>Ga0157373_10003395_pt1 | contig 12047 bp, 9 predicted proteins | sample C65metaG_FD_113460 | JGI IMG/M metagenome (GOLD analysis project Ga0157373, IMG submission 113460) | Corn rhizosphere microbial communities from Kellogg Biological Station, Michigan, USA - C6-5 metaG | ecosystem: Host-associated > Plants > Roots > Rhizosphere > Soil | place: USA: Michigan...
GGGGGTATGTACCCCTCAAAAATGCGGTGTAACTCGTGTAACTGGTGTAACGATGGTTGTTAAGTAACTGTATTTATTGATTATTTATGATGTTACATCGGCTGCGTACACAAACATTTAGGCATGTAACTCCGCCATCTGGTGTAACGCTCCGATGCTCGAAAGAGGGACTGAGGAGGTCATGTCCATGCGCAGGAGACCAGGTAATTCCCCACTCCCAGTCCGCCCAATTGATGCGATTGGCGGGCTGTAATCATCAGTTTGGCCGCTCTGCCAGCGATGAGTCAGCAGTCGTAACGGGCCGCTTTCGGCCAATAGCGGCCAGTTGGCGCGGAGTAAACAGAGCATGGCAAGCCTCCGCAGTGATGCAGAAAGACTCAATCTACTGGCGTGATAGGGACGCAACCGCAGCTAACTCGCCTACCTCTACCGATGCCGGTGGAGACATTGAGTCCCAATCGCGCATGGATCGTTATGCATCCATTAGTGGTATTTGAACCTACGGTTATCAAATGCAGGTTTCGTCCCTTCCAAAACCTTGACCGCGTGGCCGTTGATGACGGGACTTTCAATGGCACCAGCTGTATATGAGATTTTCTGGCCATTCGCCCGGTCGAAATGGGACCAAATGATCTGCTCTGCATCACAGACCACGGCAAGGTTCGGGTTATGGGTGACCATGATGATCTGGCGGCGCTTCTTGGCCTCCGTGAGCACCGGCACCAAAAGGCTCACCACGGTTTCGTTGTCGAGATTTTCTTCCGGTTGGTCGAGGATGATAGGGGTGCGTCCTTTGTCTACCAGCAGATAGAAGATCAGGAGCAAAGCTCCTCGCTGGCCTGGCGAGAGCTGCTCAATCTCCGCGTCTTGGAACATCAGTGAATACCGGGGCTCCAGATACGAGAAATCGAACAGGAGGTCGTAAACCTCATTCGCTGTTTTGTCTTTTCGCAGCATGGAGTCGATGCCGTATTCCACCTTGTCACCTATGGTGGCTGCGGCGACCGCGATTTTGTCGTGCAGAGTTTGAGCGAATGCCACCGCATCATCGCGATTGTCAAAGTCCACGGCTTCGCCGAGCCTTCGAACGGTGTTGAAGCTTTCATCCTCTCCTCGAAACTCACCAACGTTCTGCTTCAGCAATGTGAATAAGGTGGAAGCAAATGGTTCGATTGATCCTCCGAGCTTCGCTTTGAACCCGAGTTTGTACTCCTCACGAATCAGGCTGTTGCTCTGAATGAGTTCCTCGACCGGCTTGAACAATGCTTCCCTAGCGCAGCGCTGTGCATCAAGGATGTCATAGATATCACCTGCCAGAGCCTGTCGATAACGTCTTTGTATCTCCAGCAACTCGGGTAAAGCGTCGATCTGCGCAATCCGTGTTTCCAGGCCTTTCACCGTTTCTGGAGCATCAGCCGCGCCTACCAACTCTTGATACTTACGCTGCCACTCGTCCACAGCAAGCAGATAATTTTGATAAATAAGATGAGGTTGATCGAGCTGTGCTTTAGCTGCAGTCTGTTGCTCCAAAAACTTTTGACGCGCTTCCTCCGCAGCCTTCGTGCTGACACCTATGGCTACTTGATCAGCCAGAACCACTTCTGCCAACTGATCCAACGGATTGAGGTTAAGTTCAACCTTTACCAGATCGGTGACTGGCACCTCCAACAGCGCAAGATCCTTGCTGGTATCAGCGACGAATTGCTCGTATGTGCGCTGTAGAAGGCGAACCTGCTCCTTCACATCTGCTAATGCCTTGCTCTTGGCAGCGAGTTGAGAGGCCGTCTCGTGGCCAGAGGTTCGCTCGTTCTCCAGGCGTTTGATTTCGGCAGCGATCTTTTCCAAAGTCGCAGCAGTGGCTTGTTGCTCAGGCGACAGATCAGCAGATGGCTTTTCCATTTCTACTGGTCTTAGAGCCTCATGCTCCGTGAGCTGTCGTTGCTTGAGAGCTAATTGCTCCTGCAGACTCTTCTTGATCAACGGATGGAGCTGGCCCTCATAGCCCGTGATTTCAAGATTGACCCGCTTAAGATCCTTACGAAACTCGTTGAGCCGGAGCCTGAACGTGCTCTCTTGCTTGTCGATAAGCTGGTTAAAATCCAGTGCGCCTAATCGAATCGCCTCGTCGGTATGAGAAAAAATGACAGACCTGAGCTCATTTTCAAACGCGTCTGATTGACCAGTGACATGTGCATTGCAAAGGTCTTCAAAATGCCCCTGCGGGATGTATCTCACCATCTCAACATTCTGGGCGGGAGGGTCGTTGTTGAGATTAAATGTACTGACGGTCCCGTCCAGCCAGACAAGAGAGCCTTCAAATTGCCGAGCGGGCTCTCCAGCCTTACCTCGAAAGCGCTCTTTGCGGAGGAAAGAGAAATGGCTTGTCTGCCGGGAATTACCCAGCAGGGCCAAGACATCGGCAAGAGCGCTCTTGCCACTACCTTTGTTTCCGATGATCGCAACCAGATCAGAACTGAGTGGAAGCTGCACATCGTCCAGCCATTCTGAGGACAGCACTGAACCCTGCACTTTGCTAATCACGATCTTGTCGATGAAGTCCGTTTTATTCCCTGCGATATGCTCAAGCTTGGGTGGCAAGAGCCCAATGAAGGAACGCTTAGCAGGTTCCCGGATTGCTTGCTGTAACCCCCGAAATGTCGGATCGGCCTTGATCCAGGTTTTCTTGTCTGATGGAAAATCACCGTATCCACGTTTGTCTGGATTGCCTGGTGTCCCCACGAAACAGTGCGCATCGCTACCAGCCACAACCAACCGCGAGACATCGTTCAAACCTTTTCTGATGCCCGCGTAAAACCCGGCATTGCCTGGCGTTTTCTCACCAACAAATGCCGAACGCAACTCGGCATTTCGGCTTTCGAAAATCGGGGAACACCTGACTAGCCCTAGGAAGTATGAATAGTGCTCAGTCCACTTCACGTCATTCAACCCGTCGTTGGTGTCGTATGGCATGAAGCCAATTGCTTGATCATCAGGTACTTTGGCAATTGCGTCCTTGTAGCTTTCGCACGACAGCTCGATGATTTTCGCACCGGCTATGTAAGCCAGATCATCATCTTCGGCAATCTGTTCAGGCTTAATACCATGCGGCTTCAGAAGACCTTCAGGAGCTTCTCGCGCAAAAGCAATGAGGGCGGCGTCAGAAAGAGGTCTGTCTCCCAGAGGGATACGTAGTCGAGCCTGGAAGTCCTTCAGCGTCTGGTCATCCAGCTCGTTGGAAAAAAGCACATGGGCATTTAGGCGTCCCCTCATCGGTGCAGCGAGTCTCAACTCAATGCCGGGGAATACTGTCTTGGTGAGCTTCGGCGCGTCCGCCTCAGCCAGTCTGCGCTTTAGCGCAAACCATCCATCAAACGTGAAGTAATCCATCAATGCAAACACGTCGGGCTTAGCGTTGTTAAGCGCTTTGATCATCTCGTCGACCAGCGCTTTGTTCGCTGCCGAGTCTGGATGTTTACGGTCGAACTTTGCCCCTCTCCACTCGAATGACGCTGGAGTGTGAATATGGAGATCCCACATCCGCCACTCTGCTCCGCGCTCACTGCCGCTCTGAATTGCCATGACCTACCTTCCATTGCGTTAGTCCCTGCCCCTATCGCTTGATGCTCAGGGCTCGGAAGCTGGTATGTCGCGATGCCAGCACCGACAAGTGAGTCAGGATCAACATCACCGCTCGCTGGGCCCAAAGGCCATCGCCAAAGCTGACACGGCGCGAATGAGCAACCGAACCAGCGTAGCCGAAAGATGCCAGCGATGGGGTGGAGGCTGGTGAATTATATCGACGGGAGAGTGGCATCTGTGACGTAATGGGTAGATGTCAACGTTGATCAGGCTAGAAGGTGGAAAAAGCCATCTTCATTGAATATTGTCCAGCACTCACATTGATCAGAAGGTGCTGGATCGCATGAGCAGCTCATCATCTAATATCCGTGAACTTGTCGAGTCGTTGAAGGTGCAGGCAGAGGTGCTAATCCAAGCATCAGAGATTGAAGCTGGAGAATGTCCCGATGTACGTGATGAGTTCACGCGTCAGCAATTAAGACGTGCATCGGAGTTGGTGAAGGGCGCAGTCGCTTTGGGTTCAATTGAAAATGCTGCCTGTTTGGGAATTCTCAGCCGGAGCTTGCTCGAACAGCTTATCACGGCCCTGTGGGGCATCAGGTCCGTCGAGAATGCGGAATCTCAAATGGCCGCAGGTCCTGCCGAATTGGCGAAAGCGTTGAGAATGAACCTCAAGGAAGGCACCGCGAAAATTTTTGATCGTGAAACTGGCGAGGATGTAACAGCCCAGTACCTGGAGCGCGAGCAGGCCAAACAGAGTCGGCGAAGCAAGTCGGTTCAGGATCAGGCCAAGGAAGCAGAGGTGCAGGATCTCTACACGGTTTTCTACCGGCTGTTATCACTTGAAACGCACGGTCACAATGAGACCCCAGCCGGGAAATCTGAGGCCCGCACTTTGTGTGCCACTCACCTTCAGGGCATCGGTGCTATCAGTCGAGGTATCGGCCAAGCGTGTGTCTGCTGGCTGATCGGCAGGGAGTGGCCCGACTACGAATCGCTTCGTGATGCATTGGGACTTAATGGGTGAATGCTTCCTTGCCCCACCCCGACTTCCTACGCTATTTGTTTGGGCCGCGGAGGCATGCCCCCCATCTTCACGAATGGCAACTGCGCGCCGATCTCTGCACTTTACGAAGGGCAGCTTCTGGCCGTTAGCGGCCTAAAAATGAATCGATCACACCCTCCATGCCATTCTCTGAAAGCCACTTGGCGATCCTCCTCTATTACCGCTGCCTGCCATGCTGGATGTCAGAGGCGGTGTCAGAGCGTCTGTCCGAGTCGGCTTGTATGGAAGTCGTCCCTAGAGACTGATTCGTAAAGCCTGTCTCACCTTAGCTGGCGAAGGTCAGTGGCCGTTCGGCAGCCTTTATCTAAGCAATCAAGCCCCAGCCCTGTCTCACCCCCATATAGCTTCTTCTCATCGCCTACAAAGCTCAAAACCTTGATTTCTATTGGAAAAATCAGATGGTCGTGTTTATTGAAGAAGGCGACGACGGACAGATTTCATCCCCAAATTTACGGGTAGCAATCCATCGAATCATAGCTTATCCTGTGATTATGTCATTTTTGACGCGATTCGCGGTTAAGGTAATTAATTCATGATTTACTCGTTTGGTGCCAAAAACTACTTTTCTTTTAAGGAAGGGCTTGAAGTATCTTTTGAGTTTAATTCGAAGGTTCCAAAAAGCATTTCGAATACTAAAAAAACCTCACCTATCCTAGGTATCAAGGGGGCGAACGCGTCCGGTAAAACGCGTATACTTACGGCATTAAAATTCATTTCCAACTTTATTTGTTCTTCTTTTGGAGACGATGTTGATGACAAAATTGCGGTAAAGAGTTTCTTCGACAATTCATCGCCAGTTGAGTTCTATATAGATTTTAGCATTCTCGATGTACGCTACACTTACGAGCTTTCTGTAACAGAGGAGTGCGTGTTGCGGGAAGCGCTCTATAAAAAAATATCTAGAAAGACATTGATCATTGAGCGCAAAAAAAACACCATTAAACACAGAACCTCAGATTTTGCGGCGCTCGACTTAATAACATTAAGGGATAATGCCTCAATTATTGATACGGCACTCCAATACAGCATTAAAGAGCTAGCGGATGATTTGAAAAATATACACGCTTACTTTGATCAGGCTAGAGGAAACGTCAGTGAGCTAGGCCTCATAGAAGATCGTGTTATTTATGACCATGCACGTATAAGTGAGTACTATTATAAAACTCCAGCATCCTTGGAGTTTGCAAAAAAAATCATTACGAATTCTGACTTGGGAATTAAAGACGTTATCATCCATAAAACTGTGGATGAAAGCGGAAATAAAAAATACTTCCCCGTTTTTCACCATGATACTCTTGTCGGTCCGGAAGCTAGATGGTTGACTTACTGGGAGGAATCCGATGGTACCGCAGCGCTTTATAGGCGTTTATTTCAGTACTGGGCAGCACTAGAGACTGGCGGCCTATTATTGCTGGATGAGCTGGATACAAATTATCATCCTGCACTTTTACCGCAAATTCTTGATCTTTTCATCAACGAAAAAACAAACCCAAAACACGCACAGCTTTTATTTACTTCGCACAATCTAGATATCATGGATTATTTAGGAAAATACCGAACCTATCTAGTCTCTAAGGAGGATGGAGAGAGCTTCTGCTATCGTCTTGATGAGATTCCTGGAGACATCATCAGGAATGATCGGTCTATTTCCGGGCTTTATAGAGAGGGTAAGCTGGGTGGTGTTCCTAAGCTATGAGCGGATTTAATAAAAATGCTAAGAAAGACAAATTCCTGAAACAGTTTCCCGAGATCAGCATAGGAAACTGTGATATCGAATCACGTTTTAAAATAAACTTTTCTTTCTTTGATGACTCGCAGGAATACGGGTCGGATTTCGCAGGCCTTGAGCCTGGAGTCTTATCCGACATACTGGAGAAAATAAGAGGATACACGCGACACGATCTTAATTATTGGCGCCATCGGCGCTGTGGTTCGCATGGGCTAAAGATACTAGCAGATTACGGCGCATTCCCTACCAATAGTAAATTTATACACCCTAAGGCAGTTCCGCATGACGTGAACTGGTGTAGATTCAGAATGGAAAATCTATCCAGACTCATAGGTTTTACTGTGCCGGCCAAGCTTGAATCCAAAAAGGATTGTCATCCTTATGATGTCAATACGTTCTACTTAGTATTTATCGACTTGCATCACAAGTTCTATATATCTGAAGAAAAATGAATAGAAGTCTATAGGCGACCATGAGTTTGCCGTAACGTTCCAGATTAATAAGTTCCTAGAGAACTCGCGCACATCCCTTCTTTTATGTCGTGGCAATACTCTTACTCGGGCATCGGCTTATGGCCGCAAGCGTACGTCCGTTTTTGGCCGACAGCGGTCGCTTGCCGATGTCCGCTTCTGGCCGGAGGTGCCGCTGTCAAGCGTCCGCTTTTGGCCGAAAGCAGACGTCCGTGAGCGGCGGCTAGTGGGCAGACGCGGTCGTTAAGTAAAAACCGTGGAGGGCAGCCAGGAGCAGCTCGTTTCTAGCGGTTGGGAGGGCAGAGTCAGACTTCGCGGAAGGCTTCATCACCCGTGAGGAGCGCAGAGTGATGATCGAGAAGGCTGCAGCGAACTAAAGGAAAGCAGTCGAGGGCGTAGGGCAAGGCACCTAGCATTAACCCAGATGGGTAGAGCTGCGCTGGAGCGATTAATGTTCGCGATGGTGAATTGTCGCTGGTCGGGGCCGATCACCTCGACAGACAGACTATGGTCGGCATTTATCGAGCAGGTGATAGCGCATTGCGGGAGGCGCCGAGACAACAGGTCGCCAATTTCACGTCTACTCATTGTGTCCACAACGTTGACTCCTTTTGCTAATGGTAGCGATTCTTAGATGGTGAGGTCGCAGGCGCGAAGTATGTGATCAACAAAATAAAAGGCCTCTGAGAGGCCTTTTATTCAAGCTGCGTTATTTCTTCACCCAGCTTTCAACTTCGTCGGCACCGTGCTTGGTTTTCCACTCCTTCAGCGTCTTGTGATTGCCGCCTTTGGTTTCGACCACTTCGCCGGTGTGCGGGTTCTTGTAGACCTTCAGAGCGCGAGGCTTACGCTTGCCAGGTGCCGCCGCTGGTGTTGAAGCGCGCTTCGTGCTTTGCGGATCCAGCAGGTTGATGATGTGCTTGAGGCTGAAGCCGTATTGGTTGAGCAACTCGCGCAGCTTGGTTTCGAACTCGATCTCTTTTTTCAGCGCGCCATCGCTCTTCAGTGCTTCCAAAGCCTGAAGCTGTTCGGCGAGGTGCTTTTCGAGCTGGCGGTATTCGGCAAGTTTGGACATGTTTGATTCCTACATTTGTTTGATGTCAGTTTGAATGTTCGTGCGGCTCACAAGTTCAGCGCTATTCTGACAGTTTAAGATACTCTCGGATGCTAATGATCTCGGCTTTTATCAATTTCACGGTGAGAATCTCGACTTTCGTTTTTATGCGAGGTTTGTCCACGAATTCCAGCATTTCCTTTAAGGAGACTATTCGTGCATTCAGTAGGTCTTTCCAGTTGGGAGTGTTTCTAAGGTCAAATTGAATGATCATTTTGTAGCCTGTGGAGGTTAAACAGCCTACTTGCGTAGGCTGTTTCGGTGGCTCAGCGCATTACAACGCGAGAACGTCTTGCAACGAGTACTTGGAGGCGCGTTCCCACAAATCGCTACTGGTCCAGTTCCGGAAGTTTTCGCCTTCTTCAGGAATGATTAGTTTCCTGAGACTGATTTGCTCGCCGCCAACCAGATCAATGGCAGACCAGAGCTTGCCGCCCATCTCCAGCAACTCTTGAGCTTTCTCGTTCCACTGTTCCTCGAGAACAGTTCGCGCCAAGAGCAACGCCCTTCGCTCGATGGTTTTGTGCTCTTTCCGCGCCTCGTCGATGTGTTGATCCACGATGACGAGTTCCTGCTCCAGCGCGGCAATGATCAGAAGCTGTCGGCGATGGTGCTCGCTCGCAGTCGCCAGATTCTTTGCAGCTTTCTGGGCATCGGCATTGGCAGTCTTCTCACCCTCGGTGTCGCCCCAGGCCACAGCTTGTGCATAAGCGGTTGCTGCATCGGTTTCGGCTTGTCGTGCCTTGGCCATGTCTTCTTCTGCTTGTTGTTGGATCTGTGCCAAGCGGGTGCTGAGACTGTCGCGTTTCTCGTTAAGCTCTTGCTCGTCAGCTTTCCAGTTCGCCATCGACTCTGTGTAACCCGACATCAGGGTTTCGTGATTGACCAGCTTTTCACGTCGTTGAATGCGAGCCTCTGCATAGTCAGCGCGTGTCTTGCAGGAGTCGTAAGGAATTTTGAGAGTGTTGTACTCTTTTCGAATTTCATACAACCGATCTGCGTCGAGTTCTTCCTCGTTTTCCAAGAGCGCTTCCAATGGCGCTATTTGCACGTAATGTTGTGCTGCCTCACCCAGGAGGCTATCGCGATGGGTCTTCAGCTCTGCGATTTTGTCTAGCAAGACGCGCTTCTTTTCGCAGATGGCTATCGCTTCGCCGTTGGCTGCAGCTGGCAGTGAAAGCCCTGTGGCTCCGTGGATATCTGGACCGGTGACTGGCAGTTCGTGTTGTTCGGTGGAAGTTTGGAATTCGTTCATCTGTCTTGTTCCTTCAAAAATTGGGTTTGGGTTGAATGAGCGGCTGGCGAGGCCGGGAATAAGCCGGCGTTACCTCGATCAGCGGGGATGCCCTCAGGCGGCCCGAGCCTCGCCGTCATCCGGTCCTGGGATAGCCTTCACGATGTAGCAGCGTTGCTGCCCGAGGCCGGGGAGCCGCACCAGACTCGACGCCTTGCCGTCGCTGCTCGGTTCCAGCACACCGCGCTGCAGTAGCTCCTTGTTCACAGCCGTGAGGTTCATGCCTCGGAAGATCTCCGAGCGCCACGCCTCGGTCAGCACGTAATAAGTGTTGGTGGTGTGCATGGTGTCGCCCATGCCGTGCTCCAGCGTCTTGCGAAAGCCCAGGCGGTCAATAGTGCGCGGGCCGTGTTCGTCGATCTTGGCCGCTGCCGATTCCCAGCGTGTGAAACGGCTTTCACCAAAACGCTCGATGACCTGGCGCAGCCGTGCCAAGATCGCATCGCCCTCGAAATTACCGGCGCCGCCACGCTCGTGGAGCCATGCGTTCAAGCACACGCGAGCGGCGGTGGTGGCCGTGCCGTCCGGCCAACCGGTTATACCCATCGCGGTGGCCAGCTCGCCTGCTGCGGCGGCGAGGCCGAAGCGAGCGGCCGCACGGTGTGCTTGTCCGCTGGCAGAGGTGGGGAGCGACTTGGTAATGAAGCCTTCCAGCGTGCGGCGCAGGATTGCCGCCCAGCCGTGGCGCTTGCCGGGTTCGCACAGCGCAGTCAGGAAGGCGGTGAGCGGGGTGCCGTAGTAGTTCGCTACCCGCGCCTTCAACGCATCCGACAGTGCTGCCGCATCTTCGAAACCGTTGAGTGTGTCGAACATGCCCAAGCCTTTGCTGGCATCGGCCGGGACAGCGAGCATGCGCACCTCCATGCCGGCTTTCAGTTCCTTGTTGGCCTCTGCCATGTGTTGGGCCAAGGTCTTCTCGCCCGTGGACAAAAACAGCAAACGCCACTCCTGCACCTGTCGGCCCGCTTGGCCTCGATCATTGGCGCGGGCCTTGCCGGTGCCGTTGCCGAGCATGTACACCGTCTCGCCGATGATGCGGGCATCACACATGCCGATTTCATCGAGCACTAGAAGCCCGTCGGAATGCGCGGCAGCGATCGACTCGAGCGCGTTGTCGGTCGACCGCCACGAGCGCACCAAACGCGGTCCGCCGTAGATCGAGGCGGCAACTTGCAAGTGCGTGGTCTTGCCGCCGGAGCTGTCGCCGTAGAGGTGAAATCCGCCCGATTCATGGCCGAGCATGTGCAGCAGGGGACCGGCGAAGGCCACGCCGACGACAAACGCCAAGCGATGGTTGCCGATGCACAGCGCGCCGATCTGCTGTTGCCACTGTTCGAGTGTGCCCGCTTCGCTGATTGGAGGTAGCTGCGCGCCGGCCTCGTAGAAATGTAGATGCTCGCTGTGCGCTCCGACCTGCCGCTCGGGCAACAGAAAGGCGCTGTCATGCCAGCCCAAGCGGGTGACTAGGCGCGCACGTTGCGCGCTGTCGAAGCCGCCCAGGTAACTCTGCAGATCGTTGCGTGCGTTGCGTCCCGAACGACTGCCGGCCAGACGCAACCCCATGTCCACCAGCGGTCCGAGCACGTCCTTACCGAAATCGCCGGTCATAGTGCGCGCCGGAATGTTCCAGCGTTTCTTGGTGCCGTCGGGGTCGTCGAACTCGACCAGCAACCCCCAGTTGTGACCCTTCTCGTCACGGGTGCGCGCTAGGATTGCCAGCGGCGAACACACCGGGCGTGCTTCACCGTCATCGCCGGCATAAAACACACCTTCGGACGTCAGGCGAAAGCCACCGGGCATCAAGTCGGTTTTCGATTTTGCCGGGCGCTTGGCTGATGCTTTGGATTTCGCTACTGGCTCCGGTTCTGGCTTGGGTTCCACTTGGGCAACTACCGGTCTTTCTTCGATCACCCCGAACAGCTCGCCGCTGCTTTCCAGTTCGGCGAAATGGCCGTTGGTCCAGCCTTTGGCGAGCGCATCGGCGGCATCGTCGCCGTCATCCCATTGACCACCTTTGGCGAATGCAGCGTGTTCGTTCTTCAACGTAGGCTTGCGTTTGAACACCTCCAGCGCGATGAACCGGACCGACGCGGCGCCGATTTCGCGCAGCTTCTCGGCGATGGTGTCCATGCAGGCTTTACCGCTGTCGTCGTTGTCCGGCCACAACAAAACGTCGCGTCCCTTGAGCGGCGTCAAGTCGGCTTTGTGCCAGGAGTTGGAGCCGTTCGGCCAGCAGGTGGCCACGTAGTTCGGCAGCAGTTCGACGGCGGCATCGGCCGCTTTCTCGCCTTCGCATAGAACCACCGTTGCGTCAGCGCGCCGGGCGAGTTCATCAAGGCGTAGCAGCGGACGTGGATCCGGCAGACCCTGCCAGCGCCATTGTTTGGTTTGACCATCGGAGCGCTGACACCAGGTCAGAGGCGCAAAGACCTTCTTCGGCTTGCCGTCCTCATCGGGTCCGAGGTCAAAGCGATACAACGCCATGAGGGGATGACCCTGCGCGTCGCGATAGATCCACACCTTGGACGGTACACCGTGATCACGGTGCTTGGCCGGGCACTTGTTCATGGCCTCGGTCGGGATCGGCTGGATCGCATTCCATGTCGGCGCCTTGGGCTTACTCGGGGCGGCCTTGATCTTGGCTGCGCCGGGTGCAACGTTCAGCCAATCCACCAGTTTGTGGCAGGCTTCAACGTCGGTGCCGCCGTCCAGATAGCGCACCAGATCGATCAGGTCACCGCCTTTGTCGCCGGTGGCAAAATCCGCCCAGGTGCCCTTGCTCAAATTGACCTTGA
>Ga0157373_10003398_pt1 | contig 12042 bp, 12 predicted proteins | sample C65metaG_FD_113460 | JGI IMG/M metagenome (GOLD analysis project Ga0157373, IMG submission 113460) | Corn rhizosphere microbial communities from Kellogg Biological Station, Michigan, USA - C6-5 metaG | ecosystem: Host-associated > Plants > Roots > Rhizosphere > Soil | place: USA: Michigan...
AAGCGCTTCGCTTCTGGCTCAAGCTCGGCTTCATCAGCTTCGGCGGGCCCGCCGGACAGATCGCGATCATGCATGCCGAGCTGGTCGAGCGCCGGCGCTGGATCAGCGAAAAGCGCTTCCTGCATGCGCTGAACTTCTGCATGCTGCTGCCCGGGCCCGAGGCGCAGCAGCTGGCCACCTACATCGGCTGGCTCATGCACCGCACCCGCGGCGGCATCGTGGCGGGCGCACTGTTCGTGCTGCCTTCGCTGTTCATCCTGATCGCGCTGTCGTGGATCTACCTGCGCTTCGGCAACGTGCCGGTGGTGGCCGGCATCTTCTACGGCATCAAGCCGGCGGTCACCGCACTGGTGCTGCACGCGGCGCATCGCATCGGCAGCCGCGCATTGAAGAACCGGTGGATGTGGGGCATTGCCGCGGCCGCCTTCGTGGCCATCTTCGCTTTCGACACGCCATTTCCCGCGATCGTGCTGGCCGCCGGGCTGGTCGGCCACTTCGGCGCGCGATGGGCGCCCGGCGTGTTTGCGCTGGGCGGCGGCCACGGCAGCGCCGCCCAGAGCTACGGCCCGGCACTCATCGACGACGACACGCCCACGCCGCCGCATGCGCGCTTCTCGCGCTCGCGCCTGGCCGGGATCCTTGCGGCCGGGCTCGGCCTGTGGCTGCTGGCGATGGGCATGCTTGTCGCCACGCAGGGGCTGCACGGCACGCTCGCGCAGATGGGCTGGTTCTTCACCAAGGCGGCGCTCCTGACCTTCGGCGGCGCCTATGCCGTGCTTCCCTACGTCTACCAGGGCGCGGTCGAGCAATACCACTGGCTCTCCGGCGCGCAGATGATCGACGGGCTGGCGCTGGGTGAGACGACGCCGGGCCCGCTGATCATGGTGGTGGCTTTCGTCGGCTTCGTCGGCGGATGGCTGAAGCAGGTGCTCGGGCCCGACTCGCTGCTGCTTGCGGGCGCGCTCGCCGCGACGGTCGTCACCTTCTTCACCTTCCTGCCGTCGTTCATCTTCATCCTGGCCGGCGGACCCGCCATCGAGGCGACGCACGGCAAGCTGGGCTTCACGGCGCCGCTGTCGGCCATCACGGCGGCCGTGGTGGGCGTGATCCTGAACCTGGCGCTCTTCTTTGCGTACCACGTGCTGTGGCCGCAGGGCTTCGGCGGCCGCTTCGATGCGGTCTCCGCGGCGATCGCGCTGGCGGCGGCCGCCGCGCTGTTCCGCTTCAAGGTCGGCGTGATGCCGCTGCTCGGTGCCTGCGCGGGCATCGGGTTGGCGGTGACCTTGCTGTTTCCCCAACTGCGCTGAAGGAGCCGCTCATGGACGCCCGGATTCAACCCCTGCCCTTCGACCCCGCCATGCTGCGCGGCCTGTCGGAAAAACTGCTCGCGAGCCATCACCAGAACAACTACGGCGGGGCGGTGAAGCGCCTCAACGCCATCCGCGCGCAGCTCGCCGCGACGCCGTTTGCATCCACGCCGGGCTTTCAGCTCAACGGCCTCAAGCGGGAGGAACTGATCGCGAGCAACTCGATGCTGCTGCACGAGCTGTACTTCGCGTCGCTCGGCGGCGACGGCCAATCGATGGAACCCGCCATAGCGCTGGCACTGGCGGCCAGCTTCGGCAGCGCCGAGCGATGGCGCGAGGAATTCGCGGCCCTGGGCAAGGCGCTCGGGGGCGGCTCGGGCTGGGTGCTGCTCGCGTTCCAGCCGCGCGAGGGCACGCTGGTCAACCAATGGGCCGCCGACCACACCCATGCGCTGGCAGGCGCCACGCCCATCCTTGCGCTGGACATGTACGAGCACGCCTACCACCTCGACCATGGCGCCGCGGCGGGCGCGTACGTCGATGCCTTCATGGACAACATCCATTGGGGGCAGGTCTACGCGCGCTACCAGCAGGCCGTGCATGCGGCCAGCGAGCCTTTCGGCGCCACGCAGGACGAGATCGCCGGATCGGTGCTGCTCGACGTGCGCCGCGCCGGGGTGTTCGAGCGGGCCGCCGCGATGCTTCCAGGGGCGCGCTGGCGCGATCCGGCCGCGGTCGACAGCTGGGCCTCCGAACTGCCGGCCGGCAGCGACGTGGTGGTGTATTGCGTCTATGGCCACGAGGTGGGGCGCAGCACTGCCATGCGGCTGCGCGCGGCAGGCCTGAATGCACGCTACCTGCGCGGCGGCATCGACGGCTGGCAGGCGGCGGGCGGGCCGCTCGAAGCCAGGGCCGGCGTGCAAGGCGCGGCGCCCTGAATGGGTCCGCCCGGACGCGCACGCCCGGGCACCGGCTCAGTGGATGTGCTGGTGATGGGCGTCAGGCACGTGGGCGTGCGCGTGGCGAGCCGGGTCGTGCACATGCGGATGGCTGTGCGAGCCCACGGGAAGCACATCGTGGGTGTGGTCATGGTGGCCGTCGTCGTGGCGGTGCGCATGCTCGTGCTCCATGCGCTCATGCGCGTGCTCGTGGCCATGCGACTCCGCCAGGTGCAGCGCCACGCCCAGCATCATCAGAAGCCCGCCCGCCGCCATCACCCAAGTCCCGCTCCGGTCGCCCAGCGCAATGGCAAAGGCGGCGCCGATGAACGGCGCAAAGGCAAAGACGGAGCCGGTCCGCGCCGCCCCGAAGGCGCGCTGTGCGAGCAGGTAGAAGCGAAGGCTCAGGCCATAGCCGCTGGCGCCGACCGCGAGCAGGACCAGCGCGGCGCTCGATGCAGGCATCGGCTCGCCGAACAGCCACGCCAGCAAGGCCGTCGCCGTGGCGCCGATGGCGGCCTTGCCCAGCACCACCTGCCCCGGATCGCGCTCGGCCAGCGCGCGCGAGAGCGTGTTGTCCATGCCCCAGGCCGCAGTCGCGACGAGCACGGCCAGCATTCCCCAGAGCTGCGTGCTGCCGCTGCGTCCCTGGTCGAGGACCAGCGCGATGCCTCCGGCAAGCAGGAGCAGCATGGCGGCCCACACGCGCCGGTCCATCGTCTCCTGGTAGAGCAGGCGCGCCAGCAGGGCGGTGAACAGCGCTTCCAGCGTCAGCATCAGCGATGCGCTGGTCCCGCTCGTGTGCTGCAGTCCCCAGGCCAGAGCGACAGGGCCGAGCACCGCGCCGAAAGCCGCCATGGACAGGAGCCGCGGAAGATCGCCGCGCACCATCCGCGCCTCGCGCTCCACCCGCTGGCGGGACGCGAAGCCGACGGCCGCCGCGCCCGCATACAGCAGTGCGGCAGTGGTGAAGGCACCCAGTCCCTTGCCGAAATGCTGGACCAGCGGCGTGCTGACGCCAAAGAGAACGGCGGCAAGCAGTGCGAGCAGGCCGCCTTTTACGGCGGGCAGGGAAAGATGCCGAGCAGTCATGGCCGCCTTTTGAATTTCATGTGAATCACATCCGGCGCTGTGACCGTTTTCGCCAGCGCGAGGGCGCCCAGCGCCTCGGCATTGTCGAACAGGCGCTCGCCACCGCCGAGCAGGATCGGCGCCAGGTGGAGCTGCATTTCATCGACCAGGCCGGCCTTCAGGTATTGCTGCGCAGCGCGTGCGCCGCCCGCGAGCGCCACGTCCTTGCCGCCCGCCGCGCGGCGGGCCTGGTCCAGCGCGCTCTCGATGCCGTCGGTCACGAAGCTGAAGCGCGTGCCGCCTTCCATGACCAACGGGTCGCGCGCGTGATGCGTCAGCACGAATACCGGGTGATGGAACGGCGGATTGCGGCCCCACCAGCCGTCCCAGGGGGCGGTCGTGCTCCACGGTCCCGGGCCGCCGCCGAACATGTTGCGGCCCATGATGGTCGCGCCGATGCCGGCAAGCTCTTCCTCCACCACCGGCGTGCTCTCGTTCACCACGCCGCCCTCCAGGCCATGTGGACGCCGCCAGGCTTCGAGCGGGAACACCCATTCGTGCAACCGCTCGCCGCCGATGCCCAACGGCTCCCGCAAGCTCTGGTTCGGACCGGCGACGAAACCGTCCAGCGACATCGAGATCCTGAATCGAAGCTTTGACATGCTGCGTCTCCTGCAGGCGTGGCCGAAGAGGGCGAGTCTAGGAATTGCAAGGCCGCGCAGCAATGCCAATGAAGCCGCGGTTTCTGCCAGCGGCGCGCCGCCCGCGGGTGTCGCCGGGGCTCATCCGCCCGGATCATTGCGTGACCATCCAAAACATATACAATCCACGCACATTTCATATAAAGGCAAGCGATGGGCATCGTGAAGATTTCGGACCTGATGCATGAGAACCTGCGGGTGGCGGGAAACGCCCTGAGCAGGTCCATCAATGCACAGGCAGAGCACTGGATGCGGGTCGGCATGCTGACCGAAATGCATCCGGAACTGGACTACCGGGAAGTCTGCCAGCTGCTGATACAGGCTGAACTCGCGGGCGGCCTGGACATTGCCGCGGCCGTCACCAGCCAGCCCGGCAAGCCCCGCGGATCCGCGACGGGGAAGCACTAGTGGCGCACGGCGTTCCCATCAGGTCCGCCGAGGAACTCGCGATGGCGCGGCGCGCCGGCAGGCTTGCCGCGGAGGTGCTGCAGACGGTCGAGCCCTACGTGGTGCCGGGGGTGAGCACGGAAACGCTCGACCGGATCTGCCACGACCACATCGTGAACGTGCAGGGCGCCATTCCCGCCAACGTGGGCTACCAGGGTTATCCCAAGACCATCCTCACCTCCGTCAACCAGGTGGTTTGCCATGGCATTCCGTCGCCGGCCAAGATCCTGAAGAAGGGCGACATCGTCAACATCGATGTCGCCGTCATCAAGGACGGCTGGTTCGGCGACACCAGCCGCATGTACTTCGTCGGCGCGCCCAGCGTGCTGGCTCGGCGCCTGGTGGAGACGACGTACGAGGCCATGCTGGCCGGCATCCGGCAGGTCAGGCCCGGAGCGACCCTGGGCGATATCGGCCATGCGATCCAGTCGGTCGCTCACCGCGAGCAATTCAGCGTGGTGCGCGAATACTGCGGACACGGCATCGGCCGGATCTACCACGACGAACCGCAAGTGCTGCACTACGGGCAGCGCGGGGAAGGCCTCGAGCTGGAGCCGGGGATGGTCTTCACCATCGAGCCGATGCTCAACGCAGGCAGGCGCGAGACCAGGCAATTGCCCGACGGGTGGACCGTCGTGACCAGGGACCGGTCGCTGTCTGCCCAGTGGGAGCACATGGTGGCCGTCACGCCCGGGGGATATGAAGTGCTGACGGCCTGGCCGGAAGGCGCGGGCAGCTACGCGCCAAGCGCCTCGGGCACCGGCCCCACATAGCGCCCGCGCGGGCGGATCACCTGCGCCGTGCCCAGCTGCTCCAGGCTGTGCGCCAGGAGCCCGACGCTGCGCGCAGTGGCGAACAGGCCGAAGGCCGCATCGGCAGGCAGCCGATGGTGCGCGGCCATGGCGGCCAGCGCAACGTCGATGTTGGGCTGCAGGCCGGTCAGCTTGGTCACCTTTGCGATGAAGCGCGCAATCACCTTGGGAGGCTCGAACAAGGCCAGCAGCGCGGCCGCGCGCGGGTCGCCGTCGGGGTAGAGGTGATGGCCGAATCCGGCGAGCGACAGGCCGTTCGAGAGGTGGTGGGCGAGCACCTGGTCTTCGCCCAGCCGTTCCACCTCGCTGAACAGCGCGCGCACGCGTCCCGAGGCATCGCCGTGCAGGGGGCCGGAGAGCGTGGTCAATCCCGCCAGCAGGCATGCGGGCAGCGAGGCGCCGGTCGAAGCGGCAATGCGCGCGGCAAAGGCCGAGCTGGTCAGTTCGTGGTCGGCCAGCAGCACCAGAGCCGTTCGCAGCAGATCGGCCACCTTGGCGGGCTGCTTCCATCCTTTCGCAAAGCGAAGATGCAGCGGCTCATGGCCCGGTGACGCGCCGAACGCGTTGGCCAGCCGGCCCACCAGGTCCTGGCTTTCGGCATGCAGCACCCGGGTCAGGCGGCCCCCGGTGGAATGGCCGGCGGCCGCCAGGCTGGCCAAGGCCGCGAAGGCCGCGCCTCGCCCGGGCTTGCCGGAACGCAGGGACGCCATGCAGGTGAAGTCGACGGCATGTTCGGCGCCCCACAACAGTTGCGCCGCATCTTCGAACGTGGCGGTCCGGGCCATGCGCACGGCATCGCGGCCGCGGTAGTACGGCCGCCCGCGCGAGAACGCGCTGAGGGCTGTCGGAATGCTGGGCTCCGAGCCGAACAGCGTGTTGGCGGCCAGCGTCTCGTGCTTGCGGCCGGCCTGCTTGCGCTTGGCCAGGCCGGCCACGTCCTCGGTGCGGTAGAGCCTGCGCCGCGTGTCGGCCGGGTCGGGCATGACCTCGAGCTTGCCGCGGCTCACGTACGCGTAGATCGTCTGGGGCTGCACGCCCAGGAGCTTGCACGCCTCGGTCATCGAAATCCAGGAAGCCATGGGCGGGTCGTGAGAGTCAATTTCTATTGATTATATGTATCAAGATTGACCAGTATGTCAATCTATTCATAGCATAGGCCCGGCTCCGTGAAGAGCGTTCCCGAACAGCGATATGAAACCCCAAGTCCTTCAACTCAATCCGATCCTGATCCCCGCAGTCAACGACAAGCTCGCCTCGCTCTACGCCGTGCACAAGCACTTCGAGCTGCCCGATCCTGAGGGCTGGCTGCGTGAACACGGTGCATCGATCGACGCCGTGATCACCGGTGGGCACACCGGCATTTCGCGCGCCATGCTGGAGCAGCTGACCAGCCTCAAGGTGGTGGCCGTCAATGGCGTGGGCACCGACGCCGTGGACCTCGCGTACTGCCGGGAGCGCGGCCTGCCCGTCACCGCAACGCTGGGCGCGCTCACCGAAGACGTGGCCGACCTCGCCATCGGCTTGCTGATCGCGGCCTGCCGCAACCTGTGCGCGGGCGACCGCTTCGTGCGGGACGGCCAGTGGGAGCGCCATCCCCAGCCCGGCGCCATTCCGCTTGCCCGCCGCTTCAGCGGCATGCGCATCGGCATCGTCGGAATGGGGCGGGTGGGCCGCGCCGTGGCGGTGCGGGCGGCTGCCTTCGGTTGCCCCATCCGCTACACCGACCTGCGCCCGATGGACGACGTTGCCTACAGCTTCATGCCGAGCCTGGTGGACCTGGCGCGCGAATCGGATGCGCTGGTGCTGTGCGCCGCCGCGGACCAGGCCGAAGGCATCGTCGACGCAGCCGTGCTCGACGCGCTGGGGCCGCGCGGCTTCCTGGTCAACGTCGCGCGCGGCCGGCTCGTGAACGAAGCCGACCTCACGCAGGCGCTGGTCGACGGCCGCATTGCGGGTGCGGGGCTGGACGTGTTCGTCGACGAGCCGCGCGTGCCGCTGGCGCTGCGCCAGTCCGAGCGCACGACGCTGCAGGCCCACCGCGCCAGCGCCACCTGGGAGACCCGCACCGCCATGGCCGAGATGGTGCTGGCCAGCGTTGCCCAGGCCCTGGCCGGCGAGCGCCCGGCCATGAGCCTGACCACCTGAGCATCCGTCCGCCTTCGCGACGCGGCGGCCGCGCATCAAAACCTATAAATGGAGACACCCTTGTTCATTCGACGCCTTGCCATTCCGCTGGCCCTTGCCCTCTGCGCCATCCAGGCGCCAGGCTTCGCGCAGACTTTTCCTTCGCGCCCCGTCACGCTGGTGGTGCCGTTCCCGCCGGGCGGCGGGACGGACACCGGCGGCCGCGTCATCGCCGAGCAGCTGGGCCGGCGCTGGGGCCAGCCTGTGATCGTGGAGAACAAGGGTGGCGCCGCCGGGCAGATCGGCGCCGACTTCGTCGCCAAGTCCAGGCCGGACGGCTACACGCTGCTGCTGGGTAACATCGGGACGCAGGCGATCAATCCGCTGCTGTATCCCAAGCTGCCCTACGACGCCGACAAGGCCTTTGCGCCCGTCTCGTTGGTGGCCGAACTGCCGCTGGCGATGATGGTGAATCCAGCGGTTCCGGCGAAGACGGCGGCCGAATTCGTGGCGCTGGCCAAGGCCAGGCCGGGCCAGATGAGCTACAGCAGCTCGGGCGCCGGCGGCGCACCGCACCTGGCGGCCGAGATGTTCAAGGACCAGACGGGTGCCTTCATCCTGCATGTGCCCTACCGCGGCGGCGGGCCGGCCATCGCCGACCTGCTCGCGGGCCATGTGCAGCTGTCGTTCATGACCGTGCTCGAGGCCTCCGGCCACATCAAGGCGGGCAAGCTGCGTGCGCTGGCCGTGACCGGCGACAAGCGCGTGCCGGCGTTTCCCGAGGTGCCCACGCTCGCCGAAAGCGTGGCGCCCGGCTTCAACGCGATCTCCTGGATCGGCCTGCTCGCACCGGCGGGCACGCCGTCCGAGGTGGTGGAGAAGATCGCCGCCGACCTGCGCGCCGTGCTGGCCGACGAATCGGTCAAGGCGCGCTTCATGGGGCTGGGCGGCGTGCCGCGCGCCACATCGCCGCAGGAGTTCGCGCGGCTGATCGACGACGACAAGCGCCGCTACGCCCAGATCATCCGCAGCCGCAAGATCACGATCGAGTGAGCGCGGCGAGCCGGGCTTTCCTTTCGAAAGAGACACAGACCCACCCCCAAGAGGAGACATCCATGCAGCTCACATCCCTGGCCAAGATCCTTGCCGTCTCGGCGTCGCTCGCGGCAATGCCGATCGCCGCATCGGCCGATGCGGCCTACCCGGCGCGCGCCATCAAGATCGTCGTGCCCGCGCCGCCGGGCGGTGCGATCGACACCATTGCCCGCGTCGTCGGCGACAAGCTCGCGGTGTCGATGGGCCAGCCGGTGATCGTCGACAACCGGCCCGGCGCTTCCAACAACCTGGGCACCGACGTTCTCGCCAAGTCGGCGCCCGACGGCTACACCATCGGCATCGTCGGCGGCAGCCACAACATCAACAAGTTCCTGTTCAGGAACCTCGGCTGGGATCCGGAAAAAAGCTTCGAGCCCATCGTCTACAGCCATGAGGTTCCGCTGGTGTTTGCCATCTACCCGCAGCTTCCGGCCAAGACGCTGCCGGAGCTGGTGGCGTGGATGAAGGCCCATCCGGACGAGGCCAAGGTTGCCACCTCCGGCCGCGGCAGCGCGCAGGAAATGGCGGCCGAGATGTTCCGCATGGCCAGCGGCGCACCGATGCTGCTGGTGCCCTACAAGGGTTCGTCCGCCGCGCACCCGGACCTGCTGGCCGGACGCACCGCGCTCTTCATCGACACCATCAGTGCCATCCAGCCGCAGGTGAAGGCCGGCAATGTGCGCGCCGTTGCAGTCTCGACGCGCAAGCGGACAAGCTCGCTGCCCGACGTGCCGACTGCGGACGAGCAGGGATTGAAGGGCTACGACGCCAACACGAACGGCGGCTTCCTGGCACCGGCCGGCACGCCCAAGGCCGTCGTCGCCAAGCTGAACGCCGAGATCAACGCGGCGCTCAAGCTGCCCGACGTGCGGTCCAAGCTGGAGGCCGCCGGCATCGAGGTACAGGGCGGCACGCCGCAGGAATACGCGGCACTGATCAAGTCCGATCTTGCCAAGTGGGGCAGGGTGGTGAAGGAGGCGGGGATCCAGGCGGAGTGAGGGCCGCGGGAGCTCGATGGCTGGATTCGATCGGACCAATCTCGGCATCCAAGCCGCCCGCCGGCTGCGGCGCCGCCGCGGTGACGCCTGATGCAGACAATGGTGCGGTCGCATCGAGTCCCGCTTCAGCTGCCAGCGCGCGTGGCCAGCTGGCGCGCCAGCGCCTCGCGAGCCCTGCGGCCCGTCTCCGCATCCACGCGTTCCGCAAGCACCTGCGCCAGCTGGTCGAGCTGGGCCGCACTGATGCCCACGTTCATGCTGATGCGCATGTGGGATTGAAGCTGGGATTCGGCGCCCGCAAGCGCCGACAGCATGCCGACCGTCGCCAGCTCGCGGCTCGGCCAGTCGAGGTTGTCGCGCTCGAACACATCGCCGAAGAGGTGCGTCTTCAGGTATTCGTCGATGGCCGGCGCGAAATCGAACAATGCGCCCTTGACCGGCGCACCGGCGAGCTTCGTCTGGTTGGCCGTGCCGGCCGCCAGCAGTGCGTCGCCCTTCGGAATGGGGCGCGAGGGCAGTTGGCCCTGCTTGTCCTGGGCACCGCGCTGCTTGCGGGCTTCCACGACCTTCATCAGTTCGCCCAGCGCATTGAGGCTGCGCGGGAATCCGGCATAGGCATACACCTGCACCAGGATCTCCTTCGCCTCGTTGATGGCCAGGCCGGCATCGAGCCCCTGCTCGAGCGCCGTGTTCAGGCGGGCGATGTCGCCCGCCGCTGCGAACGCCGCAATCGGGATGATGGATTGCTGGCGAAGCGAAAGTGTTTCGGATGCGATGCGTGTGGCATTCATGTTCGTGGACTCCTGGGGCGCGGTGCCGGCATGGCACGGCGCGGCGGCGAGGCACAGCGCCAAGGCCAGCGCGCCCGCCTTGCTGCCATGCCTAGCGCTGGTTGTATTGCTCATCGCTGACCTTCTCCATCCATTCGACGTTCTTGCCGTCCACGGTGCCGGTGACGGCCAGGTGGACCAGTGCCGTGAACGGAGCGGCGCCGTGCCAGTGCTTGACGCCCGGAGGGCACCAGACGACGTCGCCGGGGCGGATCTCCTGCACGGGTTGGCCCCACTCCTGGGTCAGGCCGAGGCCCGACTGCACCACCAGGCGCTGCCCTGCCGGGTGGGTGTGCCAGGCGGAGCGCGCGCCGGGCTCGAAGGTCACGAGGCCGCCCGAGGCGTTGAGGGTTTCGGTGGCGGGCCAGAGCGGGTCGACGCGGACGCGGCCGGTGAAGTATTCGGCAGGGCCGGCTGCCGAAGGTTGGCTGCCGGCCCTCGCGATCTGCTGGGCCGCCCCCGGTGCCGGGGCGGGTTCGGCGCCTGCGCCGATGGAATTCAGGGCCGCAAGGTAGAGCGCGGCCTTCAAGGGTCGGATGCACATGGTGGGTCAATTCCTGGTCGTCGATGAAAGCAAGTGCGCCGCCGCTGCCGGGGCAACGCGGATACATGGACTTTATGGACGCCACGGCCGGTTGAGAAGAACGCAAAATCGGGATGCTTATGTGAATCTGGCTCACCAATGGCAAAAGAAAACCTGAACGATCTCCAGGCCTTCGTGGTGGTTGCCCGCGAACGCAGCTTCACCCGTGCCGCCGCCCAGATGGGCGTGTCGCGCTCGGCGCTCAGCCATTCGATGCTGGCGCTGGAGGCGCGCCTGGGCGTGCGCCTCCTGACCCGCACCACGCGCAGCGTCTCCGCGACCGACGCAGGCGCCCGGCTCCTCCATACGCTGGTCCCACGGTTGCAGGACATCGAGCGGGAGCTCGAATCCCTTTGCGCAATGCGCGACAAGCCGGCCGGCACGGTCCGCATCACCACGCATGACCATGCGGTTGCCACGGTGCTGTGGCCCAGGCTCCTGCCGCTGCTCAAGCAGTATCCGGACATCCAGGTGGAGTTCAGCGTCGACTACGGCTTCACCGACATCGCCGCCGAAAGGTTCGATGCCGGCGTGCGGGTGGGAAACCGCGTCGACAAGGACATGGTGGCGGTGCCGATCGCACCGGCGCTGAGGATGGCGGTGGCAGCTTCTCCGGAATACCTCGCGGGCAAGCCTGTGCCGGTGAAACCCGCGGACCTCACGGCGCACCGCTGCGTGAACCTGCGGCTGCCGACGCACGGCGGCCTGTACGCCTGGGATTTCGAGAAGGGAAGGAAGCAGGTCAGCGTGCGGGTGCAAGGCCAGACGGTGTTCAACAACACCTTCCTGATGCTGCGCGCGGCACTGGACGGCATGGGCTTTGCCTACGTGCCCTTCGACATCATGGAACAGCACATCGAGGAGGGGCGGCTCGTTCCGGTCCTTCAGGACTGGTGGCCGAGCTTTCCGGGCTACCACCTCTACTACGCCAACCGGCGCCAGCTTTCCCAGGCGCTCGCCCTGGTCATCGAAGCCTTGAGGTACCGGGCGCCGCCGCCCAGGCGAGCGGGGTGACTGCCCCGCCGGGGCCCGCTGTGTTCTTCAGCGCAGCGACGCGTGGATCAGCTTCTGCACCGCGAAGAGCGGCTTGAGCTGGTCTTCGCGGTAATAGTTGCCCATGAAAATGACATACACCA
>Ga0157373_10003403_pt1 | contig 12032 bp, 12 predicted proteins | sample C65metaG_FD_113460 | JGI IMG/M metagenome (GOLD analysis project Ga0157373, IMG submission 113460) | Corn rhizosphere microbial communities from Kellogg Biological Station, Michigan, USA - C6-5 metaG | ecosystem: Host-associated > Plants > Roots > Rhizosphere > Soil | place: USA: Michigan...
ACAAACCCGGAAGTTTCGGCAGAAGAAGACGTCCTTTATGCCGAATTAGCACAACTTTCTGCTGATGGTTCAGTTTTTGAAGGTGGTATCAACAGTACTGGTTCTATACGTTTAGACCTGGTTACAGATAAATCGATTTTAAAAACGCTGATTGGCAAGAAAAAAGACGATGTATTTGAACTGGATGTTAAGAAAGCTTTCGATAACAATGAAACAGTAATTGCGAAATTGCTGAATATCGAAGAGGAGGCTGCTAAAGCGTTGGATGCTAAATTCCAGGTAACGGTTAAAAATGTAAACCGTTTAGAGGAGTCTGATTTAAACCAGGAGTTCTTTGATAAAATATTTGGTGAAGGTGTAGTAACTGACGAAGCTGGTTTCACTGCAAAGATCACAGAAGAAATTGAGAGCATGTTCAAACAGGATGCCGACCGCAAACTGCAGAACGACATGTACACTCAGTTAACTGAAAATGTGAAAATGGACTTGCCGGATAAGTTCTTACGCAAATGGTTGAAAGCTACAAATGAAAAACTATCTGATGCTGAACTGGCTGAAGGATATGATGATTTCGCTAAAAACCTGAAATGGACTTTAATTGAGAACAAGATCATCAAAGACAACAGCATCGAAATTAAATACGAAGATGTATTCGCTACAGCTAAACAACGTTTAGATGCGCAATTCAAAATGTATAGCCCTGCTCCGCTACCTGAAGATCAACTGGCGCAATATACTGCCACGTTCCTGCAGGAAAAAGACAACGCTAACCGCATTTTTGAAGAAGTGAAAGCACTCAAAGTTTTTGAATACATTCAATCGGTTGCTACTTTAGACCAAAAAGAAATAGCTTATAATAAATTCATAGAGATGACCTAATCTGTCAGAGATTAACACTTCTTAATTTATCATAAGGCGGCTTTTTTGGAGGCCGCCTTATTTATATCCGCTGATTTAAATTTTACAATACCCAAATAAATTGCCAACTTAGTTTGATTACTTTGGCAATAACAAACGACAAATAAATTAATATATATTTTTATAAAAATGAATATAGATAAAGACGAATTTAGAAAGTACGCAGTTAAACATCACCGTATTAACGGCTTAAACGTTGATCGTTATATTGGCCAAACAAACATGTCTCCAAAAAGCATGACGCCCTACATCATTGAAGAGCGTCAGCTGAATGTAGCACAAATGGATGTATTCTCCCGTCTGATGATGGACAGGATCATCTTCCTGGGTGATGCAATTCATGATGGCAACGCAAACATTATTCAGGCTCAGTTGCTGTTTCTGCAGTCTACAGACAACAACAGGGATATCCAGATTTATATCAACTCACCAGGTGGTTCTGTGTATGCAGGATTAGGTATTTATGATACAATGCAGTATATTACCCCTGATGTGGCTACAATCTGTACAGGTATGGCAGCTTCAATGGGTGCAGTATTGTTAGTTGCAGGTGCTAAAGGAAAACGTGCAGCATTACCTCACTCACGTGTGATGATCCACCAGCCTTCAGGTGGTGCTCAGGGTGTAGCTTCAGATATGGAGATCAACCTGAGAGAGATGCTGAAATTGAAAAAAGAATTATATGATATTATTTCAGATCATTCAGGCCAAACTTATGAATGGGTAGAAAAAGCTTCAGACCGTGATTACTGGATGAAAGCTGATGAAGCCAAAAGCTTTGGAATGATTGACGAAGTATTAGGTTCCAATTCGGATAAAAAATAGATAATGGCTAAACAAACAAAAGAATCCCGTTGCTCTTTTTGCGGTTCAAGTAAGCAGGATACTTTAATGCTTATTGAAGGGCTTGATGCATACATTTGTGATAAATGCGTTACCCAGGCCCATCAGCTGGTGCTGCAGGAATTCGGCAATAAACAGTCGAAAGGCCTGGATGCTTCAGTTACCCTGCTTAAACCAATGGAGATTAAGGCTCACATTGACCAATATGTTATTGGTCAGGATGATGCCAAAAAAGTACTTTCGGTAGCTGTATACAACCACTATAAGAGGTTAGGCCAGAAAGTAGATAAAGGCGATGAGGTTGAGATTGAGAAATCCAACATCATGCTCGTTGGAGAAACCGGTACAGGTAAAACCCTGCTGGCAAAAACGATCGCCAAAATATTGCATGTTCCTTTTTGTATCTGTGATGCTACCGTATTGACGGAGGCAGGATATGTGGGTGAAGATGTGGAAAGCATCCTGACCCGCCTGCTGCAGGCTGCGGATTATGATGTAGCTTCTGCAGAACGCGGAATCGTGTACATTGATGAGGTAGATAAGGTAGCACGTAAAAGTGATAACCCTTCGATCACCAGAGATGTATCCGGTGAAGGTGTACAACAGGCATTGTTAAAGATCCTGGAAGGTACAATTGTAAATGTTCCACCTCAGGGCGGACGTAAACATCCTGATCAGAAAATGATCCCTGTAAACACCAACAACATCCTGTTTATCTGCGGAGGAGCATTTGATGGAATTGAACGTAAGATCGCTAATAGGTTGCGTACGCAGGCTGTAGGTTACAAAGTGAAAAAAGAAGATGCAGAACTGGATCTGAACAATCTGTACAAGTATATCACTCCGCAGGATTTAAAATCTTTCGGACTGATTCCTGAATTGATTGGACGTGTTCCTGTGTTGACGCACCTGAATCCTCTGGATAAACAGGCATTGCGTAATATCCTGACGGAGCCTAAAAACTCACTGTTCCGCCAGTATGTGAAGTTGTTTGAATATGAAGGAGTGAAGCTCGTGTTCGAAGATGAAGTTCTGGACTTCATTGTAGACAAGGCAATGGAATACAAACTCGGTGCAAGGGGATTACGATCCATTTGCGAGGCAATCATGCTGGATGCTATGTTTGACATCCCCTCGGATTCAAGTATAAAGGAGCTGGTCATCTCGCTCGATTATGCGGTTGAGAAATTTGAAAAGGCCGACTTTAAAAAGTTAAAAGCTGCTTAAAAATTTAATCCCCGTCTAACCACGGGGATTTTTTTTACAATAAAAATGAATAGATATGAACGAAGAAAAAGAAATTAAGAAAGATGAGGTCATCGTAGAAAAAGCAAAAAAAGTAAAAGAAGTAGAATCTCCGGTTAAGCCCGGATTGAAGTCAAAAGCAGATATTGTGAAAAACTGGTTGCCACGTTATACAGGAAGGCCTCTGGAAGAGTTCGGGCAATATATCCTGCTGACCAACTTCAGCAAGTATGTGCAGATGTTCTCGGAATGGAATGACAATGCGCCGATCATGGGGCTTGATAAGCCTATGCAGAGCGTAACCGCCAATGGTATTACCATTATCAACTTTGGTATGGGAAGCCCGATGGCAGCTACGATGATGGACTTGCTGAGTGCAATTATGCCGAAAGCAGTACTGTTTCTTGGTAAATGTGGCGGACTGAAAAAGAAAAACCAGCTGGGAGATCTGATCCTGCCGATTGCGGCCATCAGGGGAGAAGGAACATCCAATGATTACATGCCTGCAGAGGTGCCTGCATTGCCATCATTTGCCTTGCAGAAAGCGATATCCACCACCATCCGTGATTACTCACGTGATTATTTCACCGGTACCTGCTATACCACCAACCGCAGGGTTTGGGAGCATGACAGAGAATTTAAGAAGTATCTCAAAAGTTTAAGGGCTATGGCTGTAGATATGGAAACCGCTACCATCTTCACCACCGGTTTCGCCAATAAAATTCCTACAGGTGCACTCTTGCTGGTATCTGATCAGCCGATGATCCCTGAGGGAGTGAAAACTGCAGAAAGCGACAGCACAGTAACTACAAATTATGTTGAAGTACACCTGCGAATTGGTATCGACTCACTGAAACAGCTGATCAACAACGGGCTGACCGTTAAACACCTCCACTTCTAGTCCTCCTGACCCTTGGGGGAATCAAACAAAAACAGACTTCCTGTATGCTGGCTGACCAATGACCAGTCATCAAACGGGAAATCTATCACTACTACTCCCGCTGTAGGCAAATTATAGATTTTTGCATCAGCGAGGTAGTTTACCAGTTCGGTAAATCCGGGATTATGTCCGAAAATAGCAATACGTTCAAAGTCGTTGTTTAGCTGGTTGATCACCTTCAGCAAGGCCGTAGTATTCGCTTCATAGATCGTCGGCTCCAGCTGTATATCACTGTAGGAGAACTTAAGTACGTCTGCAAAGTGTTTTGCGGTGCTTAAGGCCCTCACTGCGGGACTACTTACAATCTGTTCGGGTACGATACCTTTATGGGATATTCTCTCCGCCATTTCATGCGCATTCTTGTTGCCGCGGTGGTTCAGTGTTCTTTCAAAATCAGACATTCCATGTGTTCCCTGATCCGATTTGCCGTGTCGCACGACGATGAGTTGTTTTGCCATAAGGTTAGTTAATAGGTATTTGAGAAACTAACAATATCTTCGGCGGGAATGTTTTTCATACACTTAAAATGTCCGAGAGGGCATTGCTCCAGGCCAAACTTGGAACAGGGGCGGCAATCGAGGTCGATACCTACGATTACAGAATCCTTTACCTGATAAGGATAAACCCCAAGCAGTTCAGGAGTAGTTCCTCCCCATACAGAAGCTATAGGCCGGTCGAAGGCCTCAGCGATATGCGTTAAACCAGTATCAAAACCGATGATCTTATGCGCCTGTGAGACGATGAAAACAGATTGGTCAAGGTTGGTCAGGCCACAGGTGGAGTACACATTTGCACCTACAGCAGCGCTGATCTCCGTAGCGTTATCTTTTACATCATTACCCCCCAGCAGCACCACCGGCAGATCGATATCCTTACAGATCTCAATGATTTTCTCATTGGGCATCCTCTTGGTAAAGTGCGTGGCCCCGATTATGAATGCAATGAATTTACCCTGATGGGAAGGAGGGAGGAAATCTGCAATCTGGTACTGGTTACGCACGTAGTAGTCGATCGGGCGGTTGTCATTTCTGACACCCAGCACTTTTACGGTTTCCATATACCTGTCCACCAGGTGGTCTTTGGAAAACAGGGAAGTCCATTTAAACTTCAGTGCCAGCCATTTCCTGATCCTGTCTTTTTTATAGGTAGAAGCAGGAATCTGCAGCGACAACTTGATGAGCGAGGTACGCAGGTTATTGTGGAGATCAATGATCATATCAAAGCCTTCCTCTTTCATTTCCCTGATAGTATCTCTTAAGCGTGGTTTTAAGAGGTGTAGTTTACTGAGGTAGGGATTACCCTCATAAATGTATTTAAATTGCTCTTTGGTCAGGAAGTGCACTTCACAGCCGGGGATTTGTTCCTTGAGGCAGCGCACAACGGGAGTGGTGTAAATAATATCACCCATTGAACTGAACCTGATCACCAATATTTTCTTCGGGCTTTTCAATCTGAGCGTTTTATTTTTTCGATAATTGAGGTAGAGGAATAACCGGGAAGAAAGCTGAGCAATTCAACTTTACCACCATTGGCGATCGTCTCTGTAGCACCAACAATTGTATCAATCGTGTAATCGCCACCTTTTACCAGCACATCGGGTAAAACTGTTTTAATCAGTTCCAGTGGGGTGTCATCACCAAAGAACACTACGGCATCAATAAAAAACATTGACGCCAGTACAGCTGACCGCGTATTTTCATTATTTACCGGGCGCTGCGGGCCTTTGATACAGGATACCGATTCATCACTGTTGAGACCCACAATGAGCTTGTCGCCCAGATCGGCAGCTTCAGAAAGATAAGCGATATGTCCGGCGTGCAACAAATCGAAACAGCAATTGGTAAAAACTATTTTCTTGCCTTCCGCTTTCCAGGAGTCAGCTAAATTCTTCAACTGACTGAGGGAAACTATCTTCTGACTGAGTGTATCCTGGTTGTTCATGCTGTTTATTCTTAGTAGTTCAAGTCTACTGCGTTACAAAATATATGCCCGATCAGGATATGCATTTCCTGAATCCTGGCAGTAGTTTCATCCGGTACAACAATATTCAGGTCGCACAGCTCATTCATTTGTCCCCCATCCCTGCCTGATAAACCAATCGTTTTGCAGCCCAGTTCTTTTGCAGTGTGCAAAGCATGAATGATATTTTTGCTGCTTCCGCTGGTAGAGATCGCGATAAAGAGGTCGTTTTCACGTGCCAGGGCATGTAACTGCCTTGAAAATACAAAGTCGAAACCATAATCATTACTGATGGCAGTCATGGCCGAGGTATCTACCGTTAAGGCAATGCCCGGTAAGGCCTTCCGTTCTTTTACGTATCTGCCTGCCAGTTCAGCGGCAATATGCTGGGCATCGGCGGCACTGCCACCATTTCCGGCAAGGAGAATCTTTCCACCGGCAGCAAGAACGCTGGTCACCATTTCGCATCCCTCCTCTATTGCCGGCACAAGTTCGGCAATGACCCTGTCTATCGTCTGCTTATGATTAATCAGTTCTTCTAAAACCATTATTTTGATGTTAATTCAGTAAGTATTTCTTCTATCGTTGTGGTGGCACTGCCGATATGTCTGATCACGATGGAAGCGGCATAGTTGGCGATAGTGCAGGCTTCTTCGATTGAGAAACCAAGACCTACACAATATGCCAGTGTAGCAATTACGGTATCACCGGCTCCTGTTACGTCATACACCTGGTTGGCTACCACCGGCAGAATCGTACAGTTCTCCGGAGTAATAATGGCTATGCCATTTTCGGATAGCGTCACGATCAGGTAATCAGTGCCTGTAGCTTCAAAGATCACCTTTGCTGCAGCTTCGAGATCTTCCTGTGTATGGATCTTCTCTGTTTTTGCAGCCTCTGCCAGTTCCTTGCGGTTAGGCTTGATCATGAAGGCACCTCTGTATTTGGTGTAATCCAGACCTTTGGGATCTACGATTACCTTTTTGTTTAACTTATGGCAGGCCTCAATCACCCTCAGTGACAGGGAGGGAGTGAGCAAGCCTTTATTGTAATCAGAAAGGATCACGATGTCACTCTTTTCGATTGCGGCAAGCAGTGCCTGGTAAAAAGTGTTTTCCAGGTCTGAAGAGATATTATGCGTATCTTCCTGGTCAATCCGGACGATCTGGTGGTTTGACGCAATTACCCGTGTTTTAACAGTGGTAGTACGCGTACTGTCCTTCATGATCAGTTCTGCACCAATATTTTTGGATTGCAGGATTTCTTTGATTTCTGCACCAAAGCTATCATCGCCGGTAATTCCGGCAAGAGATACCACAGCACCGAGGTCGATCAGGTTACAGGCCACGTTGGCTGCTCCACCGATGATCTTATTTTCGTTTTTAACATTTACAATCGGCACCGGAGCTTCGGGCGAAAGTCTGGAGGCACTTCCAAAGATATAATGGTCCAGCATCACGTCACCTATAACGAGGATATTCGGTTTTGGATGGTTATGATGTGCATTGTACAGTTTTTCTCCAAGCATGCTAAGGGATTAATTTTCAAATATAGGTAGAAAAATGGACTACTGTTTTCGGGAGCTGAAATATTCACTGATCTGCGCCAGGCTAAATGTGTTGAGGCATGAACTTGCTTCAAGCCCACCTTTTCTACCCACGTACACGCCATAATGCATATCCCTGAAGCCCTCCATGCGGTGCGCATCGGGATTGACCGACAAGAGTACGCCTTTTTCCAGCGCATAGCGATGGTACCGCCAGTCGAGGTCTAGTCGCAGTGGGTTCGCATTGATTTCTATCACCACCTTGTTGGCAGCACAGGCGTCAATGATCTTATGGTAGTCGATCGGATAACCTTTGCGGCTAAGCAGTAGCCTTCCCGTAGGATGGCCTAAGATCGTAGTATATGGGTTTTCAATCGCTTTGATCAGTCGGGCAGTAGCTTTTTCCTCGTCCATTCTCAGGTTGCTGTGAACTGAGGCCACCACAAAATCGAAGGTCTTCAGGATATCATCACTGTAATCCAGGGAGCCATCATTGAGAATATCACTCTCAATACCCTTGAATATTTTAAAAGGAGCAAGTTTCTGATTTAAGGCCTCAATTTCCTGGTGTTGCGCATAAACGCGCTGTTCATTCAATCCTTTGGCGTAAAAGGCTGATTTGGAGTGGTCACATATGCCCAGGTATTCCAGTTTGAGGTTTTCTTTACAATAAGTAGCCATCTCTTCCAGCGTATGCACCCCATCGCTCCATGTAGAGTGATTGTGCAGGCTGCCCTTCAGATCCTCATACTTAATCAATGTTGGCAATGTACCTGATTTCGCCAGTTCAATTTCATTTAAACCTTCACGAAGTTCCGGTTCTACGAACTGTAAACCCGCCTTCGCATAGATATCCTGTTCATCTATAAAAGGGCCGTCGCCGGCAAGCTGCAGTACCTGGCTGACATGGGATTCGTTCCCGGTTAGTTTAAACAGCTGGAGATAAAATGCTGATTTTGGAAAAATATGCAGTTGTATTTTTAAGCCGAAAGGACTCATTGCCGTAAATACACCCGCGCTACTCTGCTCAAAAGGGAGTGAGGTAAACAGGTGTAAGTTCTCCATCACGGCACGATCATTATCGGCACCGATCACGAAATCAAGTTCTTCGATGGTCTCATTGTAACGGCGGAAGCCACCGGCAATGCTCAGCAGCGGCGATGGTTCCAGCTGTGTTAACCACAGCAGGAGTTCAGCAGATAAGTTCTGCACTAAAGTTTCTGACTGCGCGTAGAGGAACTTGCCCTGTGCAGCCATCTTAAATTCAATGACCTTTTTGATTTCCTCCTGGGTTTTCAGGCCGAAACCCTTAGCTTCGATCAGTCGGTTCTCATTGCAGGCATAGTATAGCTCACCAATGTTTTCAATGCCCAGGTCTTTCCAGATCACAACGATCTTCTTGGGACCTATCCCCTTAATGCCCAGCATCTCCACAATTCCTTCCGGGGTATTGGCGAGGATGTTCTGGAGGTCGGTCATGGTGCCTGTCTGCAGCAATTCCCAGACTTTGGAAGCCGTACTTTTACCCAGTCCGTCAATCTGTTCAATTTCTTCCAGATTTTTGGTGCTGATTGCAAAAGGCAGTTTATCTACCTTGAAGGCAGCATTTGCTACACTTTTGATTTTAAAGGGATTCTCATTATGCAACTCCATCAGCTGTGAGAGGAGCCGCAAACTGCGGGCTATGGTCTTGTTTTCCATTGGGCGCTAAAATAAATAAAAAACAAGCGTTTTTTGCCAACAATGTAATTAACCCCTAAAGAACAGGCCGGTAAATGTGATTTACCGGCCTGTGTATTTCAAATGGAAACTTTATCTGATTAATGGACTGAGATATCAACCGGCATGCGGGCCTGAATACCTGCGTTAAGGATTGCCTTTTTCATCTGCTGATAGATCAAAAAGTTTTCACCAAATTCCTGTTTGGCGTAGTACATTTTAATGTTATCAGCCCCATCGTCCAGCAGCGATTTGAGTGTGCTGATCTGCTCAGGATATTCTACGATGCGGTAGTCTTTCAGCTTTGCCTTTTTGCCGGCAGCAGCCACTGCATCGTTAAAGTTCCCCAGTCTGTCTGCCAGACCTATTTTAACGGCGTCAGTACCTACCCAAACATGTCCGCCACCGATCGAGTCGATATAAGATTTTGATTTCTTACGGCCTTCCGCCACGCGGGAGATAAAAGTATCATATACATGGTTGACATCTGTCTGGATGATCAATCTTTCTCCTGCCGTAAGCGGGCGGTTCACACTCATGATATCTGCATATTCCCCGGTTTTAACGCCATCGAAAGTGATGCCCAGTTTGGTATTGAAGAGGTTCTGGAAGTTGGGAATGATCCCGAATACACCAATTGAGCCAGTGATCGTATTTGGCTGTACAAAGATGGAATCGGCAGCGCAGCCGATGTAGTAACCGCCGGAAGCCGCTACGTCACCAAATGAAGCAACTACAGGTTTAACCTTTTTGCTCAGTACAATTTCTCTCCAGATCACATCCGAGGCCAGTGCACTTCCACCGCCAGAATTTACGCGGAGCACAATAGCTTTGACTTTATCGTCCATTCTCGCTTTTCTGATGGCACGGGAGATGCGTTCAGAACCGATAGACTCATCTGTACCTTCTCCACCGGTAATATCGCCATTGGCATAGATCACGGCAATTTTGTTTTTGCTGTCGCTGTTTTCAGCTTTCTGATTCTGCGCATACTCGTTGATGGTAACCGTAGAAAGCGTTTCTTTTATTCCGGTATCGCTGAGCGTTTTCAGTTCGTTCAGCACTTCGTCCTTATATTTTAGTCCGTCAACCATTTTGTATTGCAGTGCATCTTTAGGTTGCTGGATTCTGTAAGTATTGGCATAAACAAAGAGGCTGTCCTGCGGAATCTTTCTCGAAGCAGCGATACCTTCAAGGAAAGTATTGTACAGGCCACCCACATATGCCGTTACCTGTTTACGGTTATAGTCGCTCATGTGATCATTGATAAAAGGCTCTACAGCGCTTTTATAATTTCCTACACGGATGATCTGTGCTTCCACACCGATCTTTTCCATCGCCCCTTTAAAAAAGGTAAGCTGAGAGCTGAATCCTTTAAATTCAAGTGCTCCTTCAGGATTTAAGTATACTTTATCCGCTACAGAAGCCAGGTAATAGGCATCTTGTGTATACACTTCACTGTATGCGATGATTTTCTTTTTGCTCTTTTTGAAATCGATCAGGGCATCCCGGATTTCTTTCAGGGTGGCTTTACCTGCGCCCGGAGAGCTTACATTCAGGTAAATACATTTGATATTTTCATCTGTTTTAGCTCTTTTTAGTGCCAGGATCAGATCATTGAAGCCGATGCTTTTTCCTCCGCCCGAACCAACGATCGGGAGATTCTCCAGTTTTTTATTGGGAGTGCGTTCCCGGATGTTCTGATCAAGATTCAGAAAAAGTACGCTGTTGCTGAGCACAGTAACACTCTTGTCTTCATCAATCGAAGATACAATGCCTACCACAAGAAGAATGATAACCAGAAAAATAAGGAATGTAGAAATAATGATACCTACAACGGTAGCAAAAACATATTTGAAAAATTCTCTCATGTGGATGATTAATATTTAATTTGTAAAGATATTAAATGAATCAGTGTTTTATATGGACTTAGAGGCCAAAACAGTTTATTTGTTACTCGGTAGTAATTTAGGGGACAGAAGGGCCGTGTTAGAGCTGGCTGTGCAGAGGATAGGAGAGTGTATCGGACAAATTACTGATTTATCATCTTACTATGAAACTGCTGCATGGGGTGTTGAAGACCAGCCTGCATTTTTAAACCTGGCTGCAGCCGTTATCACCTCTCTGAGCCCGCATGAACTGCTGGAACGTACGCTCTCCATTGAGAAGGAACTGGGACGGATCAGGGCTGAAAAGTGGGGCGCCAGGGTGATAGATATCGATATCATTTTATATGGCCGCGAGGTCATTGATGATGGTGAAAGGTTGCAGATTCCGCATCCCCGGATGCAGGACAGGAAGTTTGTGCTGGTGCCGATGGCCGAAATCGCAGCAGAAGCGGAACATCCTTTGCTGCAACAAAATATTTCAGCCTTATTGTCCATATTAAAGGATAACTTAGTGGTTTCAAAAATCTCATAATTTTATATAGTTTTGTCGCAAATGATAGACGCAGAAAAAAACAACAGCCCTCTTGACCTGTCTTATTTAAGGGATATGTCTGGCGACAGTGCAGAGTTTATGATCGAGATGATCGACATGTTCAAATTACAAACGCCATTATACATTGCGGATCTGGAGCAGTCCATCATTGCGCAGGAATGGGAAAAGGCAGCAGGATTTGCACATAAGATCAAGCCTACGCTATCCTATGTAGGCAGAGAGGACGCGCGCGGACATCTTCAGCTGATTGAGAACAGTGCACGTGACCAGAAAGATCTTGCAGATATGCCAAAGAATTGTCAGGAGTTTAGTGATTTTGTACAGGTGTTGTACAGGCAGCTGGACGAAGCAAAAGCTGAACTAGAGAAACGTCTCTAATTCAGCTTAATTTTTATTATTTCGCTATCCGTCTGAAATGCA
>Ga0157373_10003404_pt1 | contig 12029 bp, 7 predicted proteins | sample C65metaG_FD_113460 | JGI IMG/M metagenome (GOLD analysis project Ga0157373, IMG submission 113460) | Corn rhizosphere microbial communities from Kellogg Biological Station, Michigan, USA - C6-5 metaG | ecosystem: Host-associated > Plants > Roots > Rhizosphere > Soil | place: USA: Michigan...
AGACCACGCTTTTCTCGGTCTCAACCAAAACACAACTGGGGATCACTTAACGCAGCGGCACGCTTGCTGTGCGCTCGCATGACGGCGAGGTGTGCTTGCAGATAAGGACGAGTCTATGCGCCGCAGATCGATACTCCGATGGAGTGTATTAACTGCTCTCTCCCTGACGATCATCTTCACGCTTTCTACGATCGTGCACGATAAGAGTGCCGCCGCCACTATCGACAAACCCGACGACGTGACTGAAGGTTCACTTCAGTACCTCGATAAAGACGGCAAGCCTGCTGAGTGTCCGTTGAAGCACACCGAAGTCAAAGCCCAGGTCAGCGGGTTCCTGTCACGCGTGACTGTCACACAGGATTTTGAGAACACAGTCGAAAACAAGATCGAAGCGGTCTACAAGTTTCCGCTGCCGCAAGCCGCCGCTGTTGACGATCTCACGATGCTGATCGGTGAGCGCACGGTTAAGGGAAAGATCATGCGCCGCGAAGAAGCGCAGAAGGCTTACGACGAAGCGAAACAGATCGGAAAGATCGCGAGCCTGCTGAATCAGGAAAGGCCCAACATCTTCACGCAGCAAGTCGCGAACATCATGCCGGGCCAACAAATTCGCATCGTCATCAGTTATGTCGAGACGTTGAAGTATGAAGATGGTTCTTACGAGTGGTCCTTCCCGATGGTTGTCGCCCCACGCTACATCCCTGCCACCCAAAATCAGGAAACTGATGCTTCCCTTCTAAATCCAACCTACGCGCGCCCCGGAATGCGTGCCGGTCACGATATCTCTCTCGAGATCGACCTGGATGCTGGTGTGCCGATCGTCAGTGTTAATTCGGAGTCGCACGAAACTGAAGTGCAACAGATTAACGAAAGACGCGCGCTCGTGCGTCTCAAAGATCGCGTCACCATTCCAAATAAAGATTTCCTGCTGACTTATCGTGTCGCCGGCGACGCTATCAACGATGCCGTCCTTACCCATCGCTCCGAACGGGGTGGCTTCTTCACTCTCATCCTACAGCCACCCCAGCGCGTTGCCGTTGAAGACGTGATGCCGAAAGAGCTGGTCTTCGTGCTCGACACATCGGGCTCGATGGAAGGCTTCCCGATCGAGCAAGCGAAGAAGACCATGGACCTCGCGCTCAACAATCTCTATCCACACGACACGTTCAACCTGATCACGTTCGCCGGCGATACGTACATCCTCTTTTCAGAGCCGGTGCCGGCAACTCCTCAAAACCTGAGCAAAGCAAAGAAGTTTCTTGCCGGTCAACGCGGTGGTGGTGGTACTGAAATGATGAAGGCCATCAAAGCAGCATTGGAGCCTTCAAAGTCCCAGGAACACGTGCGCATCGTTTGTTTCATGACTGACGGCGATGTCGGCAACGATCAGGAAATTCTCGCTGAGGTGCAGAAGTATTCGAACGCGCGTGTGTTCTCGATGGGTTTCAGCAGCGCCCCTAACCGTTATCTGCTCGACAACATGGCCGCGTACGGCCGAGGCGAAGTCGATTACGTTTCAGATGCGGGCGATGCGGAAGCCGTCGCGCGTCGATTTAATGAACGGCTGCGCAATCCTTTGTTGACTGACATCTCGATCGACTGGTCGGGCCTGCCAATCACGGATGTTTATCCGAACCGCATTCCGGATCTTTTCGGCGTCAAGCCGCTCATAGTTTCGGGTCGTTACAGCAGTGGCGGCAAAGGAACCATTCGTCTCAAAGGAAAGACGGCGGGCCAGGACTTCGTGCGCGATATCCCGCTTGAGTTGCCGGAAACAGAGGCTGAGCACGACGTGCTCGCGACACTCTGGGCGCGTCGCAAAATCGACGATCTCATGCGGCAGCAACTCGCCAGCGACGAAGAACCGAAAGTTAAAGAACGAGTCGAGGAAATCACTCAGGTCGGACTGAATTTCAGGTTGATGACGCAGTACACCTCGTTCGTCGCGATTGACGACGTGATTTTTACCGGACCCGAACAACCGCAACGCGTCGACATTCCCGTTGAAGGTGTCGCCGGTACGATTCAGGCACAACCCGGCACGGTCGCAGGACTCGTCAACTTTGTGACGGTCTCAGCGGGTAGTGCGAATGTGACCGTTGATTGTGCCAGCGGTACCCCTGATGATCTCTCGGTGCGAACGCTTCAGGAACTACCACTTCAGGGACGAAGTGTTCTCAGTATTCTGCCTTTGATGCCCGGCGTCACTGCCGGCACCCTGAATAGCGCAAGACTCTCGGTTAATGGCCAACGTCCAGGCTCCAACAAGTTCAGAATCGACGGTGTTGACGCGGGCTTCGGCATCGTCCCCGGCGGCGAGAGTCCGGGCGCTTCTGCGTCCGGCAATATGCCTGCATTGACAGCAAGTGGCGGCGGAAACGGCCTTTCAACACTCGCCGCGACGCAGGAACTTCAAATTCAAAGTGGAACGGTGCAGGCGGATTATGGTCGCGGTGCGGGTGCTCAAGTAGATGCCGCCACGCGTCACGGAACGAATTCGTTTCACGGTTCGCTTTTCCATTACTTCGCCAACGATGCGCTCGATGCGAACGATTGGTTCGCTAACAGTCGTGGTCTACAACAACCCGCCAAGAGATTGAATTTCTTCGGCGGTACGTTTGATGGTCCTATCAGGAAGGATAAAACGTTCTTCTTTGCGTCGTATGAAGGAATGCGTTTACGCCAGCCCATGGTCGGCATCACTGACGTGCCTGCAATCGCCTCACGCGCTGGAGCAACTGCCGCGATGCAACCATTCCTGAACTTGTTTCCGATCCCGAGTGGCGCGGCGAGGTCCGATGGCTTCGCGGAATTTGCGGCGAGTTTTGCAAATCCCGCGCGACATGACGTCGGCACTGTCAACATCGATCATTCGTTGAATCCGAACTCGACGCTGCATGGTCGTTATAGCTTCGCCGGCTCTGATGCGACGCTTCGTGGTCCGAATGGACTTTCACTCAATACGTTGAACCGCATTCAGACTCGCTCCCAGATGATTTCAGGCTCACTGAGTCAAACGCTTACATCAACCACCGTTCTCGACGTGCGCGCGAACTACAGTCGTACCCGCGTTAACGGAGCGTATTTCTTAGACGAATTTGGCGGCGCCGCCGTACCCGATGTGCCCTTTCACACTTCGTCCTTCAGCCTCGATCTGAATTCACGCAACGCTGCGTGGATGTTCGGCGACGAGCGCTCCAACCTGCAACGACAGTTTAATGTCGCGAGTTCCCTGGTCCACATCCGCGGAAATCATTCGCTGACGTTTGGTGGCGATTATCGCCGGCTCTCACCATCGATCGAGTTACGACCTTCGGAACTGAACGCATTCTTCGACGGCGTGGAACAGGCGAGCACAGGCGTCGCCACGCGCGTTAATCTACTGCGCTTTGGTGGACGACAGAACCCCGTGTTTCATAATCTGTCGCTCTTCGCGAAGGATGAATGGAGGATGACGCCGCACCTGATGCTCAATTACGGCGTACGCTGGGAACTCGTCCCTCCGCCAGCGACTGACGGACACGCATTTACCGTCGATCAAGTAGACGATCCCACAACACTGAAACTCGCAGGCTCCGGCAACTCGCTTTGGCAGACGCGGTTTCTCAACTTCGCGCCACGTGTTGGAATGTCATATGAGATCACAGACAGTCTGATATTGCGCGGCGGCGCCGGCATCGTCTACGACCTCGGCGGGGACCATTCCGGCGACGTCTTCGCAAACTCGATTCCATTCGTCTCCGGTGGTTCAGTTCTCAATGCTCCGTTCCCACTCGTGACAGCGCCGAACGCGAGCGACTTGCCCTTCATGGCATTCGATCCGCGTTTGAAGTTGCCGTATGTCATTAACTGGAATGTGTCATTGCAAAAAGGTTTGGGATCCCAGCAATCAATCTCAGCGACTTACCTCGGTTCGTCAGGAAAAAGACTGCTGAACACCGAAACTCTCCTGGGCCAAAACCCGGATTTCAATTTCCTGCGCATTACAACGAACAGAGGCAAGTCTGATTATCGTGCGCTGCAGCTCAAGTTCGAGCGCCGATTCACAAATCACTTCGCCGCGCTCGCTTCTTACACGTTGTCGGAATCGATGGATAACGTGATAGACGATTCAGCTCGACGTGTGGTGCTGACTCCATTCAATCTCGTTCCGTCGGACTTCGACGTCCGTCATCAGCTCACCGGCTTTGCGACTTACGAATTGCCGGCGCTTCTGCAGACCGGCCTCGGAAACAAGCTCTCGCGCAACTGGGCGGTGGACTCGATTTTCAACGCGCGCTCCGCGAGGCCGTTGAAATTTGTCTCGATGTTTCCGACTTCATTCGGAGTCGCGTACGTGCAGGAAGACGTCAGCCAGCGAGGCTTTCCGCTTTATCAAGTGGATATGGCGTTGCGAAGGAAGTTTAACTTCACCGAGCAGATCGGCTTGCAGATCCAGGCAGACGCGTTCAACGTCTTCAACCACCCGAACTTTGAAGATCCGGTCGGACACGATCTCGTCCTGGGAAGCGCATTTGTTGGGCAGTCTGCGTCGATGAGTGGAAAGAGTCTCGCTGGCGGCGGTTTCCCGTCGTTCTACAGTTTCGGCGGCACACGCGCGATGCGTTTCTCGGTCAAGCTGAGCTTCTAGACATAATTGTTGGGCCGGGTCAGTACAGGGAGCGGTAGCGACCTGGTCAGTGATCAGGAGGCGATATTCTAATGATTCTTGATTCCCATGGTTTGACCAGGTCGCTACCGCTCCCTGTACTGCAAGCGCCATCCCGATTTTTGAGGCGAAAACCGCATAAAAACTTTGTTATTGATTTTTTTCGCAATTGGGTGTAAACCTCTGCCGCCCTGTTCTCTGATGAGTTCTAGCCAAGGGTTCAAGCCAATTCCTCTTCCGCCTCGCTTTTGTAATTGGAAGAGCATGTTCGATTCAAAGATCCAGGTGTGATTTCTAAGGAAGTGCTGTCTGCCTGAGCAGACAGATCTATTCTGGATGCCACCTTTAGAAACTATTGTGAGTTGGATAATCGGACTGTTTCTACTGTCCCTCCTTGTACTCGTGCTCTATCGAATGCTGACCGGAAAGATAAATACTCGATATCTCTTTTACGGCCAGAGAAACGACGGCACTCGTTACTTCAGCCCCGAACGTGTGCAGTTGATGATCTTCACCGTGTGGGTTGGACTATCGTATTTGCTCGACACTTACGAAACGCAGGTGGTCCACCTACCTCCGGGGACACAACCGGTGTTGCCGGATGTACCAACGAAGACACTCGCGCTGCTGGGTGCAAGCCACATCGTCTATCTCTCCGGCAAAATCTACTCGATGTTATTAGCAAGGATAACGAAGGGAGTTTAAGTAAATGATGCTGTTACTACTACAAGAGGCCGCGACCGCCGCGCCAACGCCGACGCCCGGTCCGGTTACCTGGCTCGAGCTCACGTCCGGCTGGGTTGCACTCGGATTCCTCGGGCTCGTCGGCGTCGCACTCCTCTATTACATCTTCACCGAGCGCATCGACTTGAGCCAACTGATCAGCGAGCCCAGCGGTGACGCGAGCATGTCGCGCTTTCAACTGCTCGTGTTTACGTTTGTAATTGCGGCAAGCCTGTTCCTGATCATCGCGTCGCCACACCCACCCGCTTTTCCTAAAGAGATACCGAACGGAATACTCGTGCTGCTCGGCATCAGCGCCAGCTCGTATCTGGTTAGTAAAGGCATTCAATTCAGCAGTCCTGAAGGTGCATCGGGCGGCGTAGCCGACGTCAAGATTGTCGCGCCCACTGATACCACTTCGGCCGGCGGCGCGACGATAGCTTTCAGTGCGCAAACCTCCGGCCTCACCAACTCGGATGTCACCTGGTCGCTGGATCCGCCGATGGGCATGGGCACGATCGATCCGCAGACCGGTCTTTACACTCCGCCGCCCAAACCGGCCGTGGGTCAGGCTCCGACTGGTAACGTGATCGTTAAAGCAGCCAGTGTCGAGAACGCCACGGCCACTGACACCTCCGTAGTCAAACTCGTTTGAGACTACAACCATGGCAAAGAGGACGACGACCACCACAAAGAAGAAAGCCTCAGCCAAGGGTACGGCCGCGCCCGCAACTCGTAAGAAAGGAGCGGCGGGCATTGCGACGCTGTTACCTCTCGCGCTCTCACTGCTTCCAGGAGCCCTCGCCCTCCGACAACCAGTTACCAAACCGACAGCGGAGGAAGTTCAAGCGACAGCTAAAATTCTGCAGGCCACAGCGAAGGACTTCTCGATACCGATGAGTAACCTTCAGCAGTGGGCCTCTTCTGTTCTCGTTACACTCAACGACGTGAAGATTGAAGGCAACTCGGGAGTTCACCTCGAGGACGCTGATTGCGAGATACATTTTGGCGCGCACGCGCCAGGCTTCAAGGGTGATCCTGATGGGCTCGTGTTAGAACCAATGAACGCGTGCAGCCTGCCGTTCCCTGGACAGGAGGAACAAAAGAATTCTGATTATCTGAATTTCGCGAAGCGCATTAAAGACAAGAACATTACGGCCACTGGGGTGCCACGCATCTGGCCGGAACATCTTCACGGCGGCGGAGCGTCAAATCCCGATCACGCTGTAGAACTCCATCCATTGACAGTCGTCAAAGAAGCGGACGGCACGAACACCGATTTCACCGCGAATCTCTCAGCAGGTGAGTTCCGCGGCGGAGTCAGTTCGCCGACTGCTCAAGCGATTTTGAAAAAGACCAGAGTCAGAGTCACCAGAACCGGGAACAACGCTCAGATTGAGTTCTTTGGGGGACAGATTGGCAACTTCACGGTGCTGGAGGTCGCCATCGATCCGAAAACGATCTCGGCTGATACCGAAGGCAGCTTCCGAATGAGCGGCCAGGTCGTGTTGGACGACGGCGACATCATTCCCGTCAGCGTGGTGACAGTGAAAGACAGTTCGTTTAATAAAGCGATTGACAAGCTTCGCAGTCGCAAGAACATCGTAAACCTGGGAGAGGTGCTGGTGCTGTTTAGCTTGAGTCCGGAAGCTCTGCTCGATGCCGCGAACAAAAGCAGTAACGGACAACCGTTTACCCTCGAACATCCGATTCAGTTGATTCTGTACGGCCCACCTGACTGAGTTTCTTCTAACCTTTTGCGGCTTTTGTGCTTCTTTGTGGCTTTTCGGATAAAATGCGTCGTGAACCACTTACGAGAAAACTCGTATTGTTAATTCATGACTGACGCTGACGACTCCACGGATAAGCTCAAGGGTGAGCAGACTGTAAAAAAGCACCGCGAGGAAGCATTACCCGAACGCCTCCTGCGTCGCGTACTCGAAGGAATGGGCAGCGTCGTCGACCGCAGGCTCGGCCGGACTGTCGACCCAAGAACCGGGCTCACCACATCGAAGCTCATCGAACGCATGAAGCGGCTGATCGACGAGCGCGTCCGAAACGAAGGCAATAAAGGACGCGTCGCGCCACACCACATGGTTTTGAAAGTCGAGTGGGGCACGCATTCGGAAGCGCCGCCGGAGATCCTTTCCGACCTGAAAAACGAAGTACTCGCCGCCGCGATCGATCACATCAACGATCATCGTTATCGAACACTTGCGCCCGTCGACGTAGACGCCGAAGTCGACATTTTCACGACCGGAATCTCCGTCGATCCAAACTTCGGCGAGTTTGAAGAAGATCTCCGACGACAGGATGAAGAGATGCGCGCGGCAAAAGCCGGCGTGCCGATTCCCAGCGGTGCACCGCCGATGCCTGACATTCCGGTGATCGCTCGTGTCACTACTCCGAACGGCACGCGCGAGGTGTCACTCATCTTCAAACCAGGCGGCAGAAGGCTCAACGTCGGACGCGCAGCCGATAACGAACTATCGATTAACGACGCGAGCGTCTCAAAAATTCACGCCGCGCTGCTGATGACCGGCGAGGGCACGCTCCTCGTCGCCGATACAGGCTCGACCAACGGCACCTACATCAACGGACGACGCATCGCATACGGCGAATCCAGACTGATCGAAGACGGTGATGTGGTTGGTTTTGGAGACGTAGAAGTACGCCTGCGTAAAAGTGAGTAGCGAACTGGATGAACCTGGTCACAATTCTTCTGCTTCTTTTACAAACTCCCACGCCTTCTCCCCTTCCCACTCCGCACGTCCCCGAACGAACGCCCGCGCTATTCACGTTGATCTACGTCGGCGGTTTTGGATTCATCATTCTGTTACTGCTGCTTGGACTGCTGCGCAGTCGTAGACAAACCGCTTCGCCAATCCCTGAAGACCTGCCGAAAGCCGTCAGAAAACGACTCGGATCGACTTCCACTAATCGCGGTTTGCGCGCGCTTCGGTATCTATTCGTGCTGCTCGCAATTGGACTGTTTTCTTTTCACATTTACTGGGCCCACTACGCGTCTGAGAAGAACGAGAAGTTTCAGGAGCTGAGTTACAAGGATCTGCGCGCGCGTCGCCTGGCTGAATCGACGCTGCGCGGCTGGATCTTCGATCGCAGCGGCCGCGTGGACCAGCCACTCGCATACTACAAACGCGATTCGAGCGGTGCCATCAAGCGCGAATATCCGATGGACAAGGCGTTGGCCCACATCTTCGGATCGGATCGTGGCGATCCCGGATTGGAGCGCGCGCTTTTTGGAGTGCAGAGCGGCGTACTTCCGGAGGCGCTCGAAGTCGTCAAAGGCAAAGAGGTTGAGTTCAAAGGCAATCAGGATGTGCGTCTCACGATCGATCGCGGGTTGCAACAGGCTGCCGTCGATCAGTTGAAAGGCAAGCATGGCGCTGTCGTGATACTGAATCCACAAAGTGGCGACGTGCTCGCACTCTACAGCGAGCCTTCGTACAGCCTCGAGGAAGTTGACGATGAAGCGACCTGGATTCGTCTCGAAGCGAATGAGCGCGACAAGCCGCTGGTCAGTCGTGCGCTCGGTGCTTACTACATTCCCGGCTCGACATTCAAAACTGTGACGATGACCGCGGCGTTCCTTGCCGGGGAACAGGACACGGAGTTCACTTGCAGTGGCGGTGGTTACTACGCGGAGCCGCGCGCGCCCGTGATCTTTGACGACGGTGGACCAGGCGAGGTGCATGGCCGGATCGGGATCGATAAGGCGTACGAGGTTTCGTGTAACCAGTACTTCGCGCAGATGGGTGTAAAGCTTGGTGCGGAACGTTTGAAACGTGCGGCACAGTTGCTGGGCATCGGTACTTACGACACGCCGGTCGAGGCGTTGCGCGGCCGCAAGCTGCCGCAGATCTGGGACGCGAGTACTGACGCCGTGAAGCGTGCGCTTGCGCCGCGCGAAGCGACGATTGTCACGGGTAAGCAAGTCTCCAAATACGACCTGGCGCTGATGGGATACGGTCAGGGTTTCGCGGGACAGATGACGCCGTTTCAGATGGCGCTCGCGGCGTCGGCGATCGGCAATATGGAAGGCAAATTGATGAAGCCGCGGATCGAGTACAACGTGGCCCCACAAGTTTTCAATCAGGTGATGCCGGCGCAGACCGCGGCGCGACTACGTCAGATCATGGGACTCGTCACTGGTGGTCCGAGTGGGACGGCACGCGGCGTGTTTGGACCAGTCAAGGCAGCAGGCATCAATACGGGAGGCAAAACCGGAACGGCGCAGAAGGTCGTACCGGTTTACGATCCGAAGACGGGCGAGCCGAAGACGCGACACAAGGTCGAGAAGGACAACAAGGGCAACATCATTCGCGAGTACGATGAAGTGATCATGGACAACGATAACCCGCGGATCGACGGCTGGTTTCTCTGTATCGCCCCGCTCGAGAAACCGCAGCTCGCGATGGCCATCATCGTCGAAGGCGGTGGCTACGGCTCGCGCTCCGCCGCGCCCATCGCGGCCGCACTCGTGTTGAAAGCGAGGGACCTCGGATATTTCAAATAGTTTTGGCCGCGGATGAACGCGGATTTACGCGGATGAAGAATAGGGCGTCGTCACATTTATTAATTCTTTTCCTGATCATCGGCCTCGAGGTCACAGGCTACTTCGCGGTCCATCGCGCCGGCCTACTGCGTGGCTACGAGACATCGATCATCGGCGCGGTGCGCGACTTGATGTTGTATCTTCCGCTGATCGTGATGGTCCTCTGGCTGTCACGTAACAAGCGCTTCGCCGGCAACTGGATCCTCTTCACCACTGCGATTCTACTTTTCTCGTTCGGCATGTTGATTCAGTATCGCCTCTACAGCGATCCGGAATACAACGCGCGCAACAAAGCCCAGGCCCGTGAAGACAAGATGCAGGCGCTGCGCACGCGCTACATCATGGAGAACTATGATCCAGTCAAGAAGCAGTTGATGGGCCTGCCGCCAACGCCCGCGCAGCCCATCGACATCGATCAGCTTCCGAAGAAAGAGTCGAACTACTCGCTTTGGAACGCGATGACCTCGAGTTACACCTGGATCCCGATCTTCTCTTTCCTTGCTTTCGCGATTGCCTACTCGATGTGCGCGCGCGACGGGTTCCTTTTATGGCTACAGCGCAACAGTTTCATTATCGTCCTGTTAACGCTCGTGCCGCTCGCAGCCGCTGTCGTGACGTCGAGCGCCGGTAAAGCGCTCGGCAACATGACGCCGTGGGAACCGTCGAAGATTCCCTTCCTCGTCGGGTTCGCCGGCATTCTGACTGCCCGCTACAAAGATCTCGCGGAAACTTACTGGGGCATTCCACGCGCGCGCGACATCGTGCCGCTGCTCGTCATGGCGGTATTGCCATTCATTCCCTTCTTCGCGCTCAAAGACTTCGGTCAGATGCTGATCTTCAGCGGCGCTTACACGACGCTCTATCTCGTCGCCGTGCGTCGCTGGCCGCAGTTGTTGTTGTTCGTCGGTTCCGTCGTGATCGTCATCGCGATTCTCGTCGTCGGCGCGCTGCCGCGCGACATCCAGGAGAAAGTGCCTTTACTGCCGACGATTGCACGTCCGATCAGTGCTGCGCTTCCTTCGCGCATTCAGCAGCGGTTTCATCTGTGGCTTGACGGTTTTGATCCACCATCGCCGGAAGTCTCGTGGTGGAAGAAAGACTACGAAGACGCGTTGTCCAGAGATCCGAGACTGAAAGAACTGGCCGAGCAAAGTCCCGCAATGCAGAAGACTGTCAACGTCGACATCTGGTTTGACCGGCTCGCGTTTCAACCGGCACAGGCGCAGTTTGGTATCGATTCCGGGGGCACGACGGGCCGCGGCTTCGGACTCGGTTTTCCCGAAGTCATTCCGATTGCCGACTCAGACTACGTGTACGCTGCAATCGCTGAAGAAACCGGTCTCGCAGGTGGCGCCGTGATCATCCTCGCTATCATCATTTTCGTGGTCGCAGGGGTTCGCACTTCGCTGGAGGCGCGTGATATGTTTACGAAGCTGTGCGCAGCAGGTCTAACAGCATTTGTAGGTTTCCAAGCAATGGTCAACATTGGCGGTATTTTGAGAGCTTTACCGATGACTGGAATCACCCTCCCGTTCGTGAGCCACGGTGGTTTCAGTCTGATTACAAGCTTTGCGATGTTGGGAATGCTGATGGCATTTTCAAACCGAAACGCCCGCGACAGGGTCATACTGGATAGGCCGGTGGCTAAGAGTTCTTCTCCCCTTAAGCTGGAGGCTGTGCAATGAGCGACGAAACCAAAACCTTGCAGGTCCAATCCGCAGCCCTGACGGATCGCGGCCTGAACGAGCGTCGGCCACTGAATGAAGACGCCTTCTTGCACGACCCGCAGCGTTCGATCTTCGCTGTAGCGGATGGCGTCGGGGGCGCCGAAGCCGGTGAAGTCGCATCATCGACAGCGATCGAAGTGATCGACGAAGCATTTCGTCACCAGACTGACGGCGCTGACATCGAAGACCTGATGGAGCTCGCGATTCAACGCGCCAACGCGTCGATCCACCAGATGGCCCAGGAGCACGCGAAATTTTCAATGATGGCGACGACGATCGTCGCGCTGCATATCAAGGGCGACGTCGCTACGTTTGGCCACGTCGGCGATTCCAGACTTTATCGACTCACACCTGA
>Ga0157373_10003407_pt1 | contig 12024 bp, 10 predicted proteins | sample C65metaG_FD_113460 | JGI IMG/M metagenome (GOLD analysis project Ga0157373, IMG submission 113460) | Corn rhizosphere microbial communities from Kellogg Biological Station, Michigan, USA - C6-5 metaG | ecosystem: Host-associated > Plants > Roots > Rhizosphere > Soil | place: USA: Michigan...
CGGTTCGTGCCGCATCCGTACAGCACGGAGCCGGGCGCGCTCTTATATCGCACTGGCGATCTGGGCCGCTGGATGGAAAGTGGTGAAGTGGAGTTTCTGGGCCGGCGCGATCATCAGGTAAAGATTCGCGGCATTCGAACTGAGTTGGGGGAGATTGAGTCGGTACTTACCGAGCATCCACACGTTCGAGAAGCAGTTGTCCTCGCCAGCGAAAGTGCCGATCAAGACAAACGTTTGACGGCTTACGTGGTGATGAAATCCGATGCGGAGCCGAGCGCTGCTGAGCTGCGTCGCTTCGTCGCGGACAGGTTGCCGGCGCACATGGTTCCCGCAGGCTTCGTGCGGTTGAACGAACTGCCGCTAACGACGAACGGAAAGATCGATCGCGCGGCTTTGCTTGCGGACGGAAGCTTGATGCTGGCGACAGAAGAAGACTACGTCGCAGCGCGAACGCCGGTCGAAGAAATTCTGTGCGGAATCTGGAGCGAGTTGCTCTCGGTGGAGCGCGTGGGAGTCCACGACAATTTCTTCCAGCTCGGCGGTCATTCGTTACTCGCAACGCGCGTGCTTGCGAGAGTTCGAGATGTGTTCGAAGTAGAAGTACCGCTTCGCTCGCTCTTTGAGTCGCCAACGATCGCGGCCATGGCCGAACAGGTCGAGCTGGCGACGAAGATGAATCATGGGTTGGTCAAGCCGCCGATTGAACGGGTCCCGCGAGATGGCGCGCTCCCAGTGTCGTACGTCGTCGAGCGGCGAGTGCAGCGCGAACTCTGGGCCAAAGAGAACTCCATCTACATCAGGCCGCAGAATGTACACGCTGCGATCCACTGGTCAGGGCCACTCGATCTCAACGCGCTCGAGCAGAGTGTCAACGTGATCGTCCAGCGGCATGAAATCCTGCGCACCAATTTCGATCTGGTTGATGGCAAGCCGGTTCAATTCATCGCTGAACAGCGGACAATCGCAGTGTCCTTGGTCGATTTGCGGCGCCTGGATCTCGAAGCGCGCAAGTCAGAAGCGATGAAGTTAGCGACGGAAGAAGTCATGCGCCGCTTCGATCTAACTAAAGATCTGCTGCTGCGCGTGACGCTCCTCCAGGTGGACGATCATGAGTACCTCGTTGTGTTCGTCGCTGATCATGCCGTTTGTGACGGCTGGTCCATCGACGTCTTCTCAAGCGAATTGAATTCCATCTACAACGCGTTCGCGAAAGGCGAACAATCAGCGCTAACAGAGCTTCCGTTTCAGTACGCCGACTTTTCACACTGGCAGCGCAACTGGCTCCAGGGAGAAGTCCTCGAGAACCTGCTCTCATACTGGAAACAACAATTGACCGGCTACTACGCTTTCCCGGAATTTGAGCTACCCGTTGCTCGCCCACGCCCCGAGCTACCGGACTTTGCCGGCGACGCGCAAGCGATTCACTTCTCGGCGGAACTGACGAACGCGATCAAGTCGCTGAGCCGCGGCAAGAGAGTAACCATCTTCATGATGTTGCTCACGGGATTGAAAGCGTTGCTGCATCGTCACAGCGGCCGGGAAAGCATCGGCGTGATTTCGCCGACCGCTTATCGCACCTCGGTGAACACAGAGAGCCTCATCGGCTGGTTTGCGCAGTTGCTTGTGTTGCGCACGGACATCTCTGGCGATCCGACGTTTTCACAGCTTCTCGAGCGCGTGCGCGAAACCACACTCGGAGCATTCATGCATCAGGATCTTCCGCTGCCTGTTTTGCTCGAGAAATTGTCGCCATCACCGTGGTCCGAATCCGTCAACAAAGCGGCCCCACACGTCTTCTTCAATGTCGACGCGTCCGTGAAAGGCACATCGAAGGAAGGTAATGAGGCTCCGGTCATATCGGATGTCCGGATGCGGCGAGTCGGCATCGACACGCGCACGTCTGAGCCGCGTCTCTCCGTCGAGATCGAAGAGCGGGAGTCTTCGTTTACTGTGCTGATTGGCTACGAAACGAGCATTTACGACGCGGAAACGATCATCGAGCTACTGGAACATTTCGAAAGCTTGATGCAAGCGGCCGTCGCGAATCCTGAACTGCGTCTCTCGGAACTGCCACTGCGAAGCACCAGATAATCCGTACACAAAATACACAAATTGATCAGTCAAGGAAGTAAGAAGGTTTAGTATGTCTGATCTACTCCAAACGTCTCCTTACCTGACGTGCTTTACCGCAGGTCAATCAAGCCCGATCGTTTTTGCGGTCGACGAGATCGAACCGGTTTATCCGGATGTTACACCGCCAAATGATCGTGCGGCATTCGCAGTGATCGGCTTGGATCGCAGTGTGACGTGGCACAACGATCTCAATGCCCTCGATGCCTTGCAGCATGCGTCGCCGGCGCCCGTTGAACGGCAGTCGTTAATTGGAACGTACGGAGCGCAAGTGGTGTCAGACCTCGTCAGTCGCGGATGGCTTCAACGGCCCGATGAACTCTGCAAGGAATATTTTCTAACCTCAGCACAGATCGAAGTGACCGCGCACTGCAACTGGGGTTGTGCGTTCTGTCCGGTGTCGACTGATCGAAAGCCGAAGGCAACGATGCCGATGCCGCTGTTCGAAGAGATCGTCGAAAAGATCTCGGTCTACGACACGATTCGCTGCGTCACCTTTCACTTCTTCAACGAGCCAACGCTCGATCCATTCTTCGAGGAGCGCGTCGCTGTGCTTGAAGCGCACGGTATCCCACTGTGGCTGTTCACGAACGCGACGCGCCTCACCGAGAAACGGATCGAGATGCTGAAACGCCCCGGTGTGCTCGGACGGCTCGTCGTGAACCTCCCGACGTTGCACGAGGAAGAGTTCCGCACATTGACGCATTCGAAGACCTATCCGGCTGTTATCCAAAATCTCGATCTGGCGTTAGCCGCAGGGCTGCCGGTTGAAATCGCAGTAACCGGGGCCGGCGAGGAGCTGAACAGGCGTTTGAATGAATTGCGCGAGAGGTACGAACCGCGAGGCGCCAAGGTTAAAGCGACCTGCACCGCCGATCGCGCAGGCGCACTGTCAGGTACTTACTACGAGGGTGTTTGGGTCGACGGGCGGCTGAACGGTTGTGCCTGGCCAGTGAACCACGCGTATTTCTCAGTCGCTGGCGACATGTTCATCTGCTGCAACGACTACTACCAGCGCGAGAAGTTTGGAAACATTCGATCGGGCTCCGTGCACGAGGTCATGACAAGCCCTGCGGCAATTCTTTTGCGGCAACGTGTCTTCGGCATTGCTGAAGCTCCGGCGGATTACGTTTGCCGCAGTTGCCACGATCAGCTAACCGATTTTTCGCGCCGGCAGTTCAAGCCGCTCGCGACATTTCCTGTGCTCAACAGTTGCGGGATGCGAGGTGGTTGCCATGTCTGACATCGTGCGCATCTGGTACGTGTCCGCGCAGAAGCTTTGCAACTTTCGTTGTTCGTATTGTGTGTCGATCAACGACTACGCGAAAAGCAATACGAAGGATTGGCCGGAGCAGGACCAAGGGCAGTTCAAGAAGATCGTCAACTGGATTGCCGAGCGCCCGTTTCGTGTCGGCGTGAGGCTCGCGACACTGGGTGAGCCTTTCACATCGCAAATCTTTTTGTCGCAAGCGGCGTGGTTGACGACACGTCCGAACGTCGCTTTTGTCGAGTTGCTGACGAACGGCTCGCTCCTCGAGCGACGACTCGACAGACTCAATCGCGAAGGTGATATCAGCAAGCTCTCGCTCTGGATCACTCATCATCACACCGAGATCAGCATTTCACGCTTCATCGAAAACGCGCGAATCGCGCAGGAGAAATATGGCTGCTTCGTCGTGGTGAATGGTCTGCTCTTTCCGGACAACGAGGCGTCTGTGTTGGAGCTGAAGGCGGCCGCGGAAGAAAACGGTCTTCGCTTCAATCTCGACCTCGGTTATGACCCGCTGACACCGCACGCCGCGAACTCTCAGCACGATGCACTGGTCCCCATTCTCAGGCGCGAAGACGAAGGAATCACGCGCGCGATCCAACTCGGCGCCAATCCGGAAGTCCTCGGCCTCAACGTGCGCGCGATGCGCAACCTCCGCAACGAGTTGTGCTGCGCCGGTCACAACTATTTCTACATCGGCATTCACGGCGACGTGTACCGGTGCTCACGCTATCAAGTGTTAGGCAAGAACCGGCTTGGCAATGTTTTGGACGACGGCTTCGAGTTTCATCCGAACGACGAACGATGGTCGCCGTGCGAAGCAGGCTTTGGCTGCGTCAACAAAGAAGACTTCTTGAACCTGCGACGACATCAGCCGGATGATGAGCCACTCGTTCCGAGTCTCGGTTGGGTTGGCTCCGCGAGAGAAACGCGATTCGCTCTGGAAGGACGACTGAACTGATGCGCGTAGAAGAATCGACGTCGCCTGACTACCGCGATCGTGTCGAGAACGGAATCGTGGTCCTGCCGATCGGATCCATCGACGGGCACGGTCCGCATCTTCCACTGTCGAGTGACACGATCATCTCGACGTACCTGGCCCACCAGCTCGCGAATCACGTTAACGCCCTGGTGCTCCCGGCTATTCCGTTCGGACTGAAGACTGATCCACCAGCGAGCGGCGGTGAGTTCCCGGGCGCGATCAACTTGCGCGCGGCGACGTTGACGAATGTAGTACTCGACATTTTGCGTGCGTGTTATCGCGATGGCGCACGACGTTTCCTCATCCTCGATTCGCACATGGCGAACCTCGGCGCGGTTCGAGAGTCGCTTCACCTGTTCATGGACCATGCGCCGGGTGCTCGCGTGATGTCGGTTATGTGGTGGGACGTGACCTCAGAAGATACACGCAACCAGATCGCGGAGGAGACGGGTGTCGGCCGCCAGTACGATCATCACGCCGCGATGGTAGAAACGAGCCTCGTGATGCACATCGCGCCGAAATTGGTTCGCAACGAGCTCATCGCCGACGACAGTATTGCGCGTCGAGCGACGTATCTCATACTTCCGGTGCCGCAGTCGCTGAAGACGAAGACGGGCGTCGTGTATCGCGCCGGCAAGGCTAGTCCGAAGATTGGCGAGCGATTGCTGAACGAGATGGTCACTAACCTCGTCGAAGCTGTAAAGCTCGAGCTCATGTGAGCAATTCTTGTGATTAACCATTTACCTAAGCTGATCGCCATCGACGTCGACGGCACGCTGCTGGGTGCAGGCTTCGCCGTTAGCCCACGCAGTGCGCTCGTGCTGCGACGAGTTGCGGCGGCGGGGACTGTGATCGTGCTGGTGACCGGCCGGTCACTGCGAAAACTCGCGCGCATCTTCGTCGAGTTGGGAACACGGTACGCCGCGATTTGTGCGAATGGCGCGATCGTGTATGGCCCAGGCGACGATCGGCCACGCTCGTGCCGGATGCTGGAGCCGGCTCAGGCGCGGAACGTGTGCCGTCGACTTGAGGAGCATGTGCCGGACGTGATGTTTGCAGCGGAGGTGGACGGCGGGAGATTGCTTCACAGTCCGGGGTGGCCCATACACAACGACGATCGCGATATTGCTTTCCCGGTCGGGATCGAAGAGTTGACCACCACTCAGATGGTCAAATTACAAGCGCGCGCGCCCGGGCAAAACTCCGACTCGTTCAAGAGAATTGTTACCAAATCCGTCGGCGATCTTGTCGAAGTAACCTGCCCGGGTTACGACGGTCTCGTGGAAATGACACAGCGAGGCGTGACGAAAGCGAGCGCGCTGGCGGTGCTTGCGGCTGGGTTGGGTATTCACTCTGCTGACGCGCTCGCGTTCGGCGACATGCCGAACGACATTTCGATGCTTCGCTGGGCGGGCCGATCCGTCGCGGTTGCAAATGCACACCCCGATGCGCGAGCCGCTGCCGGCGAGATGACTTTGTCGAACCTCGATGATGGCGTCGCAGTTTATCTGGAGCGATTGCTGAGTGGAATGCGTAACGCAAAAGTAGAACAAGTCAGGAAGAGGGGCTTGCCCCCGCTGATTGGATCCTGACTGCGGGGGCAAGCCCCTCTTTCCCACTTGTTCTTTTTGGTGACAGCATTATGGGTCGTGAAATGCGCGTCTTGCTGCTTGGAGGATCTTGGTTCCTGGGCCGGCTGCTCGTCGAAGACTTTGCGCGTCGCGGTTTCGACGTCACCGTTTTCAACAACAAAGCTTCTGATGTTTCACAGTCGAGAGTTGTTCGTCACGTTCGTGGGGATCGGGAGCGCGAAGATGACTGGCAAAGGCTTGCCGAGGGTGGTCCATGGGATGTCGTGGTTGACGTCTCCGGCAAAATCCCGGCTGTGGTCCAACGCTCAGTGCGCGCACTCGCGAAAGTCGCCGAACGTTACGTGTCATTGTCGACGGTGCGAGTGTACCGGGATTGGCCGCATGCGCCGGTTCACGAAGACTCGCCGCTTTGGCCGTGCGATCCTGATTACGACCCGGGAACGCGAACCTGGAATCCGGACGCGTATGGTCCGCTGCGGGCCGGCTGCGAGATCGCGTGTCGCGACACGTTCGGTGACGATCGGCTGCTTATTCTGCGGCTACACGAAATGATTGGACAGTATCAATACGTTGGTCCGCTGCGGTCCTGGCTCGAGCGGATGCGCCGTGGTGGACCAGTACTGGCGCCTGGCCCGGATCGTTCGATTCAGCCCGTTGATGTACGCGACGTGGCTCGCTTCATCGTCGATCAGGTCGAGCGTGGGACGCATGGTGTGTTCAATCTCGGGGCGCCAACTGGCGGGCGAACATACAGCGACATGATCCGCGCTTGTGCCGGCGCGACTGTTTCTGACGCCGAATTGGTTTGGGCCGACGAGGACTGGCTGGTGGACCAGGGAGTAAAGCAATGGACGGAGTTGCCGATGTGGCAAAACGCTGCCGCGACGTGGTCTGTATCGACGGATCGTGCACTCGCTGCGGGCCTGCAGTGTCGCCCGCTGTCTCGAACCATCGCCGAAACGTGGCAGTGGCTAACGAGCGGCGGACATGTGGCTGAGAATGGACGCCATGCACAGTATGGGATGGACCCATCGCGAGAGGCCGCAATCATCGCTCGTTGGCGAAGCGCCTGACAGGAAGTACTTGAATCACGCAATGCCGAAAGACTGGCGCGACTGGCACCGCCATTACGACAACCCGAACTCTTCAATCGCGCTTCGCCTCGAGGTGGTCCAACGCGATCTGCGTCGCGCGTTGGCTGAGTCCCCGAAAGGAGACGGCATCACGCAACTCATCACGATGTGCGCCGGTGAAGGACGCGATGTGCTACCCGTACTCGCCGAAGACACCACTCGAGTGAACGCGATTCTGATTGAATATGACGAGACCCTGTCGCAGCGTGCTCGCAACGCGATCGAGTACCTGGGCTTGTCCGGCGTCGAAGTGAAAACTGCGGATGCGGGTACGACTGATACGTACCGCGATTTGCCGCCCGCGCACATCCTGACGGTCTGTAGCGTCTTCGGAAACATTCCCGTGGAAGACGTGCGGCGCACCATCGCCACCCTGCCGGCACTGATGGCAGATGACGGCATCGTGATCTGGACCAGATCAGGGCACGACAAGAGCGTGGAGATCCGTCGCGCTTTCCTGGACCACGGTTTCGACGAGATGTCGTTCACCGGCACCTCGGACGAAATGTTCTGGATCGGAATGAATCGACTCACCAATAAACCCGCCCGCCTCCACCCGCCGGCCGGCGCGCGGATGTTCAGTTTCTTTTGATCGCGGTTGGCGGCGGAATACGCCGAAGGCGGTCGGCTGGAAATACGCCGAAGGCGTCGGCTGGAAATACGCCAAAGGCGTCGGCTGGAAATACGCCGAAGGCGTTCGCTAATTTCAGCCCAGGGTTGGAGCGCAGCGACAACCCTGGGATGTGAACAAACATTCGTTTCAACCCTGAAAGGGTTAGGTATGTGCGGTGTTAACCCTTTCAGGGTTTGAACGGGAATGCTGCTCTGAACCCAGGGTTGTCGCTGCGCTCCAACCGCTGGGCTGAAATTAGCGAACGCCTTCGGCGTATTTCCGGCCAACGCATTCGGGGTACCCCAACCCGCAATCATTTTTATCGGAAGGTCGTTGACTCATGCTGACAATGGGTATCAAGCCCGGACACGATGGCGCGATCGCCGTAATCGAAGACGGCCGCTTGCTCTGGTGTCTGGAATCTGAGAAAGACAGTTTCCCACGCTACACCCAGCTCACACCTACGACGCTGCTCGACGTCGCGGAGCGCTTGGGCCAGATCCCTGACGTCGTTGCCCTGGGTGGTTGGGCTAGACCTCGCAACGGCGGACCAATCGGCGCAGGCTACTCGGGTGAGCATGCGCTCGAGCGAAGTCGCATGCGGTTCTTTGGTAAAGAGGTCGAGTACTTCAGTTCATCGCACGAGCGCTCGCACATCATGATGGCACTCGGCATGGCGCCGCCGGGAGAACACGACTTGACGACGGTGTTGGTGTGGGAAGGAGTCACCGGTTCGTACTATTTGGTCGACCGCAAGTGGCAGGTGGTGCGCACAGTGCCGGTGCTCGGCAATCCCGGCGACCGGTACGCGTTTCTCTTCTCGCTCGCCGATCCCACGTTTCCCGATCGTGGCCGCACCGCGCGGCTCGACGGCAGCGGAAAGCTGATGGCGCTCGCCGCGTACGGTGATCCAGCAAATGCCGATGCGGACATCACTGCCGCAGTCGATCGATTGCTGACGATTCGAGTAGTAAACCCTGCGCCCAAGGGAGACTTCGCGGACACGGTGCTCTACAACGCAGGCGTCGAATCAGAAGTCACGAAGATTGCGGCGGCGCTGCTCAGCAAACGCATCTTCGATATGTTCGCGCACGCCGCGGTGCGCGAGCTGCCCGCCGGTACGCCGCTGCGCATCTCCGGTGGCTGTGGATTTAACTGCGATTGGAATGGACTCTGGCGAGAGTTTGGTCACTTCAGCTCGGTGTTCGTGCCGCCGTGTACAAACGACTCCGGCTCCGCGATCGGCACAGCGATCGATGCGCTGGTCCAACACGGTCATTACGAACCGTTGCAGTGGAGCGTCTACAGTGGATTGGAATTCGTTGACGACACAGAGCCGGATTCGCGTCAGTGGCGTCAGCAACCGCGCGACGACCGCGCCATCGCGGCGGCGATCGCCAGCGGTGCTGTGATCGCCTGGGTGCAGGGAAGATGGGAAATCGGCCCGCGCGCGCTCGGCAATCGATCGCTTCTCGCTGAGCCGTACTCGTCAGCAACGAAGGACAAACTCAACGTGATCAAGCAGCGCGAAAACTACAGACCGATCGCGCCGTGCTGCCGCGAAGAGGATCTCGCGAAGGCATTCAGCGACGACTTTCCCGATCCGCACATGCTCTACTTCCGCCGTGTGAGATCTCCGCGGCTGGGCGCTGTAACTCACGTGGACGGTTCGGCCCGCGTGCAGACGGTGACCGCCTCGAGTAATCCGCAGTTGCACAAATTGCTGAACGCATTCGCTAAAGAGACTGGTCTCGGTGTTCTGTGCAACACCTCGCTCAACCACAGCAGGCGCGGTTTCATCAACCGCATGTCCGACCTGATCCGCTACTGCAACGATCGCCAGATCGATCACATGGTAGTTGGCGACGGGTGGTACCGCCGGCTCGACGACTAAAACTATCGCGACTTAATGAACGCGACGATCTCTTCGAGCGTTGGAGTGTAGCCGTCAGTCGTGTCTACGTTGAGCAACGGTGTCGACAATGACAATGGTTCGAACGGTCGAACATTCACTCCGGCAGCAGGATCAGGATGGGCTTGCTGTTCGCGACCGCGATCGATCACTCGCTGACGAGCTAATTCCGAATTGACGGTGCAGTGGATGAGTTTCATGTCTGCTGAAGCAACGAGTGGTTCCAATCCGATGCGCCAGCGCTCATTCTGGAACGCAGCTTCAGCGACAAACGTTACGCCGGACGACAGTAGAAGCCCGATGGTTCGAAAGAATATCTCAAAGGTCAACTTCATCAGCCGGTCTTTTTCGGCAAGTTCTGGGTCGCCGGCGAATGTGTGAAAGACTCCTTCGTAAATCTCGTCGCGAGAGATCAACGGACACGATAGAGTTTTCGCGAGCGTATGGGCCAGGGTTGATTTACCGGAGCCCGGGCGCCCGCTGACGATAATCAGAGTCGGCTTTCGAGTAGTTTTTTTCGTCACTAGGTAACCACAGAGACGCAGAGGATATGTCGACGTCGAGCTCTATGGTACCACCTTCGCGAGGCTTCCTGTTCTCGCCGGCCTCGTGCTTCCCGAAACCCGCGGCATACGTCGTCGATGAAACCGGCGGCGTGCTGCACACGTGGAGCAACACTACTCATCAACTCAGCCTTGAAGACAATCCTCCGAACTACCTTCGCGGCTGGAACCATGTTGAAGTGGATGCGTCCGGCAACCTGTACGCAATCGTCCCGTCGCGTGCTTTGCTCAAACTCACGCCGGACTCGAAACTCGAATGGTCTTGCGACGTCGCAGCGCATCACGATCTCGCGATCGACGACGACGGCACGGTCTACGTGCTGACGGAAGCGCCGCGGCGTGTGTTGGTTGATGAAATCGCGCACGTCATTCTCGACAACGTCGTGAAAGTCGTGGACCAGCACGGCGACGTGAAATCGCAGATCTCGCTGTACGACGTGCTCACGACGGACTCGAGTCTGCGAGAGCTCGTCGATCAAGAGATCCGCGGGCGAAGTGAGAAGTTTCGCGCTCGTGGTTGGCCCACGGCCGGCGATCAAGTGGCGCCCGAAGTCGTTCAGGAGACGCAAGCGATACTCGAGAGCGGAAGCTACAGCGGCGAACTCCGCCGGGCTCTCCGGCGACTGCGCGCGCTGCCTGGCTCGCCGTGCGACGCGCTTCACACAAACACGCTGGAGCTTCTCGACGCGCATCCGACCGGAATTTGGAATCGCGGCGATCTCTTAATCTGCATGCGCGAGCTCAACACGGTCGCGGTGATCGATCCGGTCGGCGGCAGAGTTCGATGGTCGTGGGGCACAGGAGAACTTTCCGGCCCGCATCAACCGTCAGTGCTGCCCGATAACCGTATCCTCATATTCGACAACGGTATCAACGAACGTCGTACGCGTCTGGTCGTGGTGGATCCGAAGACGCGCGAGGTGGTTTGGAACTGGTCGGCACAACCTCCGGAGTCGTTCTTCTGCCCGCTCGCCGGCGGATGCGAGCAACTTCCGAACGGAAATCTGCTCGTAACGAACTCGACTGCGGGAGCAGCGTTTGAATTAACGATGGATGGTGAAGTCGTTTGGCAGTTGACTCTGCCAGTCTCGGTTTACGGAAAAGAGAGAGGCCGCGTGTCGATTTACCGAATGTCGGCTGTCCATGCTGACGTGATCGCGCAAACGAAAGTGCGACGACGGGAAGAAAGTTTTGAAATGAACAAGTAAGCAAGGGTGGCTTGCCCCCGGGAAGAAAGTTTTGAAATGAACAAGTAGGGAAGGGTGGCTTGCCCCCGCGAAGAAAGTTTTGAAATGAACAAGTAGGGAAGGGTGGCTTGCCCCCGCTCTTCGAACTGAACATTTCCAGAGGGATCTTTAATGAAAGTCGTGATGATCGTGCGCGCTCAATCGGGCGTACCTGGTGGAGCGGGCGTACCGGGTGGACAGATCGGGATGATCCAACTCGCCAAGGCTCTCGCACGTCTCGACGTCGACGTCGAGCTTTTCATCGGTGGACCACGCATGCGTTATCTCGACGGCCTGGACGGTGTAACGACGAAATACTTCCGTTGGCCCACATGGCTCGACAAGCTAATCCACGCGAGCCCGGCGCGCATCAAAGCTCTCGGGACCAACCTGCGAAGGAAGTGTTGGCTGCGAACCGTCTCTTCTCTTACCAGTCAGTCGAACGCGGACGTGATCCACGTCCAGGGACTGAAAGATGCAGAAGCACTGCTCGGTTCGATTAATGGACCAATCGTCGTCACCCACTGGGGCCGCATGGGAAGATGGCTCCCGCGTGAGTCGAAGCCCAAGGAGAATCAAATCCTGCAACGGCGTGTTCGACGA
>Ga0157373_10003409_pt1 | contig 12021 bp, 7 predicted proteins | sample C65metaG_FD_113460 | JGI IMG/M metagenome (GOLD analysis project Ga0157373, IMG submission 113460) | Corn rhizosphere microbial communities from Kellogg Biological Station, Michigan, USA - C6-5 metaG | ecosystem: Host-associated > Plants > Roots > Rhizosphere > Soil | place: USA: Michigan...
CCAAACATCCGGCGCCGCAGACCAAGCGGCAGCGCTTGATCAACCGGCTGGACCTGGAGCGGGCCATGCAGCAAGTCGGGCCAGGCCAGCCCTGCAGCGTGCCAGCCACCCGCACCACCGCCCGACGAGCCGCCCCCCGGAAGAATCGAACCGAGCACAAAGTGCACGCTCGTGCCGACATTTGAATTTGGCTGCGAGCACGACAACTAAAAACCGGCTGGACAAATGAATGATGTGTTTACAGGTGTTGCACTTTCTTGGGTCCGTTGGCTCACTTCAGTCACCGAGCCCCAAAAAGCGTTCGCTTCATGCAGCCACCTCTCCCTTCTTCGTTGTCCGCAGGTTTGATACACGGTGAGCAGGATTTCCGTCGCATTCGCCAGCTCGTAGCCGTAGATGCCGGAGGCAAGGAACTTGTCCGAACTCCCATCGATCATCTCCAGACTGGCCGACCGCGCGTTCAGGATATCGATGGCCTTGCCGGCATAGGCATCGTCACAAGAGACTTTCCAGCGCAGTGCGAGCGCATAGGCCGCTGCCGCGTCGTTGAACAGGAGCGGAAAGTTCTCCGCATGAGGGGGCGCGCCGCAATAGATGGCCTCCTGCGGGCGCTGCGTCCAGTCCAGCGACGCGTGGCGGTTGGCGATCAAGCGCTGCCACCCTTGTAGCCAAGGCCGTTGCCGAAACACCGAGCATCACGAAGTCCCCGGGAGCTGATGGTCGAAACAGCGCACCAACACGCTTAGAACGCCCAACCGACACGGGCCCACACGCGAACGCCGCGATCAGGCTCGGCCTGGGCGGGCGCCCCACCCCGCCACGCCACCGTGGCACTCCAGTCGAAGGCCCGCGCGTTGCCCCGCACGCCCACGCCAAGCCCATGCAGCACGCGATGGTTGCTGCCACTCATGAACGGGTGTTTGTTGATCTGCACGCTCCCCACGTCGTAGAACACGCTGGGCACGAACATGGTGTGCACCACGTAATACAGCTCGGTGCTGGCAAACCAGCCTTGATCGCCCGATGCCTCGCCGGACGGATACGCACGCACGCCATTGGCGCCGCCAAGGACGAACTTCTGATACGAGTCGAGATTGCGCGAGGCCAACTGACCGCGCAGCGTCAGTAACGTGCCCAACGGGCCGCCAAGCCGCTGGTTGCGCTGCAGATCCAGGTTGAGCGTGCTGTAGCGGCCCGCTGTCTGCGCGCCCAGCGCATCGATTGCGGCGGCATCGGCAGAGGTGATATCGACGGTGCCGGTGCCCACGCGCACGCTGGCTTGCGTATCCGCACCCGCGCCGATGGCATCCCGGCCGCTGATCAGCAGGTTGGCGCTGAAATGCCGCGCACGCTTGGCCGTGTCGGTGCCGGTAGCGCCCACCTGATCGACGATGTCGCGGTGCTCGGCAGAGAGTTGCGCGAAGACGTTGGCCGCAACGCTGCGCACGATCGGATAGGAGATGTTCCACTCGGCTACGTTGGCACGGCCGATCGCATCCAGCGGTGCAAAGGTGGAACCGAGTACGTACCGCGTGTGCATGAAGCTGCCGCCCGTGGTCAAGCCGCGGCTGCCCACCGGCACCTGTGCGGCCAGGCGACCGTAGTAGAGATCGCCGTCGCTGGCCAGCACGCGGGCGCTGACCTGTTCGCCCAAGCCCAGGGGGCTGTTGAGGTTGACTGTGCCGCCCAGGCGCGCGCGCCCCGTGTAGCGCGAGCCATAGTTGTCGGCCTCCAGCCGCCCATTGACCAGCGGCGCGGGCTGGCTGTCCACCGTCAACACAGTCTGGCCCGGCTGGGTGCCCGCCTCCAGGGCGGCGCTCAGGTTCGCACCCGCCAAGTCCGACAACAGCAGCAGCGCGCGATCAACCGATGCCTGCTCCAGCGGCGCATCGCGCTGGATGGCGGCCAGGTGGGCCTCGATCACATCCGCGTGCAAGCGGCTGCCTTCGGCCACGCGCACGCGCACGTCAGACACCGCGCCTTCCACCACGCGAATCTCGATCTCACCGTTGCGTACGGCCTGCGCAGGCAGATACGCACGTGCGAGCGGCCAACCGCGTGTGCGATAGAACTGTGTGATGCGCGCAGCGCCGTGCATCAATTCACCCAACGTGTGCGTTCCGTCGTTGAGGTCTGCGACGAGCGCTTCGAGCACTTCCTGCGGATACAGCCGCGCGCCCGTCACGTGTATTTGGCGTACGGAAATTGGCGTGGTGTCATCGGCGGCTGCGCTGTCGTCCGGCTGGGGAGGCAGCCCTTGCAGCGATGTATTACCTGCGGGTGCACCGAGTGCAGGAGCCGGCGCCACATCGCGTGCCACGTCGCCAGCATCGGGCCGGGGCAGTTCCACCGCCAATGCCGGCACACCGACGAGCCACAGCAGCGCAGGCGGCAACGTACGACGCACGCACGCGGCAATAGGCTTGAGGCGCAGGGTCATTCCGCGGCGTCCTCTCGGCTGAGCGACTGAGCCTCTGTCTGTGGCACATGATCGAAGATCGTCGTAGGCGTGCGCCAGCCATGCTCGAGCGGCTCCGCCAACTCGGGTGCGGAAGACAATCCCGCCAGACGCGCCTTGACCTGCGTGTCGATGATCGGAGCAGGCGACGGTGCTACGCCACTGGTCTGCGGTGTGGTTGACACGACCGGCACGGGCACGAGCACAGGCGGCGCCTCTGTGACCGTCAACGTGCCGGGTGCGTATCGAATGCTGTAGTTGTTCGCGATCAGCCCGCCCGGCAACACGGCATACCGGCCGGCTGGCGAGGTCGTTGTCGCAGCCGTCGCGAACGTTAGCGTGCCCAGCAAGCCGGCGGTCTGCGGTGTCTGCCCATTCACCAGCCCGGTATAGGCGACGCTGAATGCTGGGTTGGCCTGGCCGGCAACGCGGGTGGCGTCGTTGGCGGCAATCAGCAACGACGCAGGGGTGATGGTGAATGCGTGCCCGGCCGCCAACTGCACCTGATAGCCCAGGCGGTCAGCCAGCGTGCCGAGGTTGACGGCGTAGCTGCCGGCGTCTTGCCCGGCCGTGCGCGCCAGACTGCCCAACAGGCTTCGCGCGACAGTGTCGCCGTTTGCCAGTCCCGCAGCGCTGTAGGCGAGGCTTGGGTCTGCGGCGCTTCCACCGTCGTACACCTTGGTGTTGGAGGCGTCTGTGGGGGTGACGGTGACGGATGGGCGTTCGCGATACATCACGTAGGTCAGGCCGTCGCCAACGCCGGTTGCGCCGGCGGCGTCGCCGTCCTGCCGGTTATAGCGGAAGTTGCCGCTACCGGACGCGGCCCGGCTGGCGAGTGTGCCGCCCAACACGGTGGAACCCAGCGCCCCGGTGTAGACCGTGACGATGCGACCTGCATCCATGGTCAACGTCGCGTTGCTCAGCACGTCGCCGCCCGTGGCAACGCCACGCGCGGTAGCCGCGCCGGCCGAAAGCGTAAGGTCACCTCCGGTGACGGACCAGTTGCCCTGTGCAGTCAGGTCGCCCGACATGGTGGTGAACTTCGTGCTGGCAGCCGAGGTGACGCCCGTTACCGTCAGCGCGCTACTGTTGACAACATCCACACCCGCCGCTTGCGTGATCGCCAGCGCATTGAGGGCATTGCCGGTGTTGGTCAAGGTGATGGGCGCATTGCCGCTATCGAGTGTCGTCGTACCTGCCACTGAAACGGCGCCACTTTGATTGATGCCTGCGGCCGTTGCGCTCAGGTTGCCCGTCAGCGTGGAGGTGCCCAGCGTCAACGCGGCGCTATTGGCCAACGTAGCGTTGCTTCCCGTCAGCGCAACCGCGCCGCTGAAGGTATTGCCCGCATGGGCGAGCGTGATGGACGACGTGCCAGCGTTGAGCGTACTGGTACCACCCACTGACACCGCGCCGCTCTGGCTGATGCCGGCGGCCGTTGCGCTCAGGTTGCCCGTCAGCGTGGACGTACCGAGCGTCAACGCTGCGCTGTTGGCCAGCGTGGCATCGCTGCCCGTCAGCGCGACCGCTCCGCTGAAGGCGTTGCCAGTGTTGGCCAGCGTGATGGCCGACGTGCCCGCGTTGAGCGTACTGGTGCCCCCCACCGTTACAGCGCCGCTTTGGTTGATGCCGGCGGCCGTTGCGCTCAGGTTGCCCGTCAGCGTGGAGGTGCCCAGCGTCAACGCAGCGCTGTTGGCCAACGTAGCGTTGCTGCCAGTCAGCGAGACCGCGCCGCTGAAAGTATTGACCGCGTTGGCCAGCGTGATGGTCGACGTGCCGGCGTTCAGCGTGGCCGCGCCGGTCACAGCGATGGCGGCGGACTGCGTGATACCTGGTGCGCTGACAATCAGCGCTCCGCTCACATTTGAGCTGCCCAGCGACAAGGCGGTACTGTTGACCAGCGTCGTATCGCTGGCGTTCAACGCAACGGGTCCGCTGAACGCGTTGCCGCCGTTGGTCAGGCTGACGGTATTGCCGTTGCCGCTGCTCGTGAAAGAGGTGCTGCCGCCCACGTGGAAGAAGCCACCGAACGTCGTGTCGTCCTGAATCGAGCCGCCGGTCGTGGTAATCGACAGGCTGCCGGGCGTGATCAGGCCGCCCTTGTTCCACACAGCCCGGCGTGCCGCGGCCTGGCTTGACGCCGTGATCGTGACGGGCGCTGCGGTAGCAAACGTGAGCGTCGCACCACCCCCGATGTAGAACCCCGAGTACCCGCTCACGCTGTCCAGCGACTGCGCATTGATGTTGATAGCCGAGGCGGTCGGCGCGCTCATCGTGACGGCGCCCGAGCCTGAACCCCACACGCCATCGCCGCCCGCGTTGGTCCCTGCAATGGTGATCGCCCCCGACGTGGCCGTGAGGTTGACCTTACCCTCCAGCTTGACCGCCGCGTTGGTGCTGCTTGTGCTGCTGGCGCCTCCAACCACGCTGTTCGTGCCAGTGATGTTGATGGTGCCGCCCGTCAGGCTGGCCGCGTTGGTGCTCGTGGCCGCCACATCCACCGCCGACAGTTGGTTGCGATACGTGGTGGAAACCGCATTGCTGGCCGTGCCCGTGATGGTGAGCGCGCCGCTGGTCGACAACGCATCGAGCGCGCTCAGCGTAACCCCGTTGCCGGCCCACGTGGCGGTGGCTCCGGTGGCGGTGCCGTTGAGCGTGATCGCGCCGCCGCCCGTGCTGCGCAGCGTGTTGCTGCCGGCCAGGTCGACGCCGATGTTGTTGGTGGAAAACAGCGGCGCCCCGTTGCTGTTGGTGCCGTTGACGGTGGCGATGCCGCCGCTGGTGCCCGATACAGTGATCGCCCCCGACGCGGTGGTCAGCGTGTTGGCGCTCAGGAACACGCCCTGACTATTGGCATTGCTCGGGAGCACGCCCGACAGGTTGATGTTGCCGGCACCGGTGGTGGTCCACGTGCTGTTCTGCAGACTGAGCGCGGGCGACGTAGCTGACTGCGCCCCACTGGCCGTAGCGCTGATGTTGCCGCCATTGGCGCCGATATCGAAAAAGCGCAGGCTGATGCCGCTGGTGTTGGCAGCGCTGGTGGTGGCGTTGGCCGTCATCGACACATTCAACGTGCCGGTGGTACTCGTGATGCCCCGATGCCCGCCGATGCTGGCGTTGGTGGTAATGCGCCCATCGGCAATCAGCGTCAGGCTGGCGTTGCCGCCGGCCGTTTTGGCGATATTGCCGTTGATGGCGATGTTGCCTTCCTGCGTGCCGGCACCGGTGGTGGTGATCGTCACGTTGCTGCCGCTGTTCAGGAGGCTCTGAATGCTGCTGACGTTCACCAGCGAGCCGGTGGTGCTCGGCGTCCACACGCCACTAGAGAAGCTGCCGCCAGTTTGCGTGCCGGTCGAAATGGTGACGTTGTATGGGTCCAGCAGCCATGAGCCGCCCGCTCCACCTGCACCACCTGCCACGCTCACGGCAATGCCGTCGGTGTCCAGCGCATGGCCCGAGGTTTCGACATGCCCACCCTGCCCGCCCAGCGCGCCGCCGTTGGCAGCCAGCGTGCCGTGCACATTGGCCACGTCGGTCCCCCAGACGATGATCTGGCCACCGTTGCCACGGCTGGTGGCGCTTGCGTCGAGGGTAGCGTCGGGCGCAACGTACGTTGCCGTGGCGTTCGGCTCGGGGCCCTCGCCGCGCGCGTTGCCACCGATCAGTGCCGTGCCGCCGCCAGCCGTGCCGCGTACGTCGATCTGCGCGCCATCGAACAGGCCCACCTTGCTGCCCAAGACCTGGACGGTGCCGCCCACGCCGGCGCTATCCGCGGCGCTGGCGTCGAGCCTGCCGCTCACTTGGGTGACGCCCACCACTGGGTCGCCCACCAGTTCGATAGTGCCCTGCCGGTTGGCCACCGTGCGCGCCTGCACCACTCCAGTCGTGTTGATGACGGACTCGCTCAACGCATCCAACCCGCGCGCGGTCAGCACCACACGGCCGCCGTCAGCCACGATCATGCCGCCGTTGCTCACCAGCGTACGGGCCGCGCCCTGGCTGATCGTATAGCCCAGCGGGCTGCCGTCGGCCAGGGTGAGCGTTATGGCGCCTGCCCCGGCCAGCAGTACGTCGCCGCCGGGCGCATGGATGCTGCCGGTGTTCTCAACCCGGTTGGCGATAAGCGCCACCTTGCCACCGTTCGGTACGTTGATTGCGCCCTGGTTGACGACACTGGCTACGCTGCTGCCTGAGAATGCATAACGACCGGCTTCAAAATCCGCATTGCTCAGGTTCAGCGTGCTCGCCACCAACCCGCCAACGTTGACTTGCGCCCCCGCACCAAATAGCACGCCATTGGGATTGAGCAAAAACACCGTGCCGTTGGCGCTGAGATTGCCAAAAATGCCGCTGGTTTCACTTCCCGTAACGCGATTTAAAGCGATGGCGCCGGCACCCGGCTGGATAAAGTTGACGGATTCGCCAGGCTGGATATTGAAGCGCGACCAGTCGATGGCGAGCCTGGGTGTGGTCTGGGTGATTGTGGTGGTGGCGCCGCTCTGCCCGATGCCGCCCGCGCCCGACGTTACAACGCCGCCAGCGGGCGCTGCCAGCCCCGGAGCACTGGCAATCAGGCCGGCCGCAAGCACACCGACACCAGCCCGCCTCCCGTTGGTGTGCTCAGCCACAGCAACCCAGGTCTGGGCGGCGCAGCTCCATATCAGCCGATAGGCTCGGTTTTTGGTGGCGTGTCGGTGCATGGGATTCGGTTCTAACCCACGCAAAACATGACGCTTAAGGCGCGGGAGCTAAAGGCGGTTAATCCTTAGCTATTCGGCTCGCCTCAAATATCACTGAATCCCGCATTTACCCTAACCCAATCGAGTTATGCTGAATTTGTAAAAATTACCGCAAGGGAGAATATCCCAAGCGGTGTTGCTCTTAACCCGGAATGCCTGGGAGAATTTTTGGGTTTCAACGCCAGCCGTCCAAGGCGCTGCAAATGATGATCAGCAAATCGGCTTCGGTAGCGTTACGCGAAAGCATGTGCCACGCTCGGCCTCACTGCGGTCATCATGGCAAACAATCGACGTACCCTCATTGCAACCACCTCGGCCGCGCGCCACGTGTCGGGGCATGATGGAACGGAACACGGCCCTGATGCAGGAGATGATGCAAATGATGAAGGATGGTCAGGACATGGGAATGGGCATGGGCCGCGGAATGGGCTCGGGTATGGGCGGCATGATGCAGAAGTAGATTCGGGCGGGGTGCGTTCAACGCTTCTTTCGCGCAACAATTCCCGTTGACCCTCCCTGCATGGGAGGGTTTATCGTTTCCTGAGGGTAAGAAACGCATGTTGCCGTTCAAGCAAGTGCATCTGGCAGCAGTCGAACTGATAGGAGCCGATGTCAATGGAAGAACACCGCCACGTCCACGCTGCTGAGCACGATCACACGCACTCGCATGGTGGCCACGCCGGCCATCACCACGACGGACACGGTGCAATGCACGAGCACGGTCAGGCCGTAACGGCAGCTACCGGGCATGCTGACAAAGACCGGGCTGCGGCCGCTCCCGCCGAGTTCCAAGCAGGGACCGTCTACACATGCCCCATGCATCCGGAAATCCGGCAGGACCATCCAGGCAATTGTCCGATCTGCGGTATGACTCTGGAACCGATCGTTCCGGACTTGGATGACGAAGAGAACCCCGAACTTAAAGACTTCCAGCAGCGCTTCTGGTGGACGCTTCCGCTCACCGTTGCCACGTTCGTCCTGGCGATGTTCGGACACCAATATGGCTGGATGAACGCCCCGCAGCAAAGCTGGGTCGAGCTGGCCCTCTCGACGCCCGTCGTGCTGTGGGCGGGCTATCCATTCTTCAAGCGATGCGTTCAATCCTTCATGCACCGCAGTCCAAACATGTGGACGCTCATTGGACTGGGTGCAGGCGCCGCGTATCTGTACAGCGTGATCGCAACCATCGCTCCGAACGCGTTTCCTCAGACGTTCGCAGAGCATGGTCGCATCGGCGTCTACTTTGAAGCGGCGGCGGTCATCGTTTCGCTGACGCTGGTTGGTCAACTGCTGGAGTTGAAGGCGCGCTCCCAGACATCAGCTGCAATCAAATCGCTGCTCGGCCTTGCCCCCAAAACCGCACGGCGCCTCAACCCGGACGGCAGCGAAATGGACGTACCTCTGGACCACGTACACGTCGGCGACCGTCTGCGCGTGCGTCCTGGCGAGAAGGTTCCCACCGACGGTATCGTGATCGAAGGCTCAAGTTCCCTCGATGAATCGATGATTACTGGCGAGCCCATTCCTGTGACCAAGCGAGTGGGTGACCATGTGATCGGCGCCACGATGAACACCGCAGGAAGCTTGATCATCGAATCGGAGAAAGTGGGTTCTCAGACCGTCCTCTCGCAGATCGTTCAGTTGGTCGCCCAGGCTCAGCGCTCCAAGGCGCCCATGCAGCGCATGGCGGATCAGGTTGCGGGATTTTTCGTTGTTGCTGTGGTGGCGATTGCCCTGCTCACCCTCTTCGCGTGGGGGGTCTTTGGACCGCAGCCTAGCTGGGTGTATGGGCTCATCAACGCGGTGGCTGTGCTGATCATCGCGTGCCCATGCGCGTTGGGCCTCGCAACGCCAATGTCGATCATGGTGGCCAGCGGCAAGGGCGCCACGAACGGCATCTTGTTTCGCGACGCAGCCGCCATCGAGAATCTGCGCAAGGTCGACACGCTGGTGGTCGACAAGACGGGAACACTCACGCAAGGCAAGCCCGCTTTTGAACGCTGCTTGGGCGCCAACGGCTTCGATGAGTCGGAAGTGCTTCGCTTAGCGGCCAGTCTGGACCAGGGCAGCGAGCACCCGTTGGCGGCGGCCATTGTAGAGGCCGCCAGATAGCGCGGATTGTTATTGCAGGCCGCCCAGAATTTCGAGTCCAGCAGTGGCATCGGCGTGCGTGGATCTGTCGCCGGCAAGAAGCTTGCACTTGGCAACACCGTGTTGATGGAGCAAGAGCACATTGACGCCGCCCCGCTGGCCCAGGCCGCGGACGAACTAAGAGCCCGGGGCGCGAGCGTCATGTACCTTGCCGCCGATGGCGCGCTTGCCGGTTTGCTTGCCGTGTCCGATCCAATCAAACCGACGACGGCCGAAGCGTTGGCACAGCTCAAGGACAAGGGCATCCGCGTGGTCATGGCCACCGGCGACGGCACGGTCACGGCAAAGGCCGTCGCCCAATCGCTCGGCATCACCGAATTTCATGGCGAAGTCCGGCCCGCCGATAAATTGGCCCTCGTGACGAGGCTGCAAAGCGAAGGCAGAATCGTTGCCATGGCCGGTGATGGGATCAACGATGCGCCCGCACTGGCGAAGGCCGATGTCGGCATCGCCATGGGCACGGGCACGGATGTCGCGATGAATAGCGCACAAGTTACGCTCCTCAAGGGAGATTTGCGCGGCATCGCACGCGCGCGCACGCTGTCTGAGGCAACGATCGGCAACATGAAGCAGAACCTCGGCTTTGCGTTCGTCTACAACGCCTTGGGGGTGCCGCTTGCGGCCGGCGTTCTATACAGCACGACCGGCTTGCTGCTGTCTCCGATGATTGCGGCGCTCGCGATGAGCCTGAGCTCGGTTTCTGTCGTCTCCAATGCGCTGCGCCTGCGCCGCATAAGCATCTGACTGCTTTGAAGCGCGTGCTCAACGCCCTGCCCTTGTCTATGTGTCTTTGGCAGCCGATGCAATTGACTCCGGCCGCCGCCAGCGCAGACGCTTCGTTTGCAGAAAGTAGCGCCAATCCAGTTTGGCGAACCCATAAACGAGGGCTAGAAACACGACCTGCGACACGATGAAGTACACCCCCATATACGCGCCGTCGATCTCCGTCTCCTCATCCAGATAGCGTGCACCCAACTGGGCAATGTGCGTCCAGGTCAGGTAGCTTATCCAGCGGCCAACAAAGAACGGGAGCCCGATCAACCATAGCCGCATCCCAGTCAAGCCGTAGGCGATGAAGATGTAGTTGGATGGGAACGGGCTGAAGGCGTACGCGAGCATCAGCCCGACCGTCATGCCTTTGCGGTCTTCGAGCCAGGCGCGCGCCACATCGATGTTCTGACGATCCGCCTCGCGCATCCAGCGGTTACGGACAAGCGTGCAGGATAGCCGCGCCAGAACCAGGCGGCCGAGGGTTGCCGCGCAGGCGGCAACGCCCGCAAGAAGCACCGGGTTGGCATCAGGCCGTGAAAGGCCGATCCATGACATCACCATCCACGTCGGCGGTGCGAAGGCCGGCATCACATTCCGCAGCAGGACGGTCGCGAACAATACGAGCAGGTTTGCCATGGCGCTCAAGCCTCTCCACCGAGCACATGGAACAGTTCGTCTTCTTGTGCGCAATGCAGCCGCACGACGGCATCGAGACCATAGAGCAAGCGTTGCAGCTCTTGCGTCACTGCGGCATCCGGTCCGTCAGAAGAAACATCCGCCACGATCCGGCCCAGCAGCTTCGTGATGCGGAATATCTCGCGATGCATGGCGCTCATTGCCGCCATCGGGTCATCTCCGCCAAGCAAGCGGGCGACGTCCGGATAGAGCTGGGTATCGTCGCGGCGCTCATGCGGCACCAGCACCTCTGCCAAGGACTGATTGAGCGATAGCAACGCGGTTTTTGCCGCGCAGCCTTCCATATGGGGAAGCGAGTCTGCGACCACGCGGATCCGGCTCAGAATGGGTTCCAGCTCCGCGTGTTCGGCCTTGAGGCGCTCGACGTCTGCAGAGACGAGTGAACCGGTTGCCTCGTTTTCTGTAGGCCGTAGCGCTCGCAACGCGCTGGCGATCGCCAACACATCGATGACCTCTTGCAGCAATGCGCCTGCCAATGGCGGCAGATAACCGAGCGCTGCGACAACCATGGCGGCCAACGACAGCGACATGCCGATCATCACGCTCTGCAGCGCGACGCTGCGTGTGCGGCGTGCTATCCGGACCGCATCAACGAGCCGATCCAGGCGGTCCACCAGCAAGACAATGTCTGCGGCTTCCGAAGACGCAGCTGCGCCGCGCGCGCCCATTGCCACGCCAATGTCCGCAGCAGCAAGCGCTGGTGCATCGTTGACGCCATCGCCAACCATGACCACCCGACCCGCGGTGCGTGCATTTCGAATCGCCGCGAGCTTGGCCGCCGGCGACAGGCCCGCATAGACCTCTGTCACCCCCAACACGGATGCCACGGATTCGGCAACGTCTTCCCGATCCCCGGTCAACATCGCTTGGCGTGTCATGCCCTCTTGACGCAAGAGTCGCAGGGCGCGGGGCGCCTCCAGACGAAGGCGGTCAATCAACTGCAATGCGCCCGCCAGTTCGCCGTCCACGCCGATAAAGACAGCCGACGCGCCGGCATAGCTCACCCGCTTGACGAACGCTTCTACCCAGCGCGGCACATTGGACGAACCCAAAACATAAGGCAACGAGCCGATGGAAACGACATGCCCTTCAACGCGACCGCAAACGCCGGCTCCCGGACTCTCAACCACCGCACTCGGCAACTGCAGCGTCGCGCCCTGTTCGCGCGCGGCCTTGGCGACGGCTTCTGCCGTAACGTGATTCGAC
>Ga0157373_10003413_pt1 | contig 12018 bp, 10 predicted proteins | sample C65metaG_FD_113460 | JGI IMG/M metagenome (GOLD analysis project Ga0157373, IMG submission 113460) | Corn rhizosphere microbial communities from Kellogg Biological Station, Michigan, USA - C6-5 metaG | ecosystem: Host-associated > Plants > Roots > Rhizosphere > Soil | place: USA: Michigan...
GGGCTTCGGCGAGTCGGGCTCAAAGATCCAATACTCCTTCGCACCCGTACCATAACGATTCTTCGTTACACTCGAGTGCGGGTACTGTTTTCCACCGGGACCGGTCGAAGGCTGCGACGGCGGCGTAGCGCTTTGAAAAGACACAACGCTCGACGAGAACACTACGAGCGTTAAGCTCAACGCCGCCGGCGCAAACAACCTCCGGAACATATACAGTTCACCTTCCCAAACAGGACAAAACTTAAGCTCGAGTCGCAATCACCTGCAGGTACTCGGCGTCGACCTCCGTCGTACCGTCAGTCGCGCGATTGTTCGCAGCCCAAAGTTGTTCGAGATCCTTCCGTAGCGCAGCCTGCTTTTCTTCGTCGAGCGCGCCAAACGCTTTCTGCGCCGGGCCATAATACAAACGGAAGTGCTCGACAACTTCAGCCGGAGAGAAAGGAAACAACCACTTGACGTTTTGAAGCTGCGTCTCCAGCGTTGAGATGCCTTCAGCGAAACGCTGACGAACATTTTCCTCCACTCCCCACAATACCGGAGACGTCATTCCTGGCGGAGGAGGCACATATGCAGCGTTCATCTTGAACATCTGTCCGATGAAACCGGACGGCGTCCAGTTTGCCATGGCGATGAAACCGCCGGGCCGGCAAACTCGCTTCAGCTCGGCGGCGACCAGCTCTGGACGAGGCGCGAACATCGCCCCAAACATCGTCACGACCGCGTCGAAACTCGCATCCTCGTACGGCAAAGCTTCGGCGTCACCTTCGTCAAACTTCGCGTTCAATCCCTCGCGCTTGGCGTTTTCGCGCGCCTGCTCGACCAGGTTCGGCGCGATGTCAACGCCAGTCACATCAGCGCCGGCGCGCGCGGCCGGCAGTGCGAGATTTCCGGTGCCGCAAGCCACGTCGAGGACCTTCATCCCCGGTTGAAGATGGAGCCGACTGATAAAAGCTTCGGCTTCATCCGGGTAGAACCTCGCGATTTGTCCAAAATCACCGGCGATCCACGTCGCCCGCAATTTGGTTTTCAACGCCGCCATTTCAGTAGACGTTCCTGTACCTTCCATCGTTATCCACCTTTCTAAGAATAAGTCCTGAATTGGTTATATGTTCTAACTACATTGTCCCCGTCAATTAACCTCACTTTGGCACAGCTAATGCCGTAGCGTGTGCGTCGGCTAATTTGCGTAACAAAAGAATTCACCTATGAGGTTAACGCGTATTTTCCCGGGGGTATTGCTCCTTTTTGCGAGTGCAATTCCAGGGTTTGCTCAGTCATCGCTCACAGACTTCCAAAGACTAATGCGGGAAAAAGCGGCTTTTGATGCAACAGACCTCGCCGCGCTGCAACTAAATCAACCGATCGTTCGCCTGTCGCCAAGTTCAGACAAACGGGAAGTGGCTGTGTCCGGGATTGTAAACGTACGCGCCGCCGCCGAGGAATTTCTGAGGTCGTATCGCGAAAGCATGACTCGCAAGAGCAACGCCGCAATCCTCGAAATCGGCAGTTTTGCTAGTGTACCGTCTCTCGCGGACCTCCAGAGTCTCACGGTCGAGGCAGGCGACATCGAGGATTTGCGCGACTGCACCGTCGGCGATTGCCAGGTCAAACTCTCTGCGGCGATGATCGAGCGTTTTCGCAAAGAGATCGACTGGGATTCACCCGAATACGCGGCCGGTGTAACCAATCTCTTCAAGCAGATACTACTGGATTACGTGCGAGACTACCGCGCGCGAGGCGATGCAGCGCTCATTGCGTACAACGATAAACGGAACGAAGTTAGTCTGGCTCACGAAATGCGCACACTCGCGTCGGCTTCCGGTTACATCAACGGCGTGCTCGCAGATAAACAGTCGGGCTTGCAGCTCGTCGAGGATGTGATCGTCTGGTCCAAGATCAAGTTTGGACTCAAGCCGGTCCTTGCGATCAATCACATCAAAATCTATCGCCGCGATCGTGATGCTGGACCACAGGTGCTCATCGCGTCGAAGCAGATTTACGCGAACCACTACTTCAACGCGTCGCACGCATTGACTGCGTTTGTGAGTGTGCCGGACGCGATTCCGGGAGCTTTTCTCGTCTACGAGAATCGTTCGATTGCAGACGGCCTCGAAGGACCGTTCAGCAAGATCAAGCGCGAGGTAGTTGAGAAGAAAGCGGTCGAGGGTTTGACAACGATCCTGGAACATTCGAAGAGCAGTCTCGAAGGAACGGTGTTGACAGCGAGCACGGCAGAATTCGCTTCGTATCAGTCGTACAGTTGGGGACGGCGCCTCTTCGGAGGGATTCGTCCGTTGCTTTGGCTGCTCGTCGCATCGGGACTGATTGCATTTTTCGCACTCGGGAGACGGCGCACAGAAACCGCAAATGCGCGAAAAGCTCTGAATCCCGAGCGTGTGAAGAGTTAAATTTTAGTTTTCCGCAAGGAGGGTTTCTTTGAAATGAGAAAACAATTTATTGCGTGGATCGCTGCTGGAATCATTGTCGGCGGACTCCTGTCGTTTGCCACCGCCCAGCATACCGGACACGTGGTGGAACTGAAGAACGCAAAAGGTGAATCAGTTGGAACTGCGACGTTGTCGGCGGCGGGCAAAGGCGTTCGACTCAAGTTGAATCTGAAGAATCTTCCTCCAGGTTCGCACGCCATTCACTTTCATCAGTTCGCGAAGTGTGAAGGTCCGACATTCGAAACTGCTGGAGCGCATTTCAATCCCGCGTCGAAAGAGCACGGATTGAAGAACCCGAAGGGGCCACACGCTGGTGACATGAACAACTTCATGGTCAAGAAGAATGGGACTGCGAATTCAACGGTCACCGATCTGCAGGTAACTCTTGGCGACGATGCGAATTCACTGTTCACCGGCGGCGGCACGGCGCTCGTAATTCATGCCGGTGCTGACGACCAGAAGACGGATCCGTCTGGAAACTCAGGCGACCGGATTGCCTGCGGAACAATCACGAAGTAAGCTGCGCTCCACGAGGAGAACGCAGATGATGCCGGCGTCCCAAACAGTAAAGTAGCCACAAAAGGCACATAACGGCCCAAAATCAGAATTACATTTTTGTGCCTATGTGCCTTTTGTGGCTACCGTCGAGTACCGACAATGGCGCGAAGGTGTCTCAGCCGCGTGTCGAGTTCTTCGGGTGTTAACGTGGCGTACTTCGGCGGGAGAAGGCGGCGGCTCGAGCTTTCGAAGACCGCGAGTAGTTCCATGTACTCGAGCAGTTCCAAATCACGGCTCGGGAAATAATCGACAGCTGCGCGTTCGAAGTGGTTCGCCATCACAGGCGCGTCGCCACCGTTCTCACGCGCCGCATCTTCATTCGCCAGCAACAACACAGCTTCGATGTCGGCGTTGCTATACCCAACCAGCTTGGCCGAAAAATTCTCACGTATCGACGTCAGGTCAACGTCAGTCTTGATCTTGTTCTTGCGCAGCAGCGCCTTCGCCACCAGCTCGACTTCTTCCGGCGTCTGCACGTAAAGAAACGGAATCTTGCGATCGAGACGGCCCGCGCGTTTCAGATCGACGTCGAGTTTGTCGGGACGATTCGTCATCACCAGGAACAGTATGCGCCCGCGATTCGATGTGTCAGACATGAACTCCTTGATACGCGCGATTACACGCGACGACGTGCCGCCATCCCCTTCCCCGTCAGTGTTGCCAAAAGCACGATCGCCTTCGTCGATGATCACTACGACCTGACCGATAGCGCGAATCACGTTCAGGATCTTTTCGAGATTGCCCTCAGTCGCGCCCACCCACTTCGAACGAAAGTTCTTCAACTTGATCGTCGTCAGCCCGCACTCTTTCGCAAACGCTTCCGCAACGAACGTCTTTCCTGTTCCCATTGGACCAGTAAACAAAATTCCCATCGGAACCCGACTCGTCCGGCCTTCGCGAATGCTTTCGGCAATAACGAGCAGATCTTTCTTCACTTCGTCCATCCCTCCGACAACTTCAAACCCGTGCCCAGGCTCGACAAACTCCACCAACCCAAAACACTCGCGCTCGAGAATCTCGCGTTTGCGTTTGGCGATGAGTCGGTCAGTCTCCTTGCGCGCGCGCTCAATGGGGCTCGGAACAGGCGCCTCCGGCACAACAGCAGTGGGCGCGACGAGCTCTTTGACTTCGTCACGGCTCAAACCATTCGTCAGCGTCGCGAGTTTGTGTGCGCGTGCCGCGGCATCAGCGCTATCGCCTAGCAGTCCGGCAATGAACGCCTCGCGATCCGCCAACTCTTCTTCGACCGCAGGCTGCGGCGTCAATATCGACGCAATCTGAATCGACTTCAGGCCCGCAGTGATTCCCGCGTAACGCTCCGCGTCTTTTTCAGTCAATCGCGTGTCCGCCAAGCGCGCGGCTTCGCGGCGTGTGTCGTGGTCGGGCATCGGCACTTCAACGACTGCCACCTTCGGATTCGAGATCAACTTCGGCGCGAGCTCAGTCAGGTTCTCTGAAATTAGTAAGACGACGTTGTCGCCACGTTCGATTTCGGGAAGCGCAGACCAGCGATGCAACGTGACGATGGCAGCGCGATCCGACTCACCCTGGAAATTCGGATCACCCGCGGGCGCAATCGCTTCGGCGTACTCCATGATGACGGCAACCTTCATCGATCCAATCAACAGACGCTCCAACGCTGCGAACACCTTGTCTTTCTCCGTTGCGAGCAAAAGATCATCCAACGCGGTGACACTGTCAGAGCGCTTGGTGAAGCGCACGCCTGTCGCAACGTTGTAAACGGCAATCGTGTCCTTTGAATCCTTGAGCAAAACGTCGGTCAGAAATTCGGTGAGCGCCATCATCTTGCGGCTACAGAGAACGACGTCATACACGTTGCCGTGCAGCACAAACATCGAAGCCTCGCCACGCAAGTAGCGACGTCGTAAGTCTTCGGCCCAGGCGGGCAACACGCGGAGATCATTCATAGCTGCCAAGGTCCTTCAAGCCGAGTGGGTTCAACATCTTTTCAGTATCGGCCGCTGTCTCTTTGATCGATTCGACGCCGTCGAGTAGTTCGTCGAGCTGGCCGGTCAACTCCTGCGGCGACTGCATCGTCACGATCTGATCCGCAATCAACTGAAACGACTGCTCGATCAGATCCAACTGTCCGCGCGCGACTCGCAGGTAGCGGTGAATCTCTTTCATCTTGTCGAAACGCTTCATGATGACGGCAAGGTTCTTCCGCGCAATCTCTGTTTCAGGATTGTTCTCGTCCTGTTCCTTCACCGTGTGCTCCCAACGCCGGCGTTCTTTTTCGAGGTCACTTGCATTGATCGAATCGAGATAGGCCTCGTAGCGGTCGCACGTGGTGGCCATCTCGATGAAGGCCTCGACGAGTCGATCAGTCTTCGTCAGTTCTGTGCGCAACAACTCGCCGGTAAACGACGGGTTCTGCGCCGCGAGCGAATTGATCTCCTGTTGACGCGCGAGCAGCGATAACACACGCTCGCGCGAACGCTCGTCGAGGTGTCGCAAACGCTCAGCACGCGCGGCCTGCTCTTTCGCTTGTTCCTTTTCATCGAAGGCCGGATCCCAAAGCCACTCCTGCAGCTTTTTGGACCCGGGCGCATTCGTCATCCAAAGCACTTCGAGACCAACGGTGACGATTGCAAGCAAGGGATTGAGCGTGAGAGCGGAAGCAGCGAGGCCGCCGGCAAGCAGCGAGAGATTGTATGGATTGGCGAAAGCGGCCTTAACGTACGAACGCTTCTCGTGAATCTTCTGTCTGACGAAAGCCTGCGTTGCAGCCAACATGTCGTCGCGCAAGGGCGTAACGTTGACCGGCACACCGTCTTTCCGCTTTTCAGTTGTGCCCATACTAATAATCAGAGCGGGGGCAAGCCGCCCTTCCTGACTTGTTCGGTTAGTGAACTACATTTAACAGAACAAGTCAGGAAGGGCGGCTTGCCCCCGCTGGCGACACTTTCAAGACTTGGTTGGAGCATAAATCAAATCCAGCAACTTCTTCTCGATTGCACGAAACTCAGGTGCTGATTTTAACGCAATGTCGCGCACGGGGAACGCGGGAACGTCGACCTGGTGCAGGATTCGCGCGGGACGCGACGATAGGACGTAGATGGTGTCGGCGAGGTAAACGGCTTCCGACACATCGTGAGTCACAAACAAAATCGTATTGTTTTCATCGCGAGAAACCTTGAGCAATAGACTCTGCATGCCCCAGCGTGTTTGCGGATCGAGCGCGCCGAACGGCTCATCCATCAAAACCACACGCGGATTGTTCACGAGCGTCCTCGCGATCGCCACGCGCTGCTTCATGCCGCCCGAAAGATCCTTCGGATAACGATCCGCAAACTCCGCCAACCCTACCGAGCTCAAGATCTGATCGGAAACTTTGCGCCGCTCGGATTTGCTGACTTTCTGAAGCTTGAGTCCGTACTCCACATTCTGACGCACAGTGAGCCAGCCAAACGACGTGTACGCCTGGAAAACCATGCCGCGATCGCGTCCGACGTCAGTTACCAGTTTGCCGTCAACCAGCACTTCGCCTTCTGTCGGCGGCAATAGTCCCGCAACAGCTTTCAAGATCGTCGACTTGCCGCAACCTGATGGACCAAGAAACACGATGATCTCGCCTGAATCGGGTTTGTCGTACACGTCGAAAGAAACGTCGCGCACTGCTTCTGTACGATTACCTTTGCGATCGATGTACGTGACGCTCAAGTTGCTCACGCGCAACTTCGGCGGCACACCGCTTTGATCGGCGTGATACGTGACGTGCGGTTTGCCTTTTGGCTCACCGACGTCAACAGCAATAGTTCCGGGTTCACCGGATTGCGGAAGCGTTTGTGGACCTTCGTCTTCGGCCATGTTGTTCAGGATGCTTCGCGCCAACGGAAGAGCAGGCTCGACAGGAGGCGAATCAGAAAATCCGTCAAAAGCCCGATGCCGCCGATGACGAGCAGCCCGGCAAATGACCACGATGCTTTTTGATGAGTGCGCGCGAGTTCGACCATGTAGCCGAGACCGTATTCGGGATTCACGGCTTCGGCGAGAATCACGTAAGTCCACGCGATCGCGTTCATCACGCGGAAGCTGTCGAATATCTCCGGCAATGCGGCGGGCACCAGAACTGTTCTGACGACCTGGAACTTCGACGCGCCGAGTGTCAATGCAGTTTGGACCAGCTCTTCCGGCACGAGTCGAATCGAAGAGACGACAACCGGCAGCAGATAAACAAACACGCCGAGAAACAGAAACGCGATCTTCTGCTGTTCATAAATGCCGAACCAGAGGATCAAAAGCGGAATGAACGCTGAGATCGGCATGTAGCGCAACGGCGCCATGATGGGTTCGAAGAACCGGTTGATCGGATCGAACGCACCCATCAACACGCCGAGCGGCAGCGCGATTGCAGAGGCCAGCAAAAAGGCAATTCCGATACGGCGTGCGGAAACGAGAATGGCACGGCCCAGATCGTAGTGCAGGAACAGTTGCAACGTGCCGCGCACGACTTCTGTCGGTGTGGGCAGAAAGTCGGGCTGCACAACATGACCGTAAGTCAGCACACACCACGCACCGAGCACCAGCAACGGCGCCACCAACCCCAGCACAAACGCAGTGCGTTTCGGCAAGGGTGAGCGAATTGCGAAAAGAGAACTTTGTCGCGCGGCCATTTTCTGGTGGTCTTTTCGTCTTAGGTCTTTGGCCTTAGTCCAGCGAATCCTACAAAGACCTAAGTCCAAAGACCCAAGACCAATAGTTATTGAGTGGCGAGAATCACCTTGATATCCGTTCGTCGATTCTGTTGCCGCCCGGCTTCGGTGGTGTTCTCAGCGATCGGATTGCTCGAGCCGCGCCCGATGGTTTGAAAGCGCGTCGGCGGAATGTTCGGGAAATTCTGTACGATGTACTTCTTCACTGACTGCGCACGACGTTCCGACAGCGTCAAATTCCCCGCCGACGATCCGGTGCTGTCGGTATTTCCCTCGATACGTAGAACCGTGCTGCCGAACGAAGTCATCGTCTCGCCAAGCTTGTCGAGCAACAGATACGAACCCGGCATGATCTCGTCAGATCCGGGCGTGAACTGAATCTGGATCTGCTGATGCAAAATCGGAACATCTCTTTCCGACGGCGCCCGCGCGACCACCGGCGCCTCTTCAACCTTCTGTCCCGGATAAGCACTCGCGTTTGCTTGCAGGAAGCGTGTGTCAGCCCAACCTTTCGCATCGACTGACTTTGTGACCAGTCCCTTCTTGCGCCAGATCACAAACGCAGTATCAAACAGAGTTTCGTAATGTGCTTTGCTTCCAGTTAGACCATAGAACTGCGCGTTGTCCGCGTACGGCGTCAACTTCAAACCCGACAACATCCCGGAGACGGTTTCGTTATCGAGTTTCAGCGCCTTGCCAATCACCTCGTACGAACCGTTCGGATTGCTCTTGATCATTTCAATGCCATCGAGCCACCCGCGCACGAAATCGCGAATCGTCTCGGGCGCTTGATCGATCACGTTCTGACGTGCGCAAAGCGTGTCGGCGATGATGTTGGTCGCTGCCTGCGTCGACACGAGCACATGCGCTTCATCGCCGCGAGCAGAAACCGCGCCTGAGAGATCCGGTTCCCACGTGACCGCGGCGTCGACCTGTTTTGCTTTGAAAGCAGCGGCCGCGGAAGGCGCGTCGGTCGTGAAGATGATGTTCTTTTCGACTGCGGCGCGATCTTCAGGTGACAAACCCGATTGCGATAACAAGTAAAGAAGCAGGAAGTGTGACGGCGTAAACTGCGTGCAGGAGATCTTATGGCCCTTCAGATCCTCGACGGATTTGATGGAATTGAGCGCAACGATTCCGTCCCCCCCACGCGACCAGTCCTGCAGAATGATCGACTTCGCTTGCTGGTTCTGCTCTGCGAGTATCGAAGCCTCGCGGGCCCAGTTGTCGACCGTGTTCCACATGATGTCGACCTGGCCACTACGAAACGCGGCGAGCTTCGCTGCCGGATCTTCCAACAGCACAAACTTCACATCCATCCCGTACTTCGCTTTGTACTGCGATCCCGCATTCGGCTCCATGCCGTTATTGAAGACAATGCCGGGCGCGTGGCCGGCCCACGTGTTGATGCCGACGACCAGCGGACGACTCAAACGTCCCGTGCCAACTGAAACACTACTGACGCCAGTTGAACCAACGTTCCGTCCCGGATCGCCCGGAGCGTTGCCCTTCAACTTGTCGAAGTCGCCTTTCGAGTCTTCGCCGGACGCGCGCTCGCCGCCGGCCCATTGTTTGATCGCATCACCCTTGTAATGCCAGGTGGCAAACCCAATAACAAGTAACACGACTACAGCTATGAAAGCCTTTGCCAGGGGAGTCAGTCTCATTTGTCACCTCGAGTTTGGGTCTTTGGTCTTCGGTCTTTGGTCTTTGGTCTTTGGTCTTTGGTGCTTTGTGCTTGGTTTCAGGTTACTGCGCAGAACAAAGAACAAAGAACAAAGAACAAAGCACAAAAACCAAAGACCAAAGCCCAAAGCCCAAAGTCCAATTCCCTACATCGTCTTATTAGTCTGCGCTTGCTGCGCGGCTTTCTTCGCTTTCAGCTCAGCGAGTTGTTGCTTGGCCTGGACTTCGCCGGTTTGGTTGCGCAACGCTGCCAGTCGAGAGTCGAGTGAAGATTCTGAGAGCTCTTTGCCGAGATTCGCTTCCGCAATGGTGGTCTTGATGTGCTGGCGCACGTTGTCGAGTGCTTTGACTTCAGCATCGACTGAAAGACCATCGAGTTGTTCCTGGACCTTGATGCGCGCCTGTGCCGACTGCATCTTCGCCAGCATCGAATCGCGCTCACTCTGAAGTTTTCTGATCTCGGACTGCACGCCCAACAAGGAACCCTTCGCCGAGTCCGCGTCCGCGCGGGCCTGCTCCATCTCGGTTTTCAACTCGGCGACGTCCACCGCGAGCTGATTCTTCTTCTGAATCAGGATCACCGCGAGATCGTCCTGATCGGTGCTGACGGCAGTGTCGAGCTCAGCTTCAGTTTGGGCCAACTCAGTGGTCGCACGTTTGTAACGTTCGTCGAGCTCTTCACGCCGGCGAATGATCCCGGCCGTGGCGGTCTTCAGTTTCGAATACTTCGCCACCATCGAATTGATCGCGTTCTCGTAGGCAATTTCCGGATGCTCCTTCTCGATGTCGGAAATCCAGAGCGATAGGAAACCTTTCCAGAGGTTAGCCAACCGTTTGAACATAGGTTTTGGTCCCTTTCTTTAACTGGCTGCATTCGCAGCCGGGTCTGAAGGATCGTGAAGTTTCGGCGAGGCTTTCACCACTTGCGCAACTGTGTCCTGGCCGAAGAACTCCAACACTTGCTGAACCTCGAGCTTCTTATCGTTGCACACCTTGATCAGATTCTGCTGTTCCTCAACACTCTGCTGCATTACGCTACGAATGTTTTGGATCTCTTGTTCATAGTGCTTGATGCGCGCGTCAGATTCCTGGATCAACTTTTCATTGTCGGCGGCGCCGTTGCGAATGTAGCCGTCGAGCGCCTGAATCTCTTCCACAGTCGCTTCGATGATCTTGTCAACCGGAACGCCGAACGCTTTGAGTGAAGCTTCGACGATCTGCTTCTTCACAGCCATGTCCGTTCCGGCTGGAAGACTGCGCAACAGCTCAGTGGTTCGCGCAACGCGTTGCTGTTCTTCCTGATCGACACCGGCAGCTTCAAACACGGCGGCGAAATCGACCTGACCACCAGACGGAGGCGGCGGCGATTTCTGGAAAACCGTCTGCGTCGGCGAAGGTGTTGTGTAGTCTTCAGTGGGTATAGGAGGGCTCACAGCGGGCAAGTCGCCAAGATCAGTTTCGACTGGCGCCGCCCGCTCGTCACGTTCGATAAACCAGCCCGCGACAGTCGCGCCCCATCCCTTTTTGTCAGTCATAGCAGGGCTTCCTCGTGTTTTACCGAAGTAAAAACCGCGACAGCTTATCAAATCTTGGATCTCCTGTTAATCCTGCGCGGCTTGTAAAGTATTGCAAATTTTGCAGGATGCCTTTAATCTATGCGCGTATCCGCAAACCTCTTCCCAGATTTTTTCATCTGAAACTCCGTTAACACCCCGACAGCATCACATGCTGCGTGCCAGGTACAACTTGAACGGTCACCCGTCTTTGAAGGGAGCTTCGAACATGAGAGTATTCTGCCCCGAACACAAAAGAGGATTCTTCGCTCCTCGGCAAAATCCCATCAAGTGTGAAAATCGCGGTCACTTGCTTGGCGAGATCGACTTCGAAGGTCAAAGCAAGTCTCCAGTCGAGATCCAGTGGCAATACTGTTGCAACTGCGAACACTTCAGCCTCTTAGAATTCGATGATTCCGGCGCGCATCGGTGCCCTGTCTGCACTCGCAGAAGTTCGCTCCTTTACCTGTGTGATGGATGCTACATCATCAGCTTCGAATCCAACACGCCGCTCCAGGTCAAAAACTTTACGCTCACTCCGGAAGGTGCGCCGCAGCCTTCATGCCCCGGCTGCTTGCGACCAGCTTCAGCCGATCTGCACGAGCACACTTGCGATGAACTGAATGCTTCATTCGTGACGGGACTCAGCGCGTGTCCGATTTGTGAAGAGCGTCTCGACATCGCGCCGGCGTTCCCGTCACTAGTCGCGCCGTACCTGAAGAGAATCAGATCCACAAACAAGATCAATGTCACGTTCGATTATGAGACTGGCGCGTTCGTTCCGGTCGAGGATGGCGAGTTTGTGGTCGTTACTAACGCGGACCAGCCGATCGTGTTGCCACGCGCGGTGAAGTTCTCGACGAAGCGTGACTTCTACGAGTTTTACCAGGATTACTATCACTGTCCCAATCCGGATGCCGGCGACGTACAGGTTATTGAGCCCGCGGTCGTCGCGCCCGTGGAGAATGGATGGACACTCGAACAGACTGGCGTGCTGGAAGTAGTTCGGGAACAGACAAAGAAGAAGGTTGTTCCTCCTGCGGTCCAACCACCGGTTCAACCACCGCCGCCTCGACCCCCGGTTGCGAAACGAAGAGA
>Ga0157373_10003414_pt1 | contig 12017 bp, 10 predicted proteins | sample C65metaG_FD_113460 | JGI IMG/M metagenome (GOLD analysis project Ga0157373, IMG submission 113460) | Corn rhizosphere microbial communities from Kellogg Biological Station, Michigan, USA - C6-5 metaG | ecosystem: Host-associated > Plants > Roots > Rhizosphere > Soil | place: USA: Michigan...
CAGCAATAAGGCACCCGAAATGAGAATGGTAAGCCCAGCGGCAAGACCCGGGTCAGCAAAGTGGATCAACTCGATTTGTGGAGGTTTGACACGAAGAACGCCGGCAATCAAACAGCCATAAACCAGTCCGCAAAGGCAGGAAAAAATGCCGACGGCTTTCATGGCTACCATGTTGCGGTGAAAGCCGTAAGCGATGTTCTCCTTGAGTAGCAATTGCTTGTTGGTGCGGGTGAGTTCCCTGAGTCGTTTTGTTGCACCGATATAGATGTCGTCTGCGTTGGCCGGATCGCTCGCCTCCTCCTGCGCGGTTGGCATAACAATGCCTAGCTTTGAAGTGATCGCGACGTGATATCTCTGTTTGCTGATGCGATCTAAAAATTTGTCACTGTGGCGTAGAGCCAACGTGGTCGGCATCCCCCCCCATAGCGCGACCAGCTTTTCTTCAAGCTTTTTTCCACGCCCGCGGGCCACGCTGGCGAGTGCGTAAATGGCACCACATCCGGCAAGTAAGCCAATGACACTGGTCAGTACCGGGTGTTTTGCGCCGTAAACACACAACAAGGGGACGAGTAACGGTAATGAAACCAACAATCCCGGAATGACCCGAGCTTTTCGCTCATACGGGTCTTTGACCAATTCAAATATCGCGATCATAAAAGCCTATGACTTTAGTTCATCGATGAAGGGTTGAATTTCTGTGCGATTTTTCAGGTAGATGTGCTGCACTTTCGGGTCGGGGCGCTCATCCAGTAATCCAAGACTTTTGAGCGTGTAGAGAAGAAACGCCTGGCGGCACGGCAACTCGGCCTCTCCATTACGCATGCCGTAATCTCGCTCAACCACCCTTTTCTTGGGTGCCTCCAAATCGGGGTTTGCGGCAAGGATCAAGGTTACATAGGTATTCCACTGGGCATCCTGCACCGGGTCGACAGAACATTCTTCAATCCCATCAAGACTCAAGATCCTGATCAGGACAAAATCCCTAAACCGTTTACGGTTGTGACAATACGCTCGTACATGCCAACGGGAACCGTCATGGCCCAGTGAATGGGGCGACAACAAACGCTTGGATACATCCAAAGAAGTCATCGACTGGTAACTGACATGAATCGACAACTTTTCGCGAATGGCTTTGATGACGGCGGCAACGATCGTTTCATCCAGCGTTCGACCAGGCCTGGGCACAAAATCAGCTTCAGGTACCGCCCCCAAAAAACTGCTCGAAGCGTCAATAATCCCGGTTCTGGTAGCGAGCAATTCCGTCAGGTACTGGTGAGCGGATGATTGTGGGAACACCGCCTGGAAATCTTGTGTGGCCACGTAGGTTTTGGAGCTGCGGTCATATTCAAGATTGTTCGGCGCCAGCTCCGTGTATTTGGCAATGTCGAGCGAAGCCTGAGGCACCGACACACCAAAGTACTCCGTCAAGTCAGCTCTATTGATACGCCCTTCCCAGCGCAGACGAAAATCGATGAACTGAAGGCGACGATCCGCTCCCCAGCTGCGACTTTTGGTTTCCGTGGAGGGTGATGCATTTACAGACGACGGTTGCATTGGCTAGCCCAAAAAATAAACGGATATAAAAACTATTCGTATGAAATATATACGCGTTTAATGGCTGTTCGTCCAGCCGCCATGTCAGAGCTCACAAGCAATTTGGCGCTGGATCTCCATTGCCCCCTCGCCCCGCATTCCCTCATGACAGCTATCTCGTCATTCGCCTTGAGGCCGGGCTTCCTTTCATCCACTCAATGGGCCTACCCAAAAACCCTTAAGTCTTCGAACCCCAATCGCGTATAAAAAATATTCGTATAAAAACTAGACGAGCATAATTTCTATGCGTATCTTCTGTCGTGCGATCAAATTTCTAGCAACGCTTTGGGGAACTGAATGTCAGCGAAAATTACGTTTTTCCCGGTGGACAACGGCGACATGACGCTGGTGCAGCTAGCCGACACGGCGGCCACCACGCTGCTGATCGACATGAATATTCGTGTCGCGGCCGATGACCCAGCGGACTCGGCTCCAGACGTTGCGACGGAGCTGCGAAAGCGCCTTCGGTTTGATCAAAAAAAGCGGCCTTACGTTGACGCGTTATTGCTGAGCCATCCGGACAAGGATCACATCAGTGGCTTGGCGAAACACTTTTGGCTGGGATCATTGGATGACTACCCCGACGACAATTTGGAATGGCATGAAAAGCGCATTGTGATTCGCGAAATGTGGTCATCTCCAATGGTGTTTAGACGACGCTCGAAACATCATACGCTCTGCCCGGATGCAGTCGCCTTCAATAAGGAAGTCCATCGCAGGATTGGGCTTTGGCGCACGCTGCGGTTCGCCGTAGAAGGCGATCGCATCAAAATCATGGGTGAGGATGAGAAAGGCAAAACCGACGATTTATTGCCCATCTTGATCAAGACCGGTGAGAAATTTACTCAGATCAATGGCGAGTCCTCGTTCCTGTTCTCGGCTCACCTGCTAGCGCCCGCTCCTCTGCAAGACGATGACACTGAAGAAATGTTGTCCAAAAACCACTCCAGCGTCATTTTGAACATTGAACTGCAGGCTTCAATCTACTCGTCCAAACGCGTCAGGTTCCTGACCGGAGGGGACGCAGAAGTGGCCATCTGGAAACGCCTGTGGGAAAAGTACAAAGACACTCCAGAAGTGCTTGAGTACGATTTGCTTCAAGCGCCCCACCACTGTTCATGGCACTCCCTTTCTGTCTACAGCTGGTCAACCTACGGCAATGACGCAGAGCTCTGCCAGGAAGCCCGTAACGCACTCGGGCAGGCTCGAGAAGGTGCAACTATCGTTGCGAGCAGCAAGAAGATACTGGACAACGATGACAACCCGCCGTGCATCCGGGCCAAGCGCGAATACCTGTCTATCTTGAGGCCAGTGGATGGCATCTTCCATTGCACGGGGGACGGTAAGCGCCCGGAAACGATCGAGTTCGAGATCACCTCCACTGGAGTGTCCAAAATTGTCGCCGGTGTCGCTGCAGGGGTAGGAGCTAGTGCCGTGGCTTCCGCTGCGCCAAGGGCGGGCCGCACATGAATGAGATCTACGAATGGGGAACACCGATTGGTGAAGGACAAAAGGATTCGCTACATCCAATGACGCTTGGCCTGATTCAGGCCTGTCAGGATCATCCGTGCATCGAGGTGCTGGACATCCGAACCGTCGATGAAGGTTTGGGGCTGGAGCAGGCCATCGTCATTGAGGCGGGTGATGGCACCATTGAGTCGGGCAACCCGGGTCGCATCCGCAGGCGAGAAACCCTGGCGATTACAGTGAATCCGCAGACCGACGTCCCGGTGGTCGTGCGTACCTTGCGCAAGGATTTCCCGGGACACTCCCATCAACACGGTACACACCTGAACACACCACGCGCCCTCTGCCTCTACAATATCGTGTGGAGCGCTGTTGAACGCAGCTGGACGCCAGAACGCTTTTTGGAACGGATGTTCTGGTGGTTACGCGAGACGTCTCAGCTACGGCTGCATCGGGAGGATCAACCACTGGAGCAACTGTTTTACAGCAGTCGCTACCAGTTGATCCTGCCTTCGAATTATTTGAAGCAGTCTGAGGACAGCGGCAAAAACCTGATTATCGAGGAAATCACGGGAGCACCGGGACGTCAGGTTACCTTGCGGGGAAGGTTCGATGACTCAAACAATCCTCGAGGTGTGGGCCTGCAGTCACTGAAGCTGTCTGTCGACGGTGTCGGTTTATCGCACGTGGAAGCCGCCCCCCAGACACTTGGTCAACTCCATGACCGCTTGGTCTCCCGTGGAAGTGGGCTCAAGGAACCATTGTTCAGCAGCGTGTTTGATGCGGTGACCGATCAGGGGTTAGTCCCTGAACAGGCTGGCGAGATCAAGGCGATACTTATCCTGGTCTGGGTGCCGCGCACGGGTAAGGATGGCATTGAACGGTATGACGTGCTGGGCTATGCGCTCCAGAGTTCGCTGCAAGCACTCGGTAACGCATTCGGTATGTTGCACTTCGACAGTGAAAAGCGACGCTGGCATCGTATGACCTTGATTGGTGATGCCGCACAGAGCGATGAAGATCGCGCATGGCGAGATCTGGAAATCCTTTCAGTGCAAATCCGCTGGGGGATCGGAGCCGAAGGCGGACGCCAAATGTCCGCGATCAACCCTGACGATGCTGACTTCGATGGGGTGCTCGCCGGCGTAGGCTCTTTGGGCGGAACGCTTGCAGACATCTGGCTGCGTGAAGGCTGGGGTCGTTGGACGTACATAGATCCGGATCAGTTGCTTCCCCACAACCTGGCACGGCATGTCGGATTGGACAGTGGAGTGGGCTACGCGAAAGTCGATGTAGTCCGGCACCATGCCCAAATGGTGTTTCCCGATGAACCTGAACCTAAAGCGATTGCGGGTAGCCTGACAAGCCGAAGTGAGGAAGTGATGAGCGCATTGGGTTCAGCGAGTTTAGTGATCGATGCGACGACGACTTTCGACGCTCCTCGCGATTTGGCTGAGCGTGAAAATGCCCCCCGCACCGCCAGCGTGTTCCTCACCCCTTCGGGCCTTGCCAGCGTGATCCTGTTGGAGGACGCGAGTCGCACCCTGCGCTCCCCCGCTTTGGAGGCACAATATTACCGAGCGATCCTCAACAACCCCTGGGGAAAATCGCACCTTCAAGGTCACTTGGGGGATTTATGGGTAGGTGGTGGCTGCCGTGACATTTCGTTTCGGATTCCGCTTGAGTGCATTCACTTGCATGCAGCAATCCTTTCGAAGCAACTGCGTAAAAGTGTTCTGGGCGATGGCGCGCGAATCTGCGTGTGGACAGTGGACGAAGAGACGGAAGCTGTAACCCCGATGGAAATCACTCCCCATCCGGTGACCTCATACGCTCAGAATGGTTGGACGGTTACCTATGACGATGCGTTGGTCACGAAGCTCAAGCAGATTCGTGGTGCAGCCCTTCCCAACGAAACGGGTGGCGTATTACTTGGGGTGACAGACCTGAAGTCTAAAACCATCCTGTTGGTCGACACATTGCTACCCCCCGCTGACAGCCAAGCAACTACCCACCACTTCATCCGAGGCAAGGTCGGTCAGGAAGCCGCATTAGCAGACGTACACGAACGCACGGCTCGAGTCGTCGACTACGTGGGCGAATGGCATTCACATCCTGATGGTTGCCCTGCGACCCCCAGTGTCGATGATCGAACGCTAATCACGTCGCTGGCGGGCTTGATGTCCAGTGAGGGGCTACCCGCCATCATGATCATCGTGGGCGAGTATGAGATCACTTTCCATGTTGAGTGATCAGCCAGCGCGGCGTCCTTAACACCCACGATGCAGTACCTATAAGGCACTACCCAAAGGGGCATGGCAGATTGCCCCTCTGCTTGCGGAAACAGCATTCAACCTAGGAGAAATGATCTGCTGGTATCGAATTTGCTCGCCAAATAATTCGAGAACCAGGAAAGTAAAAATCAACTAATAATCTCGTTAAAACAATTCAAAAGCATCGAATCTTAAACAAACGAATAGGTTATCCCATGTCTGGATCAGTAGAGCTTTCGAAAGAAGAATTATTTTCCCTAGTTGAAAAAGCGGTCAAGCCTCAGTTCTTTTTGCTCATATTCAGTTTCGTTTTGCTCTTCGACGCTTCGCTAGTACGTTTTCACCACATCGGACTCTTTGAACTAGGCACTTCGAACCTGAGCACTTCAACCGTTGGCATCACCTTGATTCTGACCTTCCTGGCTTTCTCAGGTTTGGCTTCAATGATTCTGCCTTTTTTATACATAGCATCGATCCAACTCTATATTGCTACGGTCTATAGTTTCTGTCTGTGGTTGAAGCAGAAGATCGAACCGGACAATGAGCCTATACACTATACAGGGCCAAAAAGACGCGAACGTGATCGTGTTCGTCCATGGGAACTGCGAGAGGAAGCACACAAAACACAAAGCGACTTCCTCATTCAGCTCTATAACGCCTATGACACGACTCGAAAGCAAGAGCAAACTAACCAACGAAGAGTCGAATTTTTTGCATTTTGTACACTGTGCTTTCTCGTACTGAATTGCTGCCTACCTAGCTCACCCCAAGCGCAGACCTTGGCCCAGATGAGCATTACATACTTTTCAACGACTACACACATTTGGCTAAGCCTATCTGTTTTCGCCGTCATGGCATTCCATTCGTTGCACGATGACACCTACGAAAAACGATGGATCTATTGCCCGCCATTACATAACGCCCTTGAAGACAAAGACGAAGAGAAACGCAAACAGGAACGTCAGTTCCAGGAAGAAATCAAAATTCGCAGTGAAATCAGCAGAAGACGCCGCGAGGAGACACTGGAGTAGTTGAAGAGAGTTCGACAGTTCAAAACATAAGCCGCCCAGGCGGCTTATGCCTGCAATGACCCGATTTTCTATATTCATGATTGATGTCGGGCTTCTTCAGCGTCGAACGGAGAAAATCTTTGACAGCAAACAAAAAGCGGACGCTTGTCTGAACCACCCAAAAACCGAGCTGGGTGGGCTCACGCCACTGCAATTCGCGCAAAGTGAGTCCGGACACTAAGCAGGATCTTTCAATGCCGACATTCGCCAGCGCCTAGCGGTGATTGATTTGAATAATGTCGAAGTCAGAAAGTCATTGGCCTTGAAGGTCGAGAACGAGATCACTTCGTTACAGCGCCGGGCCCAGGAGGAGCAACTGATGCTTCAAGAGGTCATCCGCAAACATGAACACACTGCAAGCCGAGGCAGAGCTCAGGTCTCCCTAACAGCTGACGTTTCCTCGATCGCTAACAGAGCCATGCCAAGGACTGGAGGCTAGTAATGGCAAATCTTTATGCGCACAAATTATGGGCGGCGTTCAGGAGACAAGTTATCGAATTGGACGGTAGCCAGTGCGTCGAATGCGGGCGATCAAGGGACGATGGCGTCGTCCTGCATGTTCACCACAAACGCTACATCAGTGGACGTAAGCCTTGGGAATACGAAACCTCCGAATGCGAGACCTTATGTCAAGGGTGCCATGCTCGAGAGCATGGTGTGATACGACCGGATGCTGGGTGGGAGTATGTAGGCGAAGAAGATCTAGGCGACCTGAGCGGCAACTGTGAACTGTGTGACAACTCGATTCGTTATGTTCACTACGTGCAGCACGAGCACTGGGAGCAAATGGGGGTCGGTACTCATTGCTGTGACAATCTCACAGGGACGAGAGAGGCGGCAGAAGGCCGACGACGGTTAGGGCGGTATAGACGATTCATATCCTCCGCCAAATGGACAGCCGGGAACGACCTTCTCAAGATAAGACATTGTGGACTCATCATGGCGGTTGTCTTAGAACAACAGGGATGCAAGCTGATCATTAATGATGTTCAGGGCCGAAAGACCTTCACAACCGTACTCGCCGCCAAGAATTTCTTGTTCGAGTTCATGGAATCTGGTGAAGCCGCGAAGTTTGCCGAACAGCAAAAAGCGAAAGCGAATAAATCCTGAGCCCCCCCCAACTCCCACCTCCTAACTGAGCTGCCCATCGCCCAGAACAAGACCACTACACTTCAGCCTCTTGTTCCTTTACATGAGGGATATTTGGAACACCCCCAGAATTGGCTTCCAGCACGCTTTCCCTTGCGAGCCGTCCGACGAACCATAGATGCACCACATATGGGGCAGGCATTCGATGCTGGCGAACGCGCAGGGCCAGTTGCAGATGAGTGTGTTGGGGTCAGCGGCGCCGGGCTTCGAGCAGGTTGAACTGGAGCTCTTTTGGGAACCTCGATGGTGACGACTGCAGGTGTGGGCACATGGATCCCCAAGACCGCGCAATCCTCTTGGGCCTTTGCACGCTCGGCAAGTGCCTGCAAGAGAGATTGATCGGGCGCAGAATTAGCGGATAGGCATCGTGGCGCCGCAGTTTGTAAAGCAGCCAGGCCCGAACGAAGCTTTTTCTGCAAATCAATCTGTCTAGCCGCTGATGCGGAGCGCGCTGCGTTCTCGGCTTGGATATCAGATGGATCTGGCGAGGGGTTGTAACGGAACTTAGCCTCGTGACTTTGTCGCCATGCGAGCATTTTTCCAGTCAATGCCTCACCAAACCCCGGCACCGCACGAACCGCAGATGCCGTTATGTCAGCAGCAGTTTCAATACCAAAGGAGGTCAACGTAGCAGTCTTCGCAGGCCCGATGCCCGGTATTGTTGCCCGTCCTATCAGGAACCGATCCAAGAAGTCTATTCGCTGACGCGCCTCTCGTGTCGACTTCAGTTTTATCAGTACCTGCGCGAGATCCCCCTCAACCTGCCGATATCGGGCCACACAGTCTTCCAAGTCGGCACGTAGAACAAAAATCTCCTTCAGGCCAATGCGCTGCAAATGTGCCATCGATAGCAAACGCACCCGACTATCAGCATCCACGTAAGCCCTGCGAAACGGCGCTGGATCTACCTTGGCCTTAGTGAGCAATGCTACCAAACCGTAAACGCCCAGGCCTCCCCAAAGGAGTCCTAAATGCGGCACGTTGAAAAAGCCGATGATTGCCGCCAATAGTGCCAGGACACCGTAGATAGCTTTCTCTGGACCGTTGCTCTTTGCCTGAGTAACTGCCGCACTGGGCGGGCCTACATTTCCGCTCCAGGTAGGCAGGGCTTCTTCCGGCCGAGGAATCCGCACCGCGCGGATAGCCGCCCATACAGCTTCAAGATCGAAGGGCCCCGCCGTAAGAACATTCCCCACGACAAGCCCCAATGGGAACATTTCGAAACCAGACTGACTTGCTAGCCGACACCAAAGACAACTTCCTGCCGCACTAGGAAAGTAGTGAGTCGGGACATTTACACATTGACGCAAGCCAGCTTCGAGACCTTGAAGCAAACTCACCCACGCAGCCGGATCCGGACGGGAAGTAGCAGCAAGACCGAACGCCGACTCAAATGCAGCGGCAACCGACGACGGGAAATCCGCCAACAGCACCGAGCCGGGCGGTGGTGTGGTACGTGTTTCGTCGCGTCGGACAATTGAAAAGGCAAAGCGGTGCTGTGCAATCGACTGACCCAGGCTAAGATCCGCACCACTAAAACGGCCGGAATAGGGATGCTTGCCCATGACCAGCAATTGGAAGATGGCAACTGCGAGTCCAAAGTTGTCATGCGCCTGAGTACGCTTGACGCTACTAAAGCTGACACCATGGAGCTCTGGGGGCGTGAAGTCCTCCATGCCAACAACACAGGGATAGGACTGCCCATTCAAACTAAACTGAAAACTATCGGCATCAATCAGTGCGACGGTGGCGTCCTGCGCTACCAGAACCCCGGAATGGTTGAGATCCCCAATAATACAGCCAGCTTGATGCACCGTTGCGACGGCGCGCGCGACGTTTTGCGCCACGCGTACTAGAAACCGATAGTCAGCTTTGGGAAATTGGATTTTGCGTGACTTCGGGCTGTACAGCTCATGGAGCGGCCTATACCCCGCAACCAGTCGCATAGAAAAACCAGCGAAGTTGCCCGAGGAATCAGTAACCACCTCAGATGGGAAAGCCACAAGAGTGGTCGCGTCCGCCAACCGCCCTTCTACCATCGCCCTAACCTTACTTTCGCGGGAGCGCCGAAGCTCAGCCTTGTAGATTTTCACTGCACGATCGGTACGTCCCACCAGCGCGTACACATCCCCCTCGCCTCCTTTGCCAAGGCGCTTATCGAGTTGCTCATTCTTACCGGCGATACATACCGGTGGAGAGTTCATCGACATGAAACGAGGATGAGAGTCTTGTCGTCATCCGTTCGCTCGCAGAGCGCAGGACTGTTCAGGTATCGCGCAAGTGCGCCTGACAATTCAACCAAGCGTCCCTCCCCTGCTACTTGGTCGACCGGATTAATCATCGGATCAAAGAACCGAGCAAAGGGCTGCTGTGTTGCTTGCTCCAAAGCGACTGACTCCAATCCATCCGAAAATAAAGCGAAGGCGTCATACTCAAGATTCAAATTGAAGGTACGCAGCCGAACCTCAGGGTCATCCGTAACGAAATAGGTCGTCGACGCGAACTCTCCGTTTTCTGGCCAGCACAAGGCCTCCCATACACCAGCCTTACGAGCGACAAGCGCACTGTCGCCAATCTGCAAAGCCAAGACACGCCCTTTGAAAACCACCAGCATCACCAGCGTCGCAGCGAACTGTCGCCGAGTCAGACCACGCCGCGCGGCTGCCTCGGATAGACGGTCTCGCACCAGATCAATCCAACACAGGATCAGCTCATTATCTGGCAAGCTGTCATTACGTTCGAACCATGATCGGAAGTTAGCTATCAGGCTGCGGCAAACCAAGGACGCGCCTTGCCCACCGTAACTCGCGCTGCCCGCTCCGTCGGAGACTACCGCACAGAACGTATGCGAGTTGATCCGAGTAACGCTGTAGGCATCCTGCTTTCGCGTCCCAATGCGCTGATGGGACGTGCCGATACACGACGCAGCCGCCCAACGCCAGCGAGGATTATCCAGCAATGGCCCAACCCTCTGGACCAGTCGGATTGGCAAGTGGAACGGCATCCCCTGGATTGGACTGCGATACGGCGCTTAGCGAGCTGGAAAGCCAAGCAAAGAGCTCGCGAAACGCCAATCCCTTCAGCTTCAATGGCTGACGTGTACCCAACTGCGAGAGAGACGACATATCCGCACCGTCAACACCAACGGAGTAGAACATGAACTCTTTACGCTCTTCCCCTTCATGGACGCGTCGGCGCGCCTCCTGCCAATCATCAGTCGGAGCACCATCGGTAATAAGAAATACCCAAGGGCGGTAGTACTTGACGCCATTGGCGCGGTAACGATCCTTGCGTTCGCGCAACAGATCCAGTGCCCGCACAACAGCCTCCCCCATTGGCGTTACACCACTTGCTTCCAACACTTCGGGGAAAAATCCGTCAACTGTCGTGAACTCGGTACGAACGTTGACGGGACCAAAGGTCACCACTGCCAACTCCACACGTTTCGCCGCCATCGCATCAGCGTACAAGTCATCTTTGAATGACTGCAAAGCATCGTTCAGCATCTGGATTGGCGCCCCATTCATAGATCCAGATGTGTCCAACAGAAGTATGCAAGGGCACCGTTGCTCGGGATTTTCAGCAAACTCCGCGTCTGCAAACGGCTGCTGCTCGAAATCGCTCATCTTGTCCCTTTATCCTTTTCCATGACGAGACTGTCGTGATAGCACGATACCAGCACGTACTAAAAAACGCACAAAATTGATCCGAACAGCGCCTATCTCATGTGAGCTGTCACGGATGCTGTCACGGATGCTGTCAGTGCATAATGGCTAATTACTAAGATGCATATAGGTTCGCTTCACTCGATCGGTGAGAACGCCGGACACATCAAACAGGGCTTGGCCAAGCAGACGGCCCAAGGCCCACACCAATCAAGCTGCCCCCCCCCCGACGTCCGCCTGCAACAGCCTTTTTGGACTTTGTGCGCATGCAGTCCGGGTTAGCACGCGCTGTTCGGCGCGAAGGATGACCCCGTACGACACAGTCCGTCAGATACAAATCCCAAACGATGTGTTCGCAGGTAAAATGGCATAATATGCCAATGGTCGAAAGACCCTGTTTGCCCAGAGCTGGAGCTAATTATGGCGACGCGAAACGTTGTGCTCACCCCTCACCAGGAACAGGTTATCCAGGACCTGGTGCAGTCCGGCCGTTATCAGAATGCCAGCGAAGTGATGCGAGAAGGTTTGCGCCTATTGGAACAGCGCGTAGCCGAAGACACCGCCAAAATTGAGGCCCTGCGTCAGGCGACCTCGATCGGCATCATGGACCTTGAGCACGGGCGCTTTACTCAGATGAACGAAGGGGATCTGGAGCACTACCTCGAGGGCTTGAGCCTGGAGGCAACGATCCCCGCGAGAGAGAAACACTGAGCATGTCGCAGTATCGGATTTCCAACGCGGCGCGCGCCGACATTGTCGACATCCTCAGGCTCTCCCAGACGCAGTTCGGCGATCAAGCA
>Ga0157373_10003416_pt1 | contig 12014 bp, 10 predicted proteins | sample C65metaG_FD_113460 | JGI IMG/M metagenome (GOLD analysis project Ga0157373, IMG submission 113460) | Corn rhizosphere microbial communities from Kellogg Biological Station, Michigan, USA - C6-5 metaG | ecosystem: Host-associated > Plants > Roots > Rhizosphere > Soil | place: USA: Michigan...
GGGCGTCTGCGTACTTGTATCCATAGCTAAAGAATGTTGCTTCGTTCGGGAACGGCCTCTTAGCGCCATTGTCTACGACGTACATACCGCCACCCGGAGCTGTTACGAGCTTACCGTCTCTTGCATGAGTGTTATAGAAAACTGGCGCCCCATCAGGGATACTTGCAAGCTCGTTTGCCCCGATCGTGACAACATCAGCCCATGTATAGTTGTAACTAAAGAATGCCATCTCGCTTGTGAAAGGCCGTTTTTTGCCACCCTCTATAAGGTAAATGCCGCCACCAGGTGCTTTTACAAGATTGCCATAAGTAGGTCCGAACCAGCTAGTAAAGTATAGGTAGAAGTTGCGGTTTCCGTACGCACTACAACTATCGCCCATGCCATAACCGGCGTTAAGCGCAGCTGCATTTGGTTGATATGGGGTGTAGTCGTAGAGCGCCGCGGTTGACCAGTTAACAATATTAACATTAGTTCCACCACAGCCTGCATTAGGATTCCATTGAATATAATTCGTTCCCACAACATATGGCGAGTACCAGTTAGGATTCTGAGTCATGATTGCATGGTACATGTAGGCCGTATTAGTCAGCTGATTAGTAAGTCCAAAATAGTTGGAGTTACAGTTTGCGGAATTATTCGGGCCACTATCTGGGCATCCATACCCTGTGGCGCTTCGATACTGGCTAGGGAGCGGCCAAGTGTCGGTAACGAGACTTGACTCTTTCTGAAGAGTAACAAGTAGGACCTGGGGATTGATCTTATATTGCTGAGCTAAGTTATAGATTATCTGCGCTGTTGTTTGTCCGTTTTCTGCGTAATCTCGCAGGCAAGTATACGGTGGTCCAGGCCAGCCGCGTGTAGCAGCGTACTGTGCGTGCGTGAGGTCGGAGCGGCCAAATTCTGATGCAGGCTGGGTGCCGTTTGTGTCACATAAGGTCACTTTGCTATTAAGGAAGTCTTGTATGCCTGCGGCGTTCATTGTGCTGCTGTTCTCAAATACAACGTCGTCAATAATATGGCCGGCATTGAATGAGGTCGCAGAGGCAACATAAGGAGCTATAAGGGCACCAAAAAAGGCTACTGAAATTGAAAGTAGAAATTGTTTCTTCATCATAGTGTTTTTTCCGTCGTTGCAGAGCCGGTACTAGCACCATCGGTAACAGTTACAGTTATCTGCCAGTTGCCACTTGTAAGATTTGTCATGGGTATATTAAAGCCTTGGCATGTAGATGATGACGCCATAGGCTGAACTGGTGCCGTAGCGGAGTATGTCTTGCCGTTTGGACCAGTCATGTCTAACGTACATGTCGCAGAAGACATAACCGAGTTAATCATTGCGCGAACATATACTGTCTGGCCAGGCTGCACCGAGGTAATCGTCACGCCGAGTGTATTTTGTGGTGTCGTTGGCTGGGTAGCGGATCCTTCGTCTTTGCTACCGTCAGCAATCTGACCTTTAACGCCAGCTCCGTTCTTGGTCTGATCATCGGATGGCGGCGAATAGTCTATCTTGCGACTTGTTTGGGAAGACTCAGGCTTGCTTTCTGAGTGAAAAGGCCAGGTTTGGTAATGATGCGCGTAGTAAAGCCAGCCAGCCACTATTGCAGCCACGGCAAGAATAGAGACGATTATGACGAGAGGCTTTTTACTGCTTTTTTTCTGGGAGGTATGTAGCATGTTAACCTTTTTGTTACTGTGTAAAGCTTATGTATATTTAAACATAAAATATGTTGTTTGGGCAACTATATATCGTCATTAATACAACGCATCTAAAACAATAAAGCGCATTGTCCTCAGTGGTCATGTCGTAATTGAGGCAATCGCCTTCTGATATAATTAAACAAGTGAACAGATTAAAGAAAATAAGTTCTTTTGACGCGAGTATTGTACTACTTGTTATTTTTTTTGCGTATATATCCATCCATCCTTTTGTGGCGGCAGTAGTCGGCTCAAGCACAGGGAGCTTTGCGCCAATAAAAATATGGAAAGACGTTCTTATTAGCTTGGTAGCTGTTATGGTGATTGCCTATGGGGTGGCAAAAGAAAGCATACGTAAGAAACTTCTTGAGGATCGTCTAATATGGTTCACGGCGCTATATAGTCTTCTAACGCTGATCGTTTTTGTAGCCAGCCAATCCTACGAGAATAAAGCCGGATTTGCAGGGCTTATATTTAACCTTCGTTTTATTGCTCTCTTTTTCATCGTAAGGATACTCATGTATAGCATTGCTAAATCCAACGATAAGATTATACGTGCTCGCGATTTTCTATCGAAGTGGGTAGTCATAATCGCAAGCGCTATTGCACTGTTTGGAGTAGCGCAAACACTAATCCTCCCTAGTGACTTTATGACTCATTTCGGATATAACGGTGTAACTACTATTAACCCAGTCAGTACTGTCGATGATAATGCAAACGCGCGCCGTGCATTCTCAACCCTTAATGATGCAAACGAGTTCGGAGCGTATCTTATAATTCCGATAGCCTTTGCTATAGAAAGGCTAATGAGGACTAAGAGATGGTATTACGCTGCAGCTGCTACTGTGATGGTACTCGGCTTGTACCTCTCGCATTCTCGAGCCGCGATATTGGGCCTTGTCACCGCATCTGTTATCTTTTGTGCGCCATATCTAAATAGAAGGCTGGATAGACAAAAAACCATACTTGCCGGAGCTGGGTTTGTTTCACTCGTTGCCGTAATTTTAATTACTGCTACAGTATATCCACCTGTAAGATTGGCAGTGTTCCACTCTAGCCCAGAAGATAGCAGCCTGGTGCAGGGTTCAACATTTGATCACTATAGCGCCACAAAAGATGGCGTAAAAGATGCCATTAACCACCCACTTGGAAGGGGTGTAGGCGAGGCTGGACCTGCTTCTTTTTATCATACAGAAGACGGCAAATCTCGTATTGCTGAAAACTACTATGTCCAAGTTGCTCAAGAAGTAGGCCTTACCGGGCTCGCATTGTTCGTAGCAGCCATAGTAATCGGGCTGCGTCAGGTCTTATCTACAAAGGATAAGGCATATTCTTGGTCATTTTTCGCAGGGTTCGTAGGCGTCGCAATTGTGGCAATCTTCTTACATACGTGGGCATCCGATGCTATATCGTATATCGCTTGGGGGTTGCTTGCGGTCTTTATACCGTCCAGCCCGTCGGGTAAGACAAGCCGCAAGAAGTAATAACGATTAGATAGGCAATAGGGGTAGGAACACGATCTTGATGATGTATAATGGGCATACCATATATACCGAATAGGAGGAATATGAGTTTACAGACAGAATTAGACACACTCGGCAGTAAGATCGCAAGCTTTCACGAACCAGCCCAAGTACAAGATAGCGAATGGCAGAATTTTGTAGATAATACAACAGTCGCGCTTATGGCTGGTGGCGAAAGTAGTCGCTTTAGCTCGGTACTCGATGGCACGCAGGCGAACAAGAGTGCATTCGAATTGCCAAACGGCGACACAATGATTGAAATGTGTATCCGTATGTACCGTGATGCCGGCTTTAAGAACTTTGTCGCACTAGTTTTTCACAATGCACATAGTATCGAGGAGCGTCTCGGCGATGGCTCTAAGTTTGATGCTAAAATCAGCTACAGCTATGACCCTGAGATTCCAATTGGCAAGGGCGGTGCCGTACTGAACGCGCTCGAAAATGGGTCAATTCCAGAAACCCACAATCTTATCGTAGTGAACCCGGATGATGTAATCTTGAATTTCCCTGAGTTCCCACGCCATATTAGCGAAGCGCACATGGAAGGCCTGAAGCAAGGAGCAATTGCAACCGCAGTGCTCGGGGCAGGCCAGGCGTATAGCTGGACTGGCATGATGGTGGTAGATAACAAAGTCGTTGACACTAAGATGTATCCTTTCATCCCTGTCCCAGCGCATGTCGGTATTACGGTATTTAGTCCTGCTGCATATGACTATTTCCGTCAGAATTTTAGCTTGACCGAGAAGTCAGACTTTGAGAACATTCTATTCCCGATTTTGGCTCAAGAAGGCAAGCTCTGGTCGGCAGGTATGACAAAAGGCCTCTGGATTGCCGTAAACGACGCCAAATCGTACAAGCAACTTTGCGCAGAACTTAGCTAAATACATACGTTAAAAAAGCCGGGAACTTCCCGGCTTTTTTATTTTCCAGACCCCCGATAGCAAAGTAGATTAACGTTGTAATATACACATTTTAATGAAATCTATAAAAAATGAGCGTAGTATAAAAACAAGCAAGGGCAATATTTAGGCCCGCTGAAAGGATTTAGTATGTGCGGAATAGTCGGATATGTCGGCGATAAACAAGCTCAACAAGTTCTCTTAAGTGGATTGAAGCGGCTCGAATACCGCGGATATGACAGCGCTGGTGTCGTGACGCTCAGCGAAAAAGGCGGCGCCACACTATTGCGCGAAAAGGGCAAGGTAATCGAGCTCGAAAAGAAAGTTTCTGGCCACAAAACAGCTGATGAAATCGGCATCGGTCACACCCGTTGGGCGACTCATGGAGCACCAAGTAAGCGTAACGCTCATCCACACGCCGTTGGCAATATCTACCTTGTGCACAACGGTATTATCGAAAATTACCAAGATCTCAAGCAAGAGCTTGCCAAGCACGACTATGATTTCAAAAGCGATACCGACAGTGAGGTGCTCGCGGCACTTGTAGACTACATCTACAAAAAAGATGACACCACGCTACTCGACGCGGTTAGTCAGGCACTCAAAATGGTTGTGGGTGCCTATGGTATCGCCGTAATGAGTATCAAAAACCCAAATGAAATCATCATCGCACGCAAGGGTAGCCCACTTATTGTTGGTGTTGGTGATAGTGAAGTATTCATCGCAAGCGACGCTTCGGCGCTTGTTGGTTACACAAACCAAGTTGTATATTTGCACGATGGCGAAGTGGGTGTTTGTACGCGCGACGGCGTACAGCTTTACGATATCGACGCGAATGAAGTTGATGCCACTGTTGAAACCCTCGAGCTCGATCTGCAGTCAATCCAGAAAAAGGGCTACGAGCACTTTCTGCTAAAAGAAATCAACGAGCAACCAGACAGCTTGCGCAGCACCCTCAGCGGACGCGTGAATGCAGATAATCTCCACGCGAGGCTTGGCGGCCTCAATATGACCGACGATGAGCTGCGAGACATCGAGCATGTAATGGTGATTGGCTGTGGTACGGCGTACTATGCCGGCCTTGAGGCTGGTTACTTAATCGAGCAATTCCTCGACAATGTCACCTTCAGCTCACAAATCGCCAGCGAACTCCGCTATAGGTCATTCGCAGTGCCAAAAAACACTGTAGCGCTGATTGTAAGCCAAAGTGGTGAAACGGCGGACACGCTCGCTTGCCTGCAAGAGTTAAAGCGCCGTGGTGTGAAATGTCTGGGCGTAGTGAACGTCGTGGGCAGTACAATTGCCCGTGAAGTTGATGGCGGTGTCTACGTACATGTGGGCGCCGAAATCAGCGTCGCAAGCACCAAAGCCTTTACCTCACAGGTGGCAGCAATCACCATCTTTGGCTTGATGGTTGCGCAGGCAAAGGGTATGGGCCCGAAAGAACTTAGTAACTACATTCGCGAGCTCGAACTGCTGCCGGGCGAAATCGAAAAGGTAATCGCCAAGCACGATAAAGAAGTGAAGAAAATTGCGAATGCCTACTCGAAGTACGACCATGCGTTGTTCGTCGGTCGTGACGCACTGTTCCCAATCGCACTCGAAGGCGCACTTAAATTAAAGGAGGTAAGCTACGTGCATGCCGAAGGCTACGCCGCAGGCGAGCTAAAGCACGGCCCAATCGCACTTATCGACGATCGCTTCTTCGAAGTTTGCTACTTACAAGATAACTGGCTGTACGAAAAGAGCCAGAGCAACCTGATTGAAATGAATGCACGTGGGGCGCACGCAATTGTCATCACCGATACCAGCAAGCGTGTACCAGCCGAGCAAGTAATTCGCGTCAACACAAAGCTGCAACTGTTTACTCCACTCGTATTCAATGTTGTATCGCAGCTCCTTGCATACTATGTAGCGGTGGCTCGTGGTAATGATGTAGACCAACCACGTAACCTAGCAAAGAGCGTAACAGTAGAATAAACTAATAGTTAGTCGAAGGCGGCACGATACCAGAATTCTGGGTCGTGTCGTTTTTCGTTGTCGAATCGGATGTAGAGTTGATATTTGTACTCGAGTTCGAGCTCGTAGTACCAGGGGTCTTCTTGCCAGATGGAACGTAATCCTTCACTGTGGTGTCGGTGTTCGTGTCCGACATGCAAGATTCATCCGCAAACGCAGCCTTTAACTCGTCGGTATTGTAGTCGCTACAATTTAGTTCATTTTGTGTAGTCTTGAAGAACTTCCAGTCAGTGGTGCCTTTTCGGTAGAATAACACCGCCGCACCACCAATGCTCTGACGTGAAGATATACTCAAACTTGCTGTTTGATAGCCATCAACGCTACTGCTCTTAATAGTGGGGGTTGAGAATACAGACCCCGACGTGTCTTCGCTTGAGTTACTCGCACGGTAAGCTGCAACAAGTGGCTTAACATCGCTACTTACCTTTGTGTAGGCATTTTTGTTAGCGCATGTTACATAAATAGGAATACTTTCGGTTCCCGATACAGTACAAATAACAGCACTCGACTGGTATTCAGTCCCTGACGATATCTCAGTGGTCTTCTTGTATTGGCTGCTTGTAAACGTAGCAGTCACTTCGTCGACAATACCTTGGGTAAATACAGTATCAACCCCAGTCTCGCTTGTTGTATTGACAGTCTTCTGAATATTGAGCCCGTACGCTTGGGTAGTTGTTACATAGTAATCAGTATCTTTTACCTGGTAGCTCGGGCTTACGGCAGGCGGGGTACTTGTTGGTGATGTGAAGCTAATTTGTGGATTTTGGTATCCAGTATTTGAGCTATCTGTGAGTGCTGCATTAATCTTTGTAATCATACCTTGGGCGTCATCGAGTGGCTTTGTGGTCTCGGCTGTAGACTTCTTGGTCGTATCTTTCTTCGGCGTAGAGAACAGCATAATAGCAGCCACAGTACCAGCAGCAAGCAACAACAAAACAACCACCGCAATAATAATATTGCGCTTTTTATGACTCTTCTTTGGCATATTTAACGGAGGTGTCGCAGGTGGTGGAGTGCTTTGAGGCTGCTGAGGGCTTTGGGGCGGAAGACCTTGAGCTACCGGCGTCGGTGTTACGGTTTCTACTGGTGCAATGGGCGCACCTGACCCTGTCGCAGGCTCAACACTAAGCCGCTCAATATCATTCTGCTCCGTCGGTAAACTCTCCATAAATAAACTATAGCATTATGGCGAGTACTCGTGCTAGTGAATTTGGTCGGTAACCACTTTGCGTAGCTTGGTAATGAATAGCGACTTATTAAACCGCTTCGCTGTACGCTGTAATTTCGACGGGTAGAACGTAATTCCCTCGGCACGCTTAATCGCCGCTACAACATCTTCAACCGTCTGATGCTCGAACAATATGCCCGTCTCACCATCTTGCACAATATCTAATGTACCGGCCTTCGCAAGGGCAATCGCAGGCGCACCAGCAGCAAGTGCTTCAACGGTCACAATCCCGAAATCTTCCTCGGCAGGGTAAATAAATCCTTTGGCGTTATTCAGCGCCTCTTCAACTTCGCTATCCGACGCATCACCGAATCGATCGGTATAAAAATGCACTGTCGGCCCCGCCATCGCAACAAGCTTTTCATGCACAGGGCCATTGCCAAATACCTTTAGGTTAATACCTAATTGCGTCGCAGCTTGCACGGTAAGGTCGTAGCGCTTGTATGGCAACTGGCGCCCGATAGTTACATAGTAATCGTTACGCTCACGCGACGGGCTAAACCGCATCACATCAACTGGCGGGTGAATAATTGTGGCACTGCGCTTGTAATATTTTTTGATGCGCTTGGCGGTTTCAGATGAATTCGCAATAAACACATCCACTTGTTTAGCAGCCTCTAAATCTAGCTTGCGCTGGTGCGGGATCATCAGCGGCATCAGCGTGCGGATAATCGGATTCAGTTTGCCATAGCCTGGGTCGCGGCGGTATTCATCGTAATGGCTCCAGTAATAGCGTGCCGGTGTGTGGCAGTAATTAATAATCACTTGGTCTGGGCGAGATTTCGTCACCTGGTGGCCGTGCAGATAGCTACTAGTGAGGATAATATCAAACTCGCTCAGGTCGAGCTTGCGCATCGCCTTAACGGCAAGCGTAGGGAATAGTTTGTGATAATTGCGCAGCTTCTTTGGCATCTTTTGTAGGCTTGATGTGCGGATATCCAGCTCGCTAAACGCCGGCATTTTATCTGCATTATATATAGCCGTATAAATCGGCGCATCAGGGAACGCCTCATGCATCGCCAGCACAACATTCTCCGCTCCACCCATAGTGGTAAGGAAATCACAGACAATAGCAATGCGCGGAAGTTTCTGAGTCATAACTTTAGTATAGCGGATTTTATGCGTAAGGAATTAGCGTTTATTCTTTCGCACTAAACTACAACGTAGTAAGAGAAGCTCAAAACAGCATAACTAACTCAACTTAACACTACGCTGAGTAGAGTTTTCTCAGCCTTTCGATTAACACAAGCATATCAGAGTACCTCTCATTGCTAGGAACTTCCTGAGCCATCAAGTTTGTAAGTAACTCTTGATTATAGCTGAATAGCATCCCAAAAAACTTCTCGGCAACGCGACGCCCCTTATTATAATGAGGAATCATCAACGCGTCACCAAACCCTTTTATTCTCTTATTCTCGGCATTAATCTTATCAATGTAATTGTTTATCTCACCTATAAAGTTGCTTTTATGAGTCTTATTGGCAACATCCCAGCCCGCCAAGACCGCCAAGACAAAGTATTCAAAATTTGGCTTATTCATTACTAATTCATATCCTGAATCCTTGACCGCTTTGGCAAAATCGTCAAACGACACATTTAACTCATCCATTTGGTCATAGTCGCACACTAACCACTTTTCTTTTGCAGCCTCGCCCTCCACTGTAGCAAGATATAACAAAGAATCCGTGTCATTCTCAAGCGTCTCTATAGCTTTATTAGCTCTTTCAACCAATATCTTGAAACCGTGATTACTTTTCAGAGGCACGGGAATTACCTCCGCAAACTCATCACCCGAACGTGGACTCTGTGTGCTTATTGAGGTCAAGAACGCATCTATGCATACAGGTTCACTAACCTCTCCTTCGGTACAAATTAGTACAAATAACATACCTAGCGCTTAATGTTTGGAACAGCACCAAACATACCCTTAGAGTATTTTTTTTCTAAAAGAAGGTCATCAGAACGAACGTTCTTTGATATTTGACCAATGACAGTCTCTTCCTTAGAGTTTTTCCCGACGAGGTGTACGCTATCACGTCCAACCAAGTCAAGTAATTGGGTGTTATGTGTATTAATTATCAATTGAGCACTGCTTGTATTTTCAGCAGACATAAACAACTCAATCAAAAATTTACATTCTCTAGGGTGGAGATGTGTTTCAAATTCGTCGATGTAGAATATGTAGCCATTATCCAATGTGTCTAGTATCGGAAATGCTAATTCAAATATCCTATTAGTACCTACGGACTCTGTACTTAAAGGCATTTGTTTGGTGTCAGCTACTCGGCCTTCAGCATCATGGACAAGGTGGGTAGTGCTTACGTCATATGTAGTTCTATCAAGCTTCGACCTAAAGGCTTTATAGACAGGGAGTTGGTCAAAGACCTCGTCGGGTATACTGCTCTTAGTTGAGCTCAAGTCCTGAATATGTAAGTCCGCCCGCCTTAAGAGCTCTAGAACTCTTAACTTAAACTCATTATCTTCAGATATTCGTTCTGCGGTATAGTTCTTTTTCATACCCTCAGACATAAATCTTAAGTGTTTAAGCCACTCGAACATCTCAAGAGCGTACTTGTTATTGTTCTCAAACGCCTTAGTTAAGACCAAGGCATCACTTCGTGTTGAGCGAAGCATCTTGCTGTCGAAACCATTCTCTGAATAAATACCTTTATCCATCGAGAGCCGACTAAAGATGGTTTGGTATTTTAACTTCCCACTTATCGGCGACCTCTTTAGTATCTCGCTCACGACTTTTTCATTCTGATAAGAGAACTTGTAGCGATAAACGTACTTGTTGATTTCCACTTCTGCTTCAAATGTAGTCGGAAAGCTGTTTGACTCCGTGTTAAATGCAAAAGGGATGAGTTGTTCTTTTTGGGATTCGAATGCAGTCGATTTTTGGATAAATATTTTAAACAATGCAAGGGCATGAAAAATATTTGACTTACCAGAGTTATTTGGACCTACAAATATATCAACATTATTCTTGTCTAGGTCAAACTCAACTCTCTGCTGAGCGTAAAATGACCGAAAATTCTCAATGCTGAAGCTTCGTAATTTCATAGTATCCTTTGCCATATAGTTAATACTTTATCACATTTTCATTCCAAAGTAAATAATTTATGCATTATTCTTACATAAATGTTACTTTTTAGAATCATTTTTAGTATATTCCGACACCATTAAAAATGATAGTAGTTTTCTGATTTGAATGACCCAATAAAAATATGCAGAATTTGAGCATAACTTCCTAAAGGAGCATCCTGATAAAACCCAAGCGATTACAAGAGATATGCTGAGTAAGATGGTGCTTGGCCTAAGAATATTAAGAGAGTACCACTAGATAATGATACTTATGTGCAGTATGCTTTCAGGATAGCTTGAGAAATAGCCGATGATGCTTAGCGTTAATCACGAGCTTTACCACAAGAACGCAGCCAGCTTACCACTAGGTGTTATAAGGCATTTTCCGATTAGCTCAAAGACACGTCTTGTTATTGTGGATGAGACAACTACACAAGAAATGAGCTACTAAAATATATCGAAAAATGAATTTCGCAAATAATATGAAAACAGTTACGGTCGAGAAGCGATAAGCTTCGCAAACTCAGCATAAGTGCTTGTGAAATCTCGGGCGCTATTTACAATATAATCTGCAATTCTTCGGCCAGCAATAATTTCCGCTTGTACTACATCGGCATCTGCGCGAGCCATGTCGCCCCGACTAGCTATGCGCGCCAGTAGTAACTCCACTAGTGCCTCAATCTGTATTACTTTTGTCTCCGGGTAAAACCGCTTAAACTCCTCAACAAACTGATACCGCAACAATACAAAGGTAATACCATCGTATTCTGGAATCTTGGTAATAGCATACCGATACCCAAATGCCTCTACCGGCTTAATCAACTCGCCAGCTGCCGCCAGCGTATCAAATTCTTCATCGCTCACAAACTTATGTGAGGTATCGCCATCGCCACGAATAGGGCGGGTGGTAATAGATTTATGCAACCGTGCATCAGGGTGTTGTTTTATATAGTAATCAACAAGGGTGCTCTTGCCGGCACCAGATGGCCCGATAAGCGCAACAATCGGCATTAGGCGCCGTCTTTGCCGGCCTGTGGTACGCCGCGTCGGCGGAGTAATGCACCAGGGGTTTTAAGCATAATACGTAGGTCTAGCCAAAAGCTCCAGTTTTGCGCGTAGTAAAGCTCAAGTTCCACACGTTGGTCAAACGTAAGGCTATTGCGGCCAGATACCTGCCATAACCCAGTAATACCAGAGCGTACGCTGAGTAGCAGTGCGCCGCGGTCCCGGTAGCGGGTAAGCTCGATTGGCTCAATTGGGCGGGGGCCTACAAGGCTAAGATCACCCTTTAGTACGTTAAATAGCTGTGGTAGTTCATCGAGCGAAGTCTTGCGAATAAAGTGGCCAAATGGCGTAATGCGTGGGTCGGGGCAGCTGAGGATTTTGCGGTTCTTTTCGTATTCGGCGGCGAGCTCTGGGCGGCCCATATCGATAAAGTCTTGCACGGCATCTTTACTGCCGTATTTAGGGTTCATGCTGCGGAATTTCAACATACCAAATGGTTGCGCACCTTTCGTAAGGCGATTTGCGGCATAAAACACAGGGAACGACGGGCCGTTAATA
>Ga0157373_10003419_pt1 | contig 12011 bp, 9 predicted proteins | sample C65metaG_FD_113460 | JGI IMG/M metagenome (GOLD analysis project Ga0157373, IMG submission 113460) | Corn rhizosphere microbial communities from Kellogg Biological Station, Michigan, USA - C6-5 metaG | ecosystem: Host-associated > Plants > Roots > Rhizosphere > Soil | place: USA: Michigan...
ACGCAGTACAACTACACCGAAGCAGGGAGCGGAGCGCAGGTCGAGCGCGAAAACCCGAACCGCAACCTGTTCGCGCGCGTGGATGCGAACCTGCCCTACAGCACGCGGCTCGTCCTGCGGCACAATTACTCCAGCGCCGACAACACGACCTTCGGCCGCAGTTCGGCGAGCTCGAACAGCCCGAACTTCAACCTCACGTCCAACCGGTACGAGTTCAGCAGCAAGACCAACAGCTCGGTCGCGGAGTTCCTCACCAACCTGTCGAACGGCCTGTACAACGAGCTGCTGCTGAACTACTCGACGACGAAGGATTTCCGTACTGTGCCGACGCACTTCCCCATGGTGACGGTGCAGGGAATCCCGCGCGTGAATGGCGATGGTACGCCGGCCGCCGGGACGGCGAACTTCGTGTTCGGCACGGAGAACTCCTCGCAGGGCAATTCGCTCGACCAGCGGACGATGGAGCTGACGGACAACCTGACGATTCCATTCGGGGCCCACTCCATCACCATCGGCACGAAGAACCTCTTCTATCGCTCGATCAACCTCTTCGGTCAGAACTCGCTCGGTAACTGGCGCTTCTCCGACACGACGGCCCTGAAGAACGGGACGGCGAACCAGTATCAGGTGAGCGCGCCAACGGCGGGCGACCCGAACAAGGGTCTTTCGACGATCCACGCGGCCATGTATGCCGCGTACGTGCAGGATGCGTGGCAGGTGACGCCAGGCCTCAACATCACGGCCGGCATCCGCGTCGACAAGCCGGACTTCCGCGACAAGCCGCCCGAGAACGACGCCGTGTTTGCCGAGGTCCAGCGGCACACGAGCAGCGTGCCGACGCGTGCCCAGTTCTCGCCCCGCGTCTCGTTCAACTGGGACGTGACCGGCGACCAGGTGAACCAGTTGCGCGGTGGCATCGGCCAGTTCACCGGCCCGCCGCCGTTCGTGTACCTCTCCAACGCGTTCGGCAACTCGGGCCTGAGCGGCTTCGCGTCGCTCACCTGCAACAACAGCTCGGCGACGTCGCGTGTGCCGCAGTTCAACGCGGCGAGCATCGCGAATCCCCCGACGGCGTGCGACCGGCTCAACGCGGACAACAGCATCACCGTCGGCGGCGGTAACTCGGTCAATCTTTCGTCGAACATCGCGACGATCGATCCGGACTTCCGCTTCCCGAAGTACACGAAGGCGACGCTGGGCTACGATCGCCGCCTCCCGTGGAACGTGGTCGGCACGCTCGAGGGCCTCTACACGCGCTCGGCGAACAACGCCTTCTACCAGAACCTCGCCCTGTCCGGGCCGACGGGCGTCCTCGATCGCAACGGCCGCGTGCTCTATGGCAACCTGACGGCGGCAGGTGCGAGTGCTGCACTCGTGACGCCGGGCCGCAACCAGATCATCGACGTCACCAACTCGTCGGGCGACTACACGTGGAGCGTGACGGGCCAGCTCCAGAAGGCGTTCTCGATGAACTTCGAAGGATCGGTTGCCTACACCTACCAGCAGGCGCGCGACGTGGTGTCGGTGACGAGCAGCACGCAGGGCTCGAACTACCGCTACCAGCGCGACGTGAGCGGCCGGCTGGACGACATGTCGGTGACGCGTTCCAAGTACGACCAGCCGCACCGCATCGTGGCGACGGGCACGTACCGCTTCCCGAGCCTCACGGATGTCTCCTTCATCTACACGGGCAACTCCGGTGCGCCGTATGACTACGTCTACGGCTCGAACGGTGGCAGCACGGGCGACCTGAACGCCGACGGTCAGTCGCAGAACGACCTGATCTACGTGCCGACGGACGCGCGCAACCCGAGCGAGATGCTGTTCACCGGGTTCGACAACGGGAACAACAAGACGCCGGCTGATGCAGCGGCGCAGGCGGCGGCGTTCGAGAACTTCATCAACAGCACGCCCTGCCTCAACAAGGCGCGCGGCACCATCCTCACCCGCAACGCCTGCCGCAATCCGTGGGTGAACGAGGTCGACGTGTCGATCGCCCAGTCGCTCGGCGTGGTCGGTGCGCTGTTCGGCAACCGGGCTATCAGCTCGCAGAACCTGCAACTGCGGTTCGACATCATCAACTTCGGCAACCTGCTGAACAGCAACTGGGGCCGGCAGGCATTCTCGGACCAGGGTTCGACCTGCGGCCAGATCTGCAGCGCTACGATCGCGCTCACGCACGTGAAGAACTTCATCCCGGCCGGCGGCAACTCGGCCAACGCGCAGGGCGTCTTCACGTTCGATCCGAACTTCAAGGCGTACAACTCGGACAACGCATCGTCGAACTACCGCATGCAGCTGTCGCTGCGGTACAGCTTCTGATCACTCTCCTGCCGGGAAGCAGCTCCAGCGCTTCCCGGCAACAGCGCTGCACACACGATGTCCCGTGGATCTCGAGATCCACGGGACATCGTGCTTATATCCATAGGCCGCGGAGCGGCATTCATCTGCAGCGAGACCAATGACTCCATTGACCGATCGTACTCGCCTCTTTCGCCAGCTTCACGAGTCAGGTTGCTTCGTGATTCCCAACCCGTGGGACGTCGGGAGCGCGCGCCTGCTCGAGCGTCTTGGCTTCAAGGCCCTCGCATCCACGAGCTCGGGATTCGCGTGGTCGCTCGGCAGGCCGGACCATGCGGTGACGCTGGACGAGAGCCTCGCGCACTTCCGGGTGCTGAGCCAGAGTGTGTCGATTCCCCTGAATGCGGACTTCGAGGGTGGCTTCGCCGTCGAGCCGGAGAGGGTGGGCACCAACGTCGTCGCCGCCGCGACGACTGGCATCGCCGGGCTCTCGATCGAGGATTCGACCGGTGACCCGTCGGCACCGCTCTTCGACGCCACGCTCGCGGCCGAGCGCGTCCGGGCGGCACGCGAAGCCATCGATGCCAGCGGCACGGGGCTCGTGCTCACCGGCCGCTCCGAGGGGTTCATCGCCGGACGCCCCGACCTGGGTGAGACGATCCGCCGCCTCACCGCTTACGCGGAGGCAGGTGCGGACTGCCTGTTCGCCCCCGGACTTCGAAGCCTGTCCGACATCACGGCCGTCGTGAACGCCGTCGCACCGAAGCCGGTGAACGTGCTCGTCGGAAGCGACTTCACCACGGTCGCCGCGCTCGCCGAGGCGGGGGTGCGCCGCATCAGTGTCGGCGGCGCGCTGGCGCGTGCGGCGTGGAGCGGCTTTCTCGAGGCGGCGAGGGAGCTCGCCGGTCACGGCACCTTCACGCGCCTTGCCGCCGCCGTGTCGTATCCGGAAATCGACGGATCGTTCAGCTAGACAGAGCCAAGGAACGCGCTGCTCCATCGGGCCACGACCGATGGCGCGCGCAACCGTTCGATGACGCTGAGGTAACGGGGCATCCCTACCATGTCCGCACGACGAGCGGAACCGATCGTGGCCTGCGGGCACCAGCGGGCGGAGCGGATCGCACGATGATCGCACGAGCGGAGCGGGGCCACAGACAGCGGCACCCGTCCGGTAGCCGATCGAGTCGCCCGCGGGACTCGACTGGATTTGTCGAGAAGGGATAGAGCAGTGAATCGGCGTGGGGCCCGGCTCTAACGGGCCACCACGACGAAGCCGAGCGGCACGCGTCGCATACCAGGCCACTCGTGCGCCTCGCCGGCGGCATCGCGGACCAGCATCTGGCCGGACACGCCGCCGTCGAGGAGCATGGCATCCGAACATCCAAGCGCGCCCATCAGCGCTGCCATCTCGGGCGTGGTGAGCCCGAAGGGCAAGCGATCGAGCACGCCGCCCAACCCGGCGAAGCGTGTGAGCGCGATCAGCACCTGTCCGTCGCGAAGAATACCGATCGCGAGGCGCGCGTCACGATGCGCTACATCCACGCCCAGCGCCGCAGACTGGAGCTCGCGCGGCACGCGTCCGCTCGCGAGCAACGCCGGGTACGACTGGAACGCCTGCGCGACACCGCCGTTCGCGCGCACGGAATCGATGTCACGCGCGGGGACGATTCGCACTGCGCCAGTGCTGTCCACCACGATCGCCGGTGCGAGGGGAGCGAATCGCGGTGGCTGGATCTCCCGTCCGTCCCGCACGAGCCAGCCCCACGCACCCCCCGCGGTGAACTGTCCCGCGTTCAAGGCCACGCGCGCGTTCGCTGGCGCGATCGAGATGCTCCATCCGGCGGCTGACAGCCAGCCCGCGGGAGACGCATCGGCCGGGGGCAGGTCGAGTCGCAGCGTCGTGCGCCGCGGGTCGACGCGCACGAGCACCACGCCGGTGCGAAAGGCCTCGCCGGAGCCGCGCAGCGAGAGCTCGCCCCACGATACGGCGCCAGCGGTGTCGCGCCATTGCACCGCACGCATGACGTCGTCATTCGGCGTGCGCCACGCCGGCGGGGCGTGGCCGGAGCGCCACCAGGTCACCGCGCGGTCGTTCACGATCACCGCCAGCTCCGACGCCGGCAGCGGCTGGCGCGCCTGACCGGCGGCGCCCGCCGCCACTCCCATCAGCGCGAGCACACCAGCGCCGGCCGACGTTGAGAACCAAGTCGGCCGGCGAATCCGCAGTAGCATCAGAATGCGCCGAGCTGCTTCAGCCGCCGCGCGGCGGTGACGATCCCGGAGCGATGGGACTCCAGCGTCTCGTACTCCTCGTCGGAGAAGCCCGAAGGATGTGCCGACGCATCCGCCATGATGGAGTTGGCGTAGATATACAACACGCGCTCCCGCAGCAATGCGTACTGACCCTTGTCCATGCCGGCCGCCTTCGCGCCACCCTCGATCGAGGTGTTGCCGACATACATCGCGCGCAACGACGTGAGATAGTCCTGCGCGCCCGTCGAGTCGCCGATCGCGCGCGTCGCGGTCGCAGCGAGTTTCGTGACGCCGTTCTCGCTGATCACAGGCCGCACCACGATTGGCTCCGGTTGTGGCACGGTGACCTGTTTCGGCATCGGACACTGCTGGATGCGATTGCCCGCTGCCTGCATCTTCCTGATCTCGGCGGGGCTGCGGGGCGAGGCGGCGGGCGCCATGGGCATGCCGGTGAGCTTCTGCGTCTCGGCACGGATGCGCGCCTGTTCGGCGAGGTCGCCGCTCTTCTCCGCCGCCTTCGCCTCATTCTCCAGCTTGTCCAGCTTCGCCTGGAACGCCTCGCGCTCATCGTCGCTCATGCTCTCCATGCGCTGGGCGAACGACATCGCGTTCGGCGATGCTCCGGCCGACGCCATCGAGGTCAGCTCCTGGGACGGCGCACCGACACAGCTCTGATACTGCTGCTGCTCGCGCCGCAACTCAGTCTGCGCGGCGGAGAAGGCCGCGAGGCGACGGAGGAACGCATCGACCTCGCTCACCACGCCGGCGTTCTGCGCCATCGCAGCGCGACTGACGGAGTCGGCAATGTGCGCCTCCTCGGCAAGACCGGTGAGCAGGTGCGTCACCGCCGCCTCGTCGATCTTCGACTGGCCGGATGAGGGGTTGTCCTTCTTCACCACACGCTCGGCAGCACGGCGCACGAGCCCACCGAACTGGGCGTCCGCGTGCGTGGGGAACAGGAGGGTGATGGCGAGAGAGGAGATGGCAGCAACGGCGGAGCGGCGCATCGAAAGACTCCTGAAGGCGGGTATCGGAGATGTCACGCGGCAATCCGGCGCGCGAAGGAACCCGCCACCGGCGTCTCCCACTCACGTCCCTGCCACGCGCGCCACATGAGCAGGATCCAGAGCACGAAGCTGCCGAGTCCGAGGCCAAGGCTCAAGAGGAGAGCGACGATCCAGCCGAACACCGGGATGAACGCGAGTACCGTGGAGAGAATCGACAGCGCGATGGACAGTGCGATGAGCGCCACTCCGACGGTGATGGACTGTGCGGCGTGGAAGCGCACGAAGCGGTTCTGCTTCTCGAGCACGAGGAACAGCACGCCCGTGATGGGGCCGAGCAGATAGGAGAGAGCGGCGGCGACATCTGGAGAAAGACCGGTACTGCTGTTGCCGGTCGCGGCGGGGTTCGTCACGAGAGTCTCCTCGAAGGGAAGGTGAGTGCAACTATCGAATAAACGTCCTCGAGACGCGGTTGCTCTCACTCGGGCGAGAGGAGCCAGGCGTGGCGCGCGTTCACTCTCGCGTGAGCCAGACCACCGCCGCGCCGGCCCGCTCGCTGCCGCTGGCGCAAACGTCGCTGCGCACCCTGCCCACCCTCGAGTCGGCCGGCGCATTCTCATATGCGTGCAACCGCTGCAAGCGGTGCTGCAGTGACAAGCGCATTCGTGTCAACCCGTACGAGACGTACCGCCTGGCGCGGGCGCTCGGGCTGGGGACCACCGAGCTCGCGGATACGCTCGCATCGCTCAGCGCATCACCCGCGTCGGCCGACGACGACCTCACCACCGCCTGGCTCGATGTGGACGCGGTCCTGGCGCGCGATGGCGCACCACAACCGGCAAACGCCGAAGAGGCGATGGTGCTTCACCGTGCGGTACTGCTCAAGTGGGCCCGCACACTCACCAACCAAATGGAGGAGAGATGAGTCAGTCCAGCGACAGCTCCACTCGTGCGCTCGCCACGCCGGTGACGGCGCTCGGTATCACGATCGGCGCGACGCCGGCCACGCTGCGTGCGCAGGCACCGGCGAAGGCGCCGACGCGTGAAGCGGTGCAGACCAAGCTCAAGCCGGAGGCCGTGCAGGACAAGCAGAAGGCCGCCGTGCAGAACAAGGTGGGAGTGCAGGCCAAGGCTCCCGCTTCCGCGCCGGCAAAGCCCTTCTGATTTTCTCCCCTTCTCCCTTCTCCCTTCGCCCCTTCCGCTCACTCCCTGACGCGCTCCGCGCGCGAACGGATCTCGTGTCCGTCGCCGTGGAGCGCTGTCACCATCCACCGCAGCTGGTCGCTCACTTCCGAAGCCGGAAGCACGAAGGTGGAATCGCTCACCGTGTCCGCAGAAACGGTCCGGCCATTCGGCGCGAACACTTCCACGCGATAGGCTGCCGCGCCGGACACCATCCGCCAGCGGAGCAGCGCACTGCCGTCGGGGCGTGACTCGGGAGCGAGCAACACGACCGTGTTTGCCTCACCGCGCAGCAGCGGTTGCCTCCCGCCGGGGTGCCACGACAGCAAGCCGACGCCCACCGCTACGACGAGCCCTGCCGCGACGGCGAAGTTTCGCAACGGGAAGCGCCTTGCCGAATGGCCGCCGCCGCGCACCACATGGAGCGCAGGCTTCTCGCCGGCCGCGACCTGCTCCGCCGACACGGCCGCGGTGCGCAGCAGGTCGAAGTCGCGGCGGCAGGCCGCGCAGCCCATCACGTGGTCGAGCGTGGCGAGACGCGTCGGGTCGTCGCCCGTGCGATCGACGACGGCGAGGAGCGCCTCGGGCGCAGGGCAGGCAGTCCGGTCGCGCGGTTCACGTGCGACCATGAGTTCGCGATAGGCGTCGCGAAGCGTGGCGTCGTCAGTCATGCGACTCCGGATTCACGCCGGCCGCTCCGAGGCGTTGCCGAAGGTCGGCCAGCCCACGATAGAGAAGATTCCGCGCCTTGGCTTCCGTCCATCCCATCAACTCTCCGATCTCCGCACTGCCGTAGCCGGCCAGGTACATCCGTACCACCGGCCGCCTCGACTCTGGAATCATCTCGATTGCGCGCTCGATCTGCAGCGCGAGATCCGAGAGCTGCGCCCGCTGCTCCGGGTTCGCCGCCGTGGCAGCGAACCGGAGACCTGACGGATCCACGTCCTCGAGCGAGTCTTCCCGCATCGTGCGCCGCCGGCGAATGAGGTCGAGTGCAGCACTGGTAGCCGTCCTGTAGAGATAGGACGCAGGCAGCGCCTCGATCCTCTCGACCTCGAGCGCACGCCACAGCCGCACGCGCACCTCCTGCACGAGATCGTCCCGGTCCGCCAGCGACAGACGATAGCGCGCCGCGACGACGCGCACCACGCTCGCGAAGCGGGTGATGGTGGATTCGATGGCGCTGGAGAGGATGTCGTGCTCGGCGGACACGGGCCCCAAGATGCGGCCGACGGAGGACATGCTCAAGACGCATGGTGCGACGAATCTTTTGACATGGGCGACCGGTCCATCATATGTTGGCGCCGATGCACCGGTCGTTTCCCGCCCGCCTCGCCCCCCTCATCGTCCTGCTCCTCGTCCCGCGCCTCGCCCAGGCGCAGGGGGAGGTGCCGCTCGTCATCGAGCGCCAGGCGGTGACGGCCGTGGAACGCGACAGCACGCCGGCGTTGCGCACCCGCTGGACGGCGCGTGTCGCCGCGAACGGCGCCGACCGTGCGGCCCGGCTCGGCCTCGCGCTGCTGCTCGACTTCACGTATGAGTACGCTGACGCCGCGCGCGGCTATGCGGCGCTCGTCGACACGACGACAACGCCTCCCGATCGCTACACCGCATTCGCCGAGATGGCGTGGGCGCGGATGGACGACGGTCGCGGCGCAGTGGGGGACGCCATCTCGCGATACGACGCCGCGCGACTCCTTGCGCGTCGAGTGAACGATTCGGTGACGGCGGGCATCGCCGCCGCGGCGCAATCCTTCCTGCGCGCCAACATCGCCGGCATGGATGCCGGCGCGGCCACGCTGGACACCGCCGAACGACTCGTGCCGCGCGAACTGGACGCCATCTGGTCCGACCTGCTGCGACGGCGGGCCACGCTTCTCGCCGTGCAGATCGACCCGAAGGCGCGCGCGCTCGCCAACGAGGCCATCCAGCGCGCCCGCCGTGCAGGCGACCGTCGCGCAGAAGCCAATGCGTATCGCGCGCTCGCGCTGTACCACCGCATGCGCGGGTTCCCCGATTCGAATACCATGGCGCTCCGCATGACCGCCGAGCTGCAGCGCGCAGCCCGCGACCGGCGCGCGCTCGCCGAAACGCTGGTGCGCATCGCCGATGCGCAGCTCACCGAGCGCCGGCTCGGGCAGGCGCGCGAGACACTGCTCGAGGTCCAGCGCGAAGCGCAGGCGTCGCACAACGACTACGCGCTCGCGGCGGGCGAAACGGGACTCGGCGACCTCGCCCTGCGCGTGCACGACCTGCCGAGCGCGGAGCGACACCTGGCGCGCGCGGCGGCGCTGAACATGGCGGCGAACGACTCCGGATCGCTCACCGTGGTGCGCAACTACCAGGTGAACGCGCTGATGGACGCCGGTTGGCTGGACTCGGCGGAGACGATCCAGCGCGGCATCCTCGCCCACTTCGAGCGCACGCGCGAGATCACCGATGCCGTGCAGGCGCGGCGCATCATTGCGGCGATCGCCATGATGCGCGGCGACCTCGCTGCGGCGAGTCGTGAGCTCGACGTGGCTGACTCTGTGGTGCGACAGCACCACATTCCAGGTGCAGCCTCGGCGCTCGGGTACGATCGCGCGCGGCTGGAGCGGCTTCGCGGGCACGACGCTGACGCGTCCAGGCTGCTCGAGCATTACCTGGGCGGGTTGCGCGACGACGACGGCGTGGCACGCTGGGACGTGCAGGTGCGCCTCGCGGAGATCGAGGCGCGTACGGGCAACGTCGTCACTGCCTCCACTCGGCTCGCGCGCGCGGCCGATGCGCTCGAGCGGTGGCGCGCGGCACAGAGCGACTCGACCCTCCGCCTGCTCGCCTTCCAGACATCCTCGTACGAGCAGGGCGACCGGGACACCTTCTTCGCGCGGGCGATTGCCGCACTCGCCGCGCGCGGGCAGGAGGAAGCGGCGTTCGAGCACGCGGAGCGCCGCCGCGCGCGCACGCTGGCCGAGCGAATGGTGCAGGCGAGTGCACTGCGGTCGGCCAGCGGATCGGACAGCACGCGACGCGAGTCGGCGATCGAGGTGCCGCGCGCGACGGCAGCGTCGGTGGCGAGCGCGCTTCCCGGCGACGACGTCGCGCTGCTGGAGTACGTGACGGGCGCGATGGGTGCGCCGACGACGCTGTTCGTGACGACGCGTCGTGGCGTGCACGCGGTGACGCTGGCGAGCGCCGACACGCTGCTGCCGATGGTGCGCCGCCTGCTCGCCGCCATCGAGAGCGGTGACGACGTTTCGTCACTCGCGCGGGCACTGGGCGATGCGCTGCTGGCGCCCGCGCTCAACTCGCTGGGCTGGAACGTGACGCGGCTGGTCATCGTGCCCGACGGCGTGCTCCATCGCGTGCCGTTCGACGCACTGCGGTTGCACGATGGGCGTGCGGCGCTGGAGCGCTACGAGATCTCGTTCGCCCCATCCGCGGCGGTGGTGGCGCTCCTGTGGAAGCGCGGCACGACGCGCACGTCCGCGCCGCCGCGCGTGCTCGCCTTCGGCGATCCGGCGTTCAATGCCGAGCGGGTGACGACGGAACTGCAGCTCGCGTCCCGCGATGCGCGCACGACGCGGGGAGGCGAAGCGCGAGCGACGTTCGTGCGGCTGCCGGAGAGCGGGCGTGAGGCGCGAATCGCGGCGAGCTACGGCACGGGTTCCATCGCTCGACTGCGCGACGAGGCGACGGCGGCGTATCTCCGCCGCGCGCCGCTCGACTCGTTCCGCGTGCTACACTTCGCGACGCACGCGCTGGTGGACGATCGGTCGCTGTTGAAGAGCGCCGTGGTGCTGGCGCCAAGCGCCGGCGATGACGGGCTCGTGTCACCGGGCGACCTCGCGGCGCTACCGCTGCGGGCCGATCTCGTCGTGTTGTCCGCGTGCCGCTCGGCGGGTGGCGTCGTGGTGGACGGCGAAGGCGTCCAGGGACTCACGGCGCCGCTGCTCACGGCGGGGGCGCGAGCGGTGGTCGCGACGGCGTGGCCGATCGACGACCACGAGACAGTGGCGGTGATCGAGGACTTCTACCGCGAGCTGTCGCAGGGCGCGACGGTGGGGTCGGCGCTGCGCGAGGCGAAGCTCGCGGCGATGCGGCGCGGGGCGCCGGCGCGGGACTGGGCGTCGTTCGCGGTGATCGGGGATGCGACGGTGCGGATCCCACTCGAGGCGCCAGATTCGCATGCGTGGTGGTGGGTCGTGCTGGCGGGCGTGCTCGTCGTGGGTGGTGCGGCTCTCTGGTTCGTGCGTCGTCAGCGTTCGAGCGTACCTGATGTCGGGGCCGCTGCCTGATTCGACCCACATGCCGGGGAGTACCATGCGGAACGCGGGTCGATTAGACTGATGGACTGCCTCCGGTGCAGCACGTCGAAGTGAGTCGAAGGCCAGGTAGCTCAGTTGGTAGAGCAGCGGACTGAAAATCCGCGTGTCGGCGGTTCGATTCCGTCCCTGGCCATGTCAGTCATGAAATGAGCGCGGCGGTCATCATCGGATGACCGCCGCTTTTCGTCTGCCGAAGATTCATCTTGAATCACCAGGTGATCCAGCCGCACTCTCTGATGGCGTTCCTCGCTCGTACCCCACGCAGCGCACCACCGGCAACCGCGGATACCTTGGAAATCGCGCGTCGGTGAACGACCGCTGACACAGGTAGAACGTGGACCGCCGCGTCCGAACCAGGCGGCAGTGGACGCACGTCGCGCAGAGACCGGCCATGCTCACGGCGGTATTATCAGGAGACATCCTGCCCTCGGCCCATGATCATTCTCGAACCCGTCACCCTCGACGGCCACGGCATCCGCCTCGAGCCGCTCACGTCACGGCACGCCGAACCGCTCGTCCGTGCAGCCGACGACGGACGACTCTGGGAGCTGTGGTACACCAGCGTGCCCGAGCCCGGGGAGGTGGAACGATACATCACCGCGGCACTCGAGGGGCAGGCGGCCGGCCACATGCTGCCGTGGGTCGTGCGCGATCTCGCCACCGACACGATCGTCGGCACGACGCGCTATCACGACATCGTGCCCGCGCTCGACCGCGTGGAGATCGGCTGGACGTGGTACGCTGCCCGTGCGCAGCGAACGCACGTGAATCCGGCGGCCAAGCTGCTCCTGCTAACGCACGCCTTCGAGACGCTCGGATGTGCAGTCGTCGGGCTTCGCACCGACTGGTTCAATGCCCGCTCGCAGCGTGCCATCGAGGCGCTGGGTGCACACAGGGACGGCGTGCTGCGCCATCATCAGATGCGGCGCGACGGCACGGTCCGCGACAGCGTGATGTA
>Ga0157373_10003423_pt1 | contig 12007 bp, 10 predicted proteins | sample C65metaG_FD_113460 | JGI IMG/M metagenome (GOLD analysis project Ga0157373, IMG submission 113460) | Corn rhizosphere microbial communities from Kellogg Biological Station, Michigan, USA - C6-5 metaG | ecosystem: Host-associated > Plants > Roots > Rhizosphere > Soil | place: USA: Michigan...
AAGTCCGTTACGGATACACTCAGCTTCAGCGGCCTCTCTGCGGGATGGCAAAAGGGGCTGCTGAGTATCAAGGATTTTCCACTGACCTTTGATGATGAGCTGAAGTTTACCTTCAAGGTGAGCAGCGGGCTCCATATCCTGCATATCAGCGGTGATCCCTCAGAAAACCATATTAGCTCTCTGTTTGCGGCTGACAGCTATTTCAGGTTGAGTAACATGCCAGAATCCAATATTATATATGCTGCATTTCCCGGCTACCAGCTCATTATCCTGTCGGGCTTAAAACAACCTTCCAGCGGACTGGCCCAGCAGCTGAAGAGTTTTGTGCAAAACGGTGGCAGCGTGGTCATCTTTCCTGATCTGGATAATAAAACAGAAGAACTGTCGTCCTTCCTTCAGGGGCTTTCAGTACCACCGGTACTTTCGCTAAATAGAGATACGGTCAGTGTGACAGCAATTGATCTGAAAAGTAACCTCTTCAATGATGTATTTGAGGAAGTCCCGGCAAAGCTTGACCTGCCAAAGGTGCACCGCCATCTGGTGTACCAGAAAACTACGCGCAGCAGCAGACAGGATATCATGTCACTGCCCGGGGGACAATCCTTATTTAGCCGGTACAGACTTGGGGCAGGGCAGATCTATTTATCTTCGTCCTCACTAAAAGAAGAAGACAGCAACCTGCCAAGGCATCCGGTATTTGTGCCGCTGATGTATAAAATCGCCTTTACGAGCATACAGGAGCAGCCTCTGTATTATACAATAGGCAGAGATAACCTGCTCAGCAGCGTCCAGATCAACCTCAATCCTAACCAGTCGCTGCGGCTCAGGGCCGGCAAAGAGGAAGTGATTCCTGAGCTGAGACAGACACCGGGGAAAACCCTGCTGTATATTGCAGACCAGGTCAGGGCTGCGGGATTCTACGACCTGATGAAGGCAGATTCACTGCTCAGCACCTATGCTTTTAACGAAAGCCGTGCAGAATCAGACATGCATTTTACCGGCGATGCCGAACTGAAGCAGCTTTTTGGCAATAAAACTTTAACTATTGAGGGCAATGGGGGAGCTTTGTCTCCCGCGGCACTGGAAAATAACCACACCGAATTATGGAAACTTTGTATAGTTTTGTGTGCTGTTTTTTTAGCTGCCGAAGCCCTATTGATCAGATTTTTTAACAAGAAAACTATATAAAACATGAACCTTCTCCTCACTGGCGTAACCATCGCCGATCCGAATAGCGAGTTTAATCAACAAGTATGTGATGTTCGTGTGGTACAGGGAATGATCGTTGAAATCGGTAAGGCGTTAAAACCACAGTCGTCATCAGACCCACAGCAAAAAGAAGAACTGGTAGAAGGAAAAGGTGCTTTTCTGAGTCCCGGATTTTTCGACCTCAACTGCTCTGTAGGAGATCCCGGACTGGAGACTAAAGAAGATCTGCATACCGCAAGTGCCGCTGCACAGGCAGGTGGCTTTACCGGACTGGCCGTACTGCCGCATACCAAACCTGTAGTGCATTCAAAAGCAGAAGTGGAGTATATCGTTAACAAAGCAAAAAATAACCTCGTAGATATTTATCCGGTAGGAGCCATCAGTCATGACCTGGAGGGTAAGGAACTGGCCGAGCTGTATGATATGCAGCAGGCAGGAGCGGTAGCATTCTCAGACGGCACCAAACCTGTAAGTGATGACGGCTTTATGAGTCGCGCATTACAATACGCCAAAGGTATCAATGCACTGCTGCTGGTGTATCCGGAGAATAAATCCATCGCCGGCAAAACGCAGATCAACGAGAGCAAAACCAGCGTATTGCTGGGTATGAAGGGGATGCCTGCCCTGGCAGAAGAAATGCACATCAGCCGCGATATCTTCCTGGCAAACTACCATCAGTCGCCCCTCCACATCAGCAATATCTCTACTGCCGGATCAGTAGCGCTGATCAAAAAAGCAAAAAAAGATGGTCTGCAGATCTCCTGCGATGTGGCAGCTCACCACCTGGTATTTACTGAGGAACTGCTGAATGATTTTGACAGCAACTATAAGGTAAAACCTCCGTTACGTGGCAAAGCCGATATCAAAGCATTGCTGGCAGGATTGAAAGAGGGCACCATCGATGCGGTTTCTTCACAACACCGCCCGCATGAGCCTGAGTTTAAAAATGTAGAATTTGAAATTGCCGCTTACGGTATCATTGCACTGCAGACCGTGCTGCCACTACTGGTGAAAGCCGGACTGGATGCAGCACAGATTGCAGAAAAATTAGCCATAAATCCACGGAAATTGCTTAACTTAAAAATACCGGTGATCGCAAAAGGTGAAGCGGCAAATTTTACAGTGTTTAACCTGACGGAGAAATGGGAGTATAATCACCAGAACAACTATTCAAAATCAAGGAATACACCATTATTAAATCAAAGCCTGACTGGTAAAGTCAAACTAGTATATAACAACAATCAAATTCAAGTATATGGATAGTAAAGTACAAAGCGCTCTTGTCGCTTCATTGGATAAATTCGCTGCACTCTCAGATAACGATTCGGTAAAACTGGAACAGGAACTGGTAGATGTGTTCAGCAAAGACCTGGGCTTCCTTGAAAAGGTAGAAGAATTTGATGAGGTTTTTGATGAGCATCCTGCTTTCGAGGACCTCAGAGAGGTATTCTTCGATCTGCTGATGATCAATTTCTTCGCCAGCGACGTGAAGAAACTTGAAGAGGATTACCTGGACACTGACGAATGGGCAAACATTGAGGAAGACACGATAGACCGCGGAACGGAGCTCCTGAACCTGCTGCTCTACATCAACGAATGTCATGACGAGCAGATTAAACCTGAACTGGGAGATTTCTTAAGGGAATTCCTGCTGGTGGAGGAAGATGAATTCCAGGACGAATACCATATCTATGAAGACCTGATCAGCAACCAGCAAATGGCAGAAAGCAGCATCGAAGATATCTGCAGCCATAAGGGGATGATTGAACTGGGCGAAGAAATGGAGATGTTATTTGTTCCTTTCATGAGCTTCTTCCTTCAGCCAAGGGCAAATGCCGAAACCTTTGCAGAGCTGGCACAATTCAGTGCAGATAAAGAATTTGACAGTGCCGTTTATGCGCTGATCTCAGAGTTCAACGTACAGAATTAAGCCCCCGGAATCATGGAACAACAACTGAAGGAAATGGAAATCAGACCCAACAGGCTGGCATTTCAGGTTGCGGCAGGTTTTGCGGTATATACTATTGTGCTGATCTTCCTTTTTAAATTATTGGGTATCGATGTACAGGAAGAAAATGTTCCTGTAGCTACCAAGGTGATGAGTGCCGTATTGTCTTACCTGCCTTATGTGCTGGTGATCCTGTACGTGCAAATCAAACACCGTTCTGACCTTGGCGGGTATATCACTTTCGGAAGGGCCTTTTCTGCCGGCTTCCGTGTAAGTGCCACCGCAGGAATGTTTATCGGACTGCTGATGATCCTGTATTACAAAGTGCTTGACCCGGCTGCCCTGCAGCACATCCTGGATATTGCGATTGAGAAGGCAGCGGAATCTGCCGGCGACAGTGCAAAAGCAGAAAGAAGTGTAAAAGCGATGGGACCATATATGCCTATCATGATAGGATTTGGTGCTGCCATCAGTTATACGCTGTACGGACTGGTCATCAGTATCGTGGGTGCAGCCATCAATAAAAGGGTACCACCCATCACATTCGACTAAACGTTTGTACGCAAACATAAATTTTACAACGTGCAAATTTTATCAATTAAAATGATAAAATTTGCACGTTGATTTTTTAACCCCCTGTAATACCCTCATGGATATTTCTGTTGTCATACCCTTATATAACGAAGACGAGTCGCTACCCGAACTGACCTCCTGGATTGCCAGGGTGATGATGGAGCATCACTTTTCTTATGAAATTCTCTTTGTGGATGATGGCAGTACCGACAATTCATGGCAGGTTATTGAGGAGTTAAAAATTGCTTTTCCTGCGGTTAAAGCCATTAAGTTCAGACGTAACTACGGTAAATCTGCGGCACTGAATGTGGCTTTCGAAGCCTCACAGGGCGATGTGATCATCACCATGGATGCCGATCTGCAGGACAGTCCGGATGAGATCCCTGAATTATACAGAAGGCTGCGCGAAGAGAAGATGGACATCATCTCCGGCTGGAAGAAAAAACGCTACGATCCCATTACAAAGACTATCCCCACCAAGCTGTTTAACGCAGCCACGCGCAAGATGTCTGGCATTCAGCTGAACGACTTCAACTGTGGCCTTAAAGCTTACCGCAGTGATGTGGTAAAAACTATTGAGGTTTATGGCGAGATGCACAGGTATATTCCCGTGATTGCCAAATGGGCAGGCTTTAAAAATATCGGGGAGCAGGTGGTAGAACACCGCGCCAGAAAATACGGGGTTACCAAATTCGGCCTGAGCCGTTTTATCAATGGTTTCCTCGACTTGTTGTCGATCTTTTTTGTGGGCAAGTTCGGCAAGAGGCCGATGCACTTTTTTGGTTCGCTCGGGGTACTGAGTTTCCTGATCGGTAGTTTTATGGCACTGTGGATCATCGGCGAAAAGCTGTATCATATTTCTATGAATACGTCTTACCGTGAAATCACTGATCAACCTATGTTTTATATTGCATTGGTAGCGATCATACTGGGTTCACAGCTTTTCCTTACGGGATTTGTAGCCGAGCTGGTTACCCGCAATGCCTCAGAACGTAACCAATACCTGATAGAAAAAGAAATTCTTTAATATGTTTTTCTCGATCATCATCCCCTTATACAACAGGCCGCAGGAAATTGATGAACTGCTGGCCACACTTACGGTACAAACTTATACGCAGTTTGAAGTGCTGGTGATTGAAGATGGTTCTTCGCTCCCGGCAAAAGACATTGTAGAAAAATATACAGACCAGCTGGATATCAGCTATTATTTTAAGGAGAACGCGGGACAAGGCTTTGCGAGAAACTATGGTTTTGAACGCGCCAAAGGGGATTACTTTGTGATCTTTGATTCCGACTGCCTCATCCCGGCAGATTATCTGGAGATCGTTAAGGATTACCTGTACGACCATGATCTGGATGCCTATGGTGGTCCGGATGCGGCACATGAGAGCTTCACCGATGTGCAGAAGGCCATCAGCTATGGCATGACTTCAGTATTTACCACCGGGGGGATCAGGGGCAATAAAAAACATGTAGGTCAGTTTCATCCGCGCAGCTTCAATATGGGGGTATCCAGGGAAGCCTGGGAGAAAGCCGGTGGCTTCAAAATCACACGACTTGGCGAAGATATCGAGTACAGTATCCGAATCCATGAGCATGGGTTTAAGATCGGGCTCATTCCCGGAGCAAAGGTTTTTCATAAGAGGCGGACCAGCCTGATGCAGTTCTACAAACAAATCCATTTCTTCGGCCGTGCCCGGATAAATATTTATAAACATTTTCCGTCTGAGTTGAAATTAGTACATTTCTTCCCTGCAGTGTTCACACTGGGCATCATGACGGTGCTGCTGCTGAATATTATTTATCCGCCGCTGGCATATATTGGCAACGTATTCCTTCTGGTATACTTTATGTTGATATTTTTTCATTCCCTAATCCTTAACCGATCATTAAAAGTTGCATTTTTGAGCATTATATCCTCATTTATTCAATTGACAGCCTATGGCTTGGGATTTATACAGGATTTTATCAAAAGAATAGTACTTAAACAGCAATGATACAATTTTTAAAAGAGACCACTTTTACCGTTAACGAGGTGATAGGTAAGTCCTGGGACCTCACCAGGCGCCATTATTTTTCTATCTCAACCTTATGCTTTCTGATGTTTATCACTTCGAATGCCTCGGGACTGATGGCTTTTTTAATCAAGGATGTGAACAAGGGGCTGAGTGCGCTGATGGCCTTTTTTTTTATCATCATGTACTTCACCATCAACCTCTCGCTCTTAAAATATATCTTCCACCTTCTGGATGATGAAGAGCACGACGTCAGTATCGTGAGCACGCTGCCTACCCGTCAGCAGATCATCAGGTTTGTTATAGGTATGCTTTATTTTATGCTGGTGATCATTGGTGTATACTGTGTAGTGATTCTGCTGGCTTTTCCATTTATCTATACCGGTATCCGGATGCAGCTGATTACCAACATCGCGATAGCGATAGGGGTGGTAGCGATATTTATTACCTGGGTAAGGATTTCTTTCTTCCCCTTTTTTATTATTGATAAAAATGTGCCGCCTTTCGGTTCACTGAAGTTCAGCCTGGCCATCACCAAAGGTAACTTTACCAAAATCCTGCTGCTCCTGCTGGTGCTCGGCGGATTTTACGTACTCTGCCTGGTACTGATCGGCCTGCAATTACCTGTAGTGGCATTTTTTGTAAATATCTTAAGTTCATTTATCATCGTACCTTTATCAAGCGTGGCGCTAACCATCGCGTACAGGAAAATGATGAGCGAGTATCAGGGCGATGAACATCCTGATATTATTCACAATATAGTTTAGTCTTTTATGGGATTAAAAGCGGCATTAAGTAAACCCTTTGCGGCCTTAATTGTAAAGGCTGCGGAGAAATGGAAAAAGAATGCAGTAGCTGCTCAGCAGGAGACGCTGAAGGCTTTACTGGCGGCTGCAAAAGATACTGCCTTTGGAAAAGACCACCAGTTTGCTGACATCAGTAACTACGAAGACTTTAAGAAAAAGGTGCCTGTACGGGATTATGAGGATTTGAGACCTTATATCGACAGGGTTGTAGCAGGGGAGAAAGATGTGATGTGGAAGGGTAAACCTTCGTATTTTGCCAAAACATCAGGCACTACCTCGGGAGCAAAATATATTCCAATCTCTAAAGAATCTATGCCGGAGCACATCAAAGCAGCGCGTAATGCACTGCTTACTTATGTACATGAAACTGGCAAGGCTGATTTTGTAAATGGCAAGATGATCTTCCTGCAGGGGAGCCCTGTGATGACGGAGAAGAACGGTATCAAGCTGGGCCGTTTATCGGGAATCGTCGCCAACCTTGTGCCTGCATACCTCCAGAAGAACAGGCTGCCTTCATATGCCACCAACTGCATCGAAGACTGGGAGCAGAAGGTGGACGCAATCGTGGAGGAAACATACCGCGAAGATATGACGCTGATTTCGGGCATTCCGCCCTGGGCACAAATGTATTTCGACAGGTTAACGGAGAAAACTGGTGGCAGGAAGATCAAGGACATCTTTAAAAACTTTCAGCTGTTTGTGTATGGAGGGGTAAATTATGAACCTTACCGTGCAAAGATCGAAGCCAGTATCGGCAGGAAAATAGATACGATAGAAACTTATCCCACCTCCGAAGGCTTTATCGCCTACCAGGACAAACAGAATGACAAAAGCCTGCTGCTGCTGGCCAGGGCAGGGATGTTTTACGAGTTTATTCCTGCAGATGAATATTACAATGAAAACCCTACCCGTTTAAGCCTGGGGGATGTTGAACTGAATACCAACTACGCGCTGATTCTGAATACCAATGCCGGCCTTTGGGGCTACAGCATCGGAGATACCATCAAGTTTGTTTCTAAAAACCCCTACAAAATTCTGGTTACAGGAAGGATTAAACATTTTATCTCTGCCTTTGGGGAGCATGTGATCGGCGAGGAGGTGGAGCATGCTTTATTATCTGTAGCCAACGAGGAAAACATTGGCATCACTGAATTTACTGTTGCCCCGCAGGTGAACCCTGCCGCTGGGGAACTTCCTTACCACGAATGGTTTATCGAGTTCTCCAATGAGCCTGAAGACATGGATGCCTTCAGTAAAAAAGTAGATAAGGCATTGCAAAAGAAAAATATTTACTACTTTGACCTTATTGAAGGCAAAATTCTGCAGCCGCTGATCATTCGGCCCCTACCAAAAGATGCATTTGTGAACTATATGCGCGCTGAAGGTAAACTTGGAGGACAGAATAAGGTTCCCCGCTTATCGAATGACAGGAAGATTGCAGAGGGCCTGATTAAATTGACGAATAAAATTTGAAAAACATAACAATACTGGGGTCTACAGGCTCTATTGGTACCCAGGCACTGGACGTGATCCGGGCAAATCCGGCGCTGTATCGTGTAGTTGCGCTTACTGCGAATGCGAATGCGGCACTGCTCATTGAGCAGTCGCTGGAGTTCCTGCCAGAAATGGTGGTGATTACTGATGAAAGTCAGTATGCTGCTGTAAAAGCAGCTCTCAGCGGTACAGCTATAAAGGTGCTTGCCGGTGAAAAGGCCTTATGTGAGGCTGCGGCATTGCAAGGTGCCGACCTGGTGCTTACCGCGCTCATGGGCTCGGTGGGACTAAGACCTACCATTGCTGCTATAGAAGCAAAAAAAACTATTGCACTTGCCAACAAGGAAACGCTTGTAGTTGCGGGCGAGCTGGTAACGCGGCTGGCTGCGGAACATGGCGTAAAGATCATCCCCGTAGATTCAGAACATTCTGCCATTTATCAATGCCTAGTGGGCGAAGATCTGGATACCATAGAAAAAATTTATGTGACTGCCTCAGGCGGTCCCTTTCGCGGAAAAGACCGCAATTTCTTATCCACAGTAACCAAAGAACAGGCTTTAAAACATCCCAATTGGGTGATGGGGGCCAAGATTACGATAGACTCTGCCTCCCTGATGAACAAGGGCCTTGAGGTTATTGAAGCCAAATGGCTGTTCAATCTGGATATCAGTCAGATCGATGTGATCGTGCATCCACAATCTATTGTACATTCTATCGTTCAGTTTAATGACGGATCGATGAAAGCGCAGCTGGGATTACCTGATATGAAACTTCCTATTCACTATGCCATGGCTTACCCACAGCGTTTAGATAGTAAATTCCCAAGGTTTAACTTCCTGGATTATCCTGAATTTACCTTCGCCAAAGCTGATATGGATACTTTCCGCAACCTCGGCCTTGCCTATGCGGCACTGGAAAAAGGAGGGAATATGCCTTGTATCATCAATGCTGCCAATGAGATAGTGGTCGAGGCCTTCCTGAACGATCAGATTGGTTTCCTGGGAATGAGTGATGTGATTGAACAATGTATGTCTGACCTGCCGTTTATCGCGCAGCCAGACCTCAACAATTATATAGAAACAGACGAGCTTACGCGTATATTTGCCCGTGAGCTGGTAACAAAAAAACATTTAGCGATCTAATAGTAAAACAAAAAAAACACACAAAAGAAATATATGAACGGATTGATTATGGTTGCCCAGCTGCTTTTGGGATTATCGATACTGGTAATCTTGCATGAACTGGGGCATTTTCTTGCAGCGCGGGCCTTTGGTATTAAAGTAGAGAAGTTTTATTTATTCTTCGACGCCTGGGGCGTAAAGTTGTTTAGCATCACTAAAGGTGGTGTGGAGTATGGTATAGGATGGCTGCCTTTAGGTGGTTATGTTAAAATTGCGGGAATGATTGATGAGTCGATGGACAAAGAACAGATGGCTCTGCCTGCGCAACCATGGGAGTTCAGGTCTAAACCGGCCTGGCAGCGCCTGATTGTGATGCTTGCAGGGGTATTTGTAAATATTGTTGTGGGTATATTCATCTTCTGGATGCTGACTTTCAAATTCGGAGAAACGTACATTGCCAACAGTTCTGTCGTAACGGGTATCAACCCTGGAGTGATCGGAAAACAGATTGGCCTTAAACAGGGTGACCGTGTGATTGCGGTGAACGGAAAGAAGATCGTCCGCTTTGAGGAATTACTGAGTTCTAAAGTGCTGATGGGAAATACAAACCTGACGATCAGCCGTGAAGGCAAGACGCTGGATGTTAAAGTTCCTGACAATATCCTGAACAAGGTGGCCGACCTGGGGATCGAAGAGTTTATCAGCAGGGCACCTCTGCTCACTACTACGGTGGATACAATAATCAAAGGCAGAACCGCCTCAAGGGTAGGCATGCAAAAAGGCGACAGGATTGTAGCCATTGATAAGGTGCCTGTAAAGTATGATGTAGATGTACGTAAGGAGCTAAAGAAACATACCAAGGGTAGATTTGATGTAGATGCTTACCGGGGTGCTGAACTGCTGCACTTTGAAATGGCAGCTGACAGTACTGGTACTATCGGTATCGGTTTCAATTATGATGAGATTAAAGAAGAAACGATCAACTACAGTCTTTTTGCAGCATTGCCGATAGGCATTAACCAGGCATGGACTTCCTTCAGTGATAATGGTAAGGGGATCTGGAAAGTTTTGAGTGGTAAAATTAAAGCAGATAAAGCATTCTCAGGCCCTGTGGCTATTGCGCAGAAGGTTTATGGTGGAGTGTGGATCTGGTCGCACTTCTGGGCTTCTACAGCTTTAATTTCGATTGCACTGGCCTTTATGAACCTGCTGCCTATTCCGGCTCTGGATGGTGGTCATGTGGTGTTCCTTTGCATAGAGATGATAAAGGGGAAACCTCTGGGGGATAAGTTTATGGAAAATGCACAGATTGTAGGTTTCGTGATGCTGCTGTCGCTGATGGTGTTTGTGATCGGTAACGATATCTTCAAGGCCTTTATCAAATGACCTTAGGTGTTTGTTCAATGTAAAATATAAAGATAACCGGGTATAACTTACCCGGTTTTTCTATTTTTGGGCAAATCTGAAATTATGACCACGTTATCTATTTTTAAGAAAGTAGCTGTTGCTGAAGGTGTTTCTTACCTGGCGCTGTTATTAATCGCGATGCCGCTGAAATACTTCGCAGGGATGCCTCTGGCGGTTAAATACACCGGCTGGGCGCATGGACTGCTATTTGTATTGTATGTGATGATGGTGATTATGTGTGCAATGGAGTATAAATGGAAGTTTGGAAAGATCATCCTGGTGTTTTTAGCGTCATTACTGCCATTTGCTCCTTTCGTAGTGGAGAAACGTTTACATGAAGGTGCTGAGGATCAGGTTAAAGGATAATATTTAAAATAAGGCTTGGAATATTAGGGCCGAATATATACATTTGCATCCCGCTGAATAAGCAATGCCCAGTTGGCGGAATTGGTAGACGCGCTGGTCTCAAACACCTGTGGGAAACCGTGCCGGTTCGACTCCGGCACTGGGTACGCCTAAAAGCCTTAGAGAAATCTAAGGCTTTTTTGGTTTTAATTGTTCATTCTGCTCCTTTTAGCGCTTTTCATTAATGGAATAACCCATCAGCAGATGATCTTTTAAAATCTTATTGGCCCAAATTCTACATGCTGTCCCTTGTTTTGAATTAGCCCTATCTCCGATAGAGATGATCACATCTAAATTATAATATTCAATATTTCTTTCTACATGCCTATTTGCTTCTATTTGAACTGTTGCATTTTTTGCAACAATTGCTTCCCTGATGAGTTCTTCTTCTTTATAAATGTTGTTTAGATGCCGTGAGATAGTCGACTTATTTTTGCCAAATAATCCTGATATCTGATTTAATGCTAACCAAATGGTATTGAAATTTAGGGCTTGTCAAAGACAATCTGCCCCAGATAAGCACTATTGGAAATCCTCTTGTGGTCGTCTGAAATGAAAACAATATACGTTTCCAGCATCTGGCCATTGGGGTTGAAGGGCAAATCCATGACAGCATATCCCTGTTTCCGTGAAGCAGCCGCTTTGAGATAAAATGCCAGGCCTTCGGCCGGATAATAGGCCATCAGCATGGCCAGATCTGTAGGTTTAGAAAATTTACCATCGTACTGATAATCCCAGGCGAACATCAGTCCTTCATTCACGGCAACAACCTCTGGGTTCTGAGCAGGCAGCAGATCTCCTTTAGACAAAACTACCTTGCTGTAATCCATCTGCAAATCCGGAAAAACTCCCGTTACTGCTTTTCTGTTTTCAGCATATGCCACATTATACGCGCTTATCTTTTTTGCTTTGGCTTCTGCTGCAAAGCTGAGTCTGATGAAATCCATCACAGGCTTAAGCAATTCTGTTACCAGCGCTGTTTTACGCCAGGTTTGTTGCATACCAATACTTGGGTTATCGTAGTTGCGT
>Ga0157373_10003430_pt1 | contig 12002 bp, 10 predicted proteins | sample C65metaG_FD_113460 | JGI IMG/M metagenome (GOLD analysis project Ga0157373, IMG submission 113460) | Corn rhizosphere microbial communities from Kellogg Biological Station, Michigan, USA - C6-5 metaG | ecosystem: Host-associated > Plants > Roots > Rhizosphere > Soil | place: USA: Michigan...
AAAGAATGTGCCAAAGAGGGTATACAGCTTCATTTCTATTACTCGCTGCTCGACTGGGGCCGTCCGGATTATGCCTTTGGCAGCAGGATTGTTGATGGCAAACCCATTGATGGCGACTGGGATAGTTATATTTCCTTTATGAAAAAGCAGCTTACGGAGCTGATCACCAGATATCCCGGCGTAAAGGGCATCTGGTTTGACGGTCATTGGGAACGCAAAACGGCCAACTGGCATTATGATGAGATCTACGGCTTAATCCACAAGCTGAACCCGGCGATCCTTGTAGGTAACAACCACCACCTTGAACCTAAACCAGGAGAAGATTTTCAAATGTTTGAAAAGGATCTTCCGGGAAATAACCTGACCGGATTTAGCGGTGAGGCCAAAATTGGAGAGCTGCCCCTGGAAACCTGTGAAACGATCAACAAAAGCTGGGGCTTTGATCTTTCCGATAACAGCTACAAATCTTCGAAACAACTGATCCACTACCTCGTAGGTGCGGCAGGAAGAAACGCGAATTTCCTGCTCAACATCGGCCCGATGCCGGATGGAAAAATACAGTCTGAGTTTACCGATACCATGGCAATCGTAGGTAAATGGATAAAGCAGAATGGCGAGAGTATCTATGGTACACGCGGAAATGTGATTGCTCCGCAGCCCTGGGGAGTGATGACACATAAAAACAAGACTTCGTATGTTCATATTTTAGTCTGGCCACAGGAGAACTACATTTTTATTCCTAAACTAAAAGGAAAAATCAGCAAGGCAGTATTGCTGGGTACAAAAACGGCAGTTAAGTATAAACAGCAGGACGAAGGTGTTTTTGTATACCTGGATGGGGTTAAATCACTTCCTTATGATACCATTATACAACTCTTATAGGAAATGACACGAAGTGTTATCTGACGGGAATTAAAATACCCCTTTATTGGGGATATTTTTTCAGTGAGAGAAATCTCTCTTTTGTAATGAACATCAATGCACCAAGATGAAATAAATCATCCCGGGCACATTTATGCATCTTATAAAAACAGATAAAATCATGAAATTCTCAAAAAAAAACCTCTCTCTACTTCAGCTGTCAGCGGTTGCCTTGCTGGTAGGTACAGTAATTATCGGCAGCTCATTCAGGAATGACACTGATCTTCTATCACTGAAGCAAGCCAAAGTAAAAGTCATCAATGGTATTTTTAATAATCCGGCATACGTGATCAAAGTGAACGGCAAAGTGCTGAGCAGCACCCCGCTGGCTTACAGGAAATCAACAGCATACACAGCCATCCCCTCAGGAAGCCAAACGCTGACTGTAACGGAACAGGGAAGTAAAAATGTGATCCTGAGCAGTAAGCTAAATGTTACAGCAGGCAACAGCGCATCCTTTTATCTGGTGCCTGAAACTTCAACATCTAAAGCTACTGGTCTGCTGATTCCGGATGACCTGGCTACCATTGCCCCTAAGAAAGCCAAGATACGTTTTGTAAACCTGAGCCCGGATGCCGGCAGCCTGGACCTGCTGATCAATGGTAAAGCAGTAGCCTCAACCGTAGGTACTGAATTTAAGGAATTCTCTGAATTCGTGGAAATTGAACCTGTTGCAGGGGCTACTTTCGCTCTCAGGGAAACCGGCACAAAAAATATTGTGGCAACCAATAAAAATGTGAGTGTTGCCGAAGGCCAGTTTACCACGCTGTGGGGAGTAGGTACCAAAGGAAAGGTTGCCGCTCAGTCGGCAGCTTCACAACTGGCACTGGGCGTAATCGTAAACAAGCCTGCACAGTAATCAGAACCAAATATAATCCCGATAAGCAGGTCATCTATGATTATAGATGGCCTGTTTCTTTTAGTGCAATAATGGTCTGGCGTAAACTCTGGTTGAGGCCGCTTTTCAGGATGTATCCCGAAGCTCCCGCCTGCAGCAGTTTAGAAATCCGTTCCTCATCTTCAAAGACTGTCTGGATCAGAATATATATGTGGGGCAGCGCTTTTTTTAAGTTCCTGAGCATGGCCGTATCATCGATCCCGGCCATTTCGATATCCATCAGTATCACATCTGGCCGGCACTGTGACACCTTTTCAAGTAAATTGCCGGCCATGCCGAAAGTGCCCACTATTTCAAAGATAGGGTCTGTACTTAGAAGCAGAACAATGCTGTTCCGAATGTTTTTGTTATCATCAAAAATTGCTATACGAGTCCTCATGTCGTTGGTTTAATTATATGATAAATACGTTAATTCTATTTTATTCTAAGCAGCAGACGAATAGTTGTTCCCAAACCAGGGGCACTCTGTACAGACAGTTTTGCCTTTAACTCTTCTGCACGTAGCCTGATATTATTCATCCCGTTCCCTCCCATTGAACCTGTTACATCGCCACTGTAATCGGCATCCGATACGAAGCCAATACCATCATCCCGGATCTCCACCTCAATCATATCATTGTTGACCTTCAGCTCCACCTCAATATTTTTGCAATCGGCATGTTTGATCGCGTTGTTTACCGACTCTTTTAAAATCAGATAGAGATTTTTGCGGATTGCAGTAGTAGCGATATTCTCCTGGATCTTCGCATTGTGCTTAAAGCTGAAGTTGATGTTCTTCACCTTACATAGAGGGCGCGCAAAGTTTTCAACCCTTGAAATAATGCTGTTCAGATGGTCGTTTTTGGGGTTGATTGCCCAGACGATATCTGCCATATCATTGATCATCTCATTTGCCGTAAGGCTGATCGTTTCCAGGATGTTCTGCAACTGATTTGCTTTCTCCTGTCCCTGGTAAATGCGTGCCACCTCACTGTACACAGAAATACTGCTCAGCGTAGAACCAATCTGATCATGGAGATCCTGCGCAATACCATTCCTGATCGCCTGCTGCTCCAGCAGATTGTTTACCCGATACTGGTAGAGGAAGTAAGCGATGGTGGAGATCAGGAAAAGAATCAGTACCGGGAACCACCATGTTAACCAGAACGGAGGATTAATCACAATTCTAACCGATTTAAAATTCAGCCGGTCATTATCTTTCCAGTTGCTGGCCTTTACCTTAAATGTGTATGTGCCGCCCGACAAATTGGAGTAATTGGCAAAATTGCGCTTACCAGCCCTGATCCAGGATTTGTCAGCCCCTTCCAGCATATAGGAATAGGTGACATTATCGCCGGTGTATTCCGGAGCCGAAAATTCTATAGAAAAAAAGTTCTGTGAGTAATTCAGAACAATAGTTTTGAGATTGAGCCAGTGGCTGTACGAACGGTTAAAGATTTTGAAATCTGTAAAAAACACTTCCGGATCATGAACTATCCGTGCAACCTTCACAGGATTAAAAGTGATGAAGTAATTGATCCCCGCAGCATAGAGGTTGTCTTGTCTGTCTTTATAAATATATCCCCTCAAGCCCTCAGAGCTTTGCAGACAGGGCAGCTCATAACTGGAATAGATTTTTGAACCTACCTCATATTTATGAATATGCCCGTTGCAGACCATCCATAAATTATTGCTGCGATCGGATTGTATGCCCTCAATGAGATTCGCAGATTCACCAATATGTGTAATTTTACCTTCTTTAGTGTTGAAGAAGTTTAATCCACCGCCGTAGGTGCTGATCCAGAAATTGCCCTTGCCATTGTCAAGGATATCAGATACATGATCACTACTGAGTGAATACTTGTTTTTAACCTCGTTGGAATAATATTTTATGGGTAGTGAGGCCCTGCCCCCTGCCCAGTTCCCCAATCCGGCCTTATAGGTAGCCAGCCAGGTATGACCGCCCTGATCTGCATACAATTTACCAATCAGGTTATCCCTGATATCGAATCTGCTGAGGATATTTTTGGTGGTGTCAGATCTTGAAATCCATCGCTGCTCCCTGAGATCATAGTAGGCGAGAAAATGCCCGAAGGGTGACACCAGAAGCACAGGATGACGGTCGATGGTATCCCTAACGATGGAAACAATCCTGGAACTGAACAACTTGCTCATGACAGGATCAGCATCTGTATTTGGCAGCGGCGTTACGGTATTGGATTCCTGATGATATTTAAACAGCGTATAGTCTGTACCGATATAAAAGGTTTTGTCCTGATCAATAAAAAACTTTGTTACTGCTAATTTCTGGTTTTTGTAAACCAGCATCCTGTATTGAAAGGCGGTACTGCCTGCCTCACGGGTAAAAATACCTTCATTGGTGCCGATCCATAATTTCTGATGTTCATCCTTATAAAAATCGTAGATTATCATGTTTTTATCATTGGCATTTGGCAACCAGTGCTGTTCAAAGGAGGCAAAAAGAGGATTGTACTTGTTCAATCCATTATCGGTTCCTACCCATACAACGCCATTACGGTCAATATACACCACGTTGGTATGGTCATTGGTAATCGTTCCCTCCACAAAGGGACGGTGTCGCAGTTGATGAACCTGCTTTGTACTGCGGTTATACACAGATATACCGGTATTCCTGCCGGCCATCCATACCTGCCCCTGATCATCTTCAGCAAAGGATACCATCTCATCCGCAGGAATACCTGCAGGAGCATCTTCAGGATGACGGCCCAGTGCCAACTGATTGCGGGGACTGTAACGGTATACCTTATTATCCCAGGAGCCCAGCCAGAAGGCATTGGTTTTATCCTTAAATATAGCTGTTACGGTATTGTGAGGCAGTTTAGCATATAAGTCGGCATAACGCTCATCTTCCTTGCAGGCCAGCGTACGGGTATTGATCTGCAGCAAACCTCTTCCTTCTCTGCCCACCCAGAGGGTATCATGATCGAGTGCAAATGAGCGGATAGCCCATGAGCCTTCATCATTAATTGGCGGATCAAACTTTTCTGTTCTTTTATTAAACCGTACTGTAAACTTATGACTGGTAGCCAGCCATAGATTGCCCTGTCTGTCTTCGATAATCTTGTTGATCCCATTCTCGGGAATACTCCCGGGATTATTGACATCGTGTTTATACTGTTTAAACTGCTTGAGAGGAGCCTGCCTGTAATCGTATCTGGTGATGCCCCCATCTTTGGTAGCAATCCACAGTACCCCGTTTTTGTCTTCACAAAGATCTGTGATGATGTTTCCTGAAAGACCCGAAGATACATTTGGGGTACTTCTGAAAACACTGAAATACCTTCCGTCATAGCGGTTTAACCCATCCTCGGTACCGATCCACATAAATCCGCGTTTATCCTGAAGAATGCAGTTGATCTTTTTATGTGACAAGCCTTGCTCAGTACCTATTTTCGTGAAATATGGACCAAAATTTTGTGCTAACACAGTATTAGACAAAAGGATGCCAATAAAAAAAAGTCTCAGATACATGGTAAATATAGCCCTGGAGGATCATTAAAAATATTGGGAAAATTAGAAATTATTTAAGGGGGGATCTATCCCCTTTAAAGGGGATATTCATAATTTCATAGTCATAAAACCCTGTATGGGGCCAAATATCTCTGCCGGAAATATAAAAGCAATGCAATTGCATTTACATTTGCAGCATGAAATCATTTACAAAACATGACAGATTGGATCACCTGGGGATGGCAGCTTCTATTGCATGTGCGATACACTGTGCAGCTTTGCCCTTAGCGATCACAGCCTTGCCTCTGCTAGGACTTGAATTTCTGGCAAACAGCTGGGTAGAAATTGTGATGATTTGTCTTTCCCTGGTAGTAGGCGTTGTATCACTTCGCCTCTCCTATCCGAAACACCAAAAGGCTTTACCTGTTTTGGTACTGGTACTGGGTTTTTTGCTGATAGGAATGGGGCATTTCGTATTTGAGGAAATGGAGGCGTTGATGATACCGATTGGAGGAATTACAATTGCGGCTGCCCACCTGTTGAACTGGAGGTACAGCCGCAGTTGCAAGCATCAGTAATTTATTTTGTCTGGTAATTTCCAGAGATTTTCACTAGTCTGTCCGGGTAGTTAGTGATGATACCATCCACTCCCAATGCCACTAAAGCTTCCATATCCTTCACTTCATCAACAGTCCATGGCAGAATCTCCATTTTCATGGCATGCACTTTCTCTACCATCGCTTTGTCAACAGAGGTGTAATATGGACTGTAAATGTCTGGTGTAAAACCCAATTTTTGCAAGTCTGCATCTACTCCACCTTTTCCGTAAGCCAGAATTGCCTGTTTAACCTTTTTCAGACCAGCTGAGTCCAGCCCCTGTTTCTTCAGCTCTGAACTGAGATCCATCTTTCCGAAAGCCAGCAGTGAAAGCCTGATTTTAGGTTCAGTTTTATGCAGGATCTGCAGTGTTCTGTTATCGAAAGACTGAATGGTTAAACGTTTGCCCAGATTTTTTGTACGCAATACGTCCATCATCGTGTTCACAAAAACATCCGGTTTTGGATTGTAAATACCATCTCCTGCAGGGGATATTTTTGTTTCAATGTTATAATAAACAGGCTTCAGCTTATTCTTTTTCACATATGTTTCTACACTGTCAATCAGATCGCCCAATAGTGGCCTGTAAGTTTTCATTTTTACCTGCTGCGGGAAATGTGGATGTGGTTTGCTGCCTGCATCAAAGCGGCTGATACTGTCGTACGTCATTTTGTACAGCGCCATTCCCATCTGCTCTTCCTTACTGATGTCAGAACCATCCGGTTTACGCATGAAGTCTGAGGCCATGTAAGCATCGTGAGAAACCACAACTTTGCCATCGCTGGAAATTACCACATCAAGTTCCAGTGTTTTTACACCCAGCTTTACACCATTCAGCATAGCAGCGATGGTATTCTCCGGCATCAGCCCCATACCGCCGCGGTGTCCCTGGACATCTATTTTTTGTTGTCCGAAAGCAGTTCCTGCAAACAGGACCGCCGCACTCATAGTAAGTATTGATCTTTTCATCGTTCTTAGTTTTGGCCGCTAAACTAATGAACATCCTGTTTGACACAGGTTAAGGAAATATTAAATCATCAATATATGATTAGGCATAAAAATTGAATCAGCTGAGATGTTACCAGATTTTAGCCGATGTTCAGAAATTATAAGATTGATAAACTACAGACCAATGACTATCCCAGAATTTTGCAAGTGTGGGAAACCTCCGTTCGCGCCAGCCATGATTTTTTGAACGAAGCCGATATCCAGGTTTATAAGTCGGTAATCAGTGATACGTACCTTGATGAGCTCCGGTTTTTTGGAATTCACGACGATCATCAGCTTCTTGGATTTATCGGGGTTACTGATGTTTCCATAGGCCTGTTATTTGTGCTGCCTGAGACGCATGGAATGGGCATCGGTCTTGCACTGATCAATTACGTTTATCAGCACCTGCACATTACAGAGGTAGATGTTAATGAACAGAACACTAAAGCCTGCGATTTCTACAGGCACCTCGGCTTTGAAGTCACAGAGCGTTCTGCCAAAGATGCTATCGGAAAGCCCTTTCCTGTGCTGTCTATGAAACTCGGAATTTCAGTTTAATCCAGCTTCAGTTTAAAGATCAGCGGCCAGTTCTTTCCGGTCACATATAAAAGCTGATGGGTCTTGTCCCAGGCAATCCCGTTAAGCACACTATCTTCAGATTTTGGTGTGTAAGCCGGAGCGTATTCAGAAAGTAAACCGAAACAATCTATGGTTGCCACCACCTTGCCGGTCGCAACATCTACCTTTAATATCTTTGTAGTCTGCCATTTATTGACATAGATAAACCCATCAACATATTCAAGCTCATTCAGGTTATCTACGGTGCCCAGATCATCGGTCACCTGAATTTGCCCGACTACAGCGAATGACTGGGGGTCAAGCTTATAAATAATGGAACTGCCTACACTAACATAGAGATTTTTACCATCATTGGTCATTCCCCAACCTTCATAAGGCCACTTGAAAGTACCCACGCTTTTGCTCAGGTCGTTCAGATTATAGACATAAGCGATATGGTTTTGATAACTAAGCTGAAACAGCTGGTTGCCCAAAATCGAGATCCCCTCACCATATACTGTTTTATCCTTCATGGGATATTTCTTCTGTACTTTTCCTGTAGCGGTATCAGCAATAGAGATAAATGAATTTTCTAAGGTGCCGGTACCTTCATACAGTTTGCTGCCGTTGAGTTCAAAACCTTCAGTATAGGCAGCTGTATCGTGGGGCAAAGTACCCGTCACCTTGTAAGTCAGCACTTTCGGAGCGGGGGTACTGTCTGCAGTGGCAGCAGTGCTTTGTGTTTCTGATTTTTTATTCTGGCAGGAAAGAAGGGCAAAAAAAGCTACCCCAAGCAAAAGGCTATATTTTTTATACATGATATGCTGATCTCAACGTGTGTAAAACGTTGGAAATATATCAATATTATCTGATATTGTTGTGGAGGGGCAGGGAGAAACAGAAGGTAGAACCGATGTTTTCTTCACTCTCTACCCATATTTTACCACCTTCCTGCCTGATGATTTCAGCAGAGATAAATAATCCAAGTCCCATACCCTGATAAGAATATGCCTCTGCAGTACTCACCCTGTAAAACTGGTCGAACACCCGCTCAATATTTTCCTTGCTGATGCCAATCCCAAAGTCCTGTACGCTAAAAACTACGTCGGTACTGCGCTGTGCGGTAGTAATTAAAATCCTGTCCCTGTCCGGAGAATATTTTATTGCGTTAGAGATCAGATTGTTCATCACCTGGCTGATCCGCATTTTATCGCAAAAAATATTGCCCATAAAACTAAGATTCGTCTCGATGGCATGTTTGTTTTCCTGAAAATCCATATCCCGCAAATTATCGGTTACGATTTCATTAAAGGAATAATAATCGCGTTTGAAGTCCAGTCTGCTGTTGTTGATCTTACTAACATCCAGCAAATCTTCCAGCAAAATGGTGAGTTTGCCCACTTGTCCGGTGAGCCGTGTCATCATATCTGCCTTTTGTAAGTCACCCTCCTTTTTGAGCATCCTCTCCAGCAGTTGTGCATAGGCTTTGATGCTGGTAACAGGGGTTTTTAATTCATGACTGGCAATACTCAGGAAGTTATCTTTTTGGTATTGCAGCTTACGCTGGGCTTCAATCCCAGCAGTTTCTTTGGTAATATCTGTGACGATGCCCGCAAAGTGCTGTATCGTTTTAATATCCTCATACAAAGCTTTACCTACAAAGTGCAGCCACTTGATTCCCTGATCCGGGGTAATGATTCTGAAGCGGCAGTCACAACTCCCGTCGCTGTCAGCATGGAAGGTGTTCATGAATGAATTGTATACCTCTCTGACATCATCGGGATGCACATTCTGGAGGACTTCCTCGAATGACAGTCCCCCTTCTTCGCATAGACCGAAAAGCTGCTGCCCAAGAGCATCCAGAAAGAGATAGTCATGTGCCAGGTCGAAGTTCCAGGTGCCGATAGCTGCGGACTGCAGGGAGAAACTGAGACGTTCCTCTGATGCTGCGATCTTTTGCTGGGCGAGAACCAACTCAGTTACATCTGTAGCGGAGTGGATAATGCCTTCAATATTTCCGTTGACATCCCTCAGCGGGCTATAGGTAAAATCATAGTAGAATGTTTGCAGCATACCATCTACCTCGAGATCTGCTGCGGCTGCTTTGGCTGAGAAAGCTTCGCCGGTACGATATACATTTTGAAGAAGGCTGATAAAAGGCTGTCCCTCAAGCTCAGGAACAGCCTTAACAAGGCTTTTACCAATGACAGAACTGTCTTTACCCCAGAAACCAATCATTGCCGGGTTAGCCATTACAATTTCCATATCCAGCCCACTGTATATAGCTGTAGCACCAGGAATGTTCTCAAACAATATCCTGTATCTCTCCTCTGCATTTCTCAGTTCCGCCCGAATGTTTTCCATAACCATATAACAGTCTAATCAGTAATAATTCAACCCTATTTACTAAATGTTCTTAGGGTTGTAAGTACCGTTTTCCCTGTCATTGTTATAATTCAGTGCATCGTTTCCCTTCGCGTTGTCATCAACAGCTTTACCTTCCTCATTATCCGGTAATGGAGTTTCTTCATCAGAGTCATAAGTAGTCTCAAATCCAGGATCTACACTTGGGTTTTCAAATTCCAGTTCCTCTTCTTCATCACCGTCAGGTCTGTTATCATTCAGCTTTTCATTCTCCGGATATTTATTGATGTCTTCCATAGTTTTGAGGTTTTGTGTTATACTGCTTTGTCTGGCATTGCGGGTATAACAACTGTTTCATCCTATAGTTTGAAGATAAAAAAAATGAATATCTGACTGCAGTTTTATTTAATGGCCACTATGGTATAATTGATTCCAACCGGGTTGTTTTTCACCTGGCAGATCAACGGAAATTGCGGGTCGTTTAATATCCACAATTCTCCATGTTCTTCAACTCCCATCACATGCAGCACATCCAGTTTACGGTCACCAGCTTTAAACACTGCTTCCGCTCCGTCATCTTTTAACACGTAGGTGGTTTGATTATACACAAACTTTCCATCCTTTTTTAAAGCGCTGAAAGCATTTTTTGAAATCACTGCAAAGGTTTCATCATTCGCAAGCCGCAGTACTGATGAAGCTGCCGGCTGCACAAAGTTGAGCTTGCTTCCATTCTGGAAACCCTCTTTAGAAACGAGGTAGCTGCCCGTAGCAAGCCCCCTCAGGTTCCAGTCGAGCTGCACACTGTCCGTAGCAGATTTTACAGTCATGCCGATAGCTACAGTTTGTCCGTAGAGGAAAAACTTATAATCCAGCTTTGTACCAGCCGTGATAGTTGGCTGTTGTGCGGATGCTGTAGCAGACAGTACAATCAGCATCAAAAGATATATTATATTTCTGATCATGGTTTAAGGCTTAAAGGTGGAAGAATCCTGGTGCCCCAGGCTGAGGGTTTGGCATCCATCTCCAAAACGAGTTCCCCGCCATTCAGAATATCCTCATGTTCTATCCATGCCTGGTTAAATACTTTGCCGTTTAATCTGGCAGATTTGATATACACATTTTTTTCCGACAAGCCTTTGGCAGTGACTTTAAAATCCTTCCCATTCTCCTGATGGAAGACCGTTTGTCTGAGCAGAGGTGAATTGATCAGGTAATAAGATTGCCCGGCGTTCGGGTATAAGCCGATCATATGAAATGCCAGCCATGAAGACATCGCACCGGAATCATCATTTCCGGGGAGACCATTACGGCTGGTATTGTAACTCGCCCCTATGATCTGCCTGATGCGCTCCGAACTCAGGTCCGGCCTTCCTATCCAATGATAAAGAGTCGGCGTCAGGAAAGAAGGTTCATTGGCTACATTATAGAATTTTTTATCAAAAAAAGTATCCAGCCTTTTTCTGAAGGCAGCATTGCCACCGGATTTCTGAATCAGGGCAGGAATTTCATGCGGGATGCTGAATGAATATTCCCAGGAGGTACCTTCATAGAAAAAGCCGCACCAGTGACAGGCATACCAGGGAGTTTCACGTGTCAGAGGCGTATAGATATACGTCGGGTGCTGAATTTCTGAATTACCATAAGGAATAGTATCCAGCCATTTGCCTTCAGCATTTTTAGGAAGGATAAACCCTTTGGAGCCTTCATGGGTATAATCATCACGCCAGAGGTTTCTCCAGTTGGCCGACTGCCTGATAAAGCGGTCATATATTTTCTGACGCTTGAGACCTTTCGCAACGGTAGCGATGTTATAATCATTATAGGCATAGTCTACGGTACGGTTACCAGATCTCACCACAGAAAAAGGCACATAACCAAGCCTGTTGTATTCCGTTAAGCCACCCCGGCCTTCCTGTTCTTCATTTCCACCCGGAGGCACTGTAGCGTCTTTGAGCATAGCTTCAAGACCCAGCTCATAATCGATTCCTTTCAGCTTTTTTACAAAAGCATCAGCGATCAGCACTTCGCCATGTGAGCCACCCTGCGTTCTGCCATTCGCATTCCCGCTTCTGCCATCAGGCAGGTAACCATCATGTTTGTAGATATCGATCAGCGCATTGACAATCTCCACTTCCCTTTTGGGAGAGATCAGCGTAATCAGCGGGTTTGAAGTCCTGAAAGTATCCCATAGCGTATAAAAATC
>Ga0157373_10003431_pt1 | contig 12002 bp, 10 predicted proteins | sample C65metaG_FD_113460 | JGI IMG/M metagenome (GOLD analysis project Ga0157373, IMG submission 113460) | Corn rhizosphere microbial communities from Kellogg Biological Station, Michigan, USA - C6-5 metaG | ecosystem: Host-associated > Plants > Roots > Rhizosphere > Soil | place: USA: Michigan...
GCCCGCTTCGGCCGAAGGCGTAGGAGTCCGGCTTGCCGACGATCTGGCGCGCAGCGGCAGCAAAGCCCGACACCTCGGCGTGCCAGATACACCGCATCGACAGGGTTTACGACTGCTGCGCAGCCGATCGCCGACAAGTCAGGCTCCTACCCCCTTCGGGCAGAATCAACAGCGGCTCGCGCGATTCCTGTCTGACTCTCGGCGCGCCCCCACGATTCAGCAGGGTAACCCCACCGCATCCCACAACGGATAATCGCCCACTCTCTCAACCAACCCCGCTCGCAACGGATTGGCGACGATATATCGGGCGACGTGTTTGATGTCTTCTTCAGCCCGCAACGCCCGATCGTGGTAACCCTTCTGCCAGACCTGACATTGCCGCCCCAACACGCGATTGATGCTGTGGGCGCTGCGTGATTTCGCTCGGCGCATGAGCCTCGGTAACGAGCTGTCACGCAATTCGATGAGCCAATGAAAATGATCGGGCATGACCACCCAGGCCAGCGTATTCGCGGCGCCTTCCCGTTCGGCGAGTCTGAATTCGTCGACCACCAGACGCCCGATCCGCCAATCGGCGAACAGCGGTAGCCGGCCCTGGACAACGCTGGTAAGCAGATAAAGTTGATCGTTGCCAGAGTAACGGCCAGCGCGCAGCTGCCTGGCATGAGGTATCGGTTTCAGCATCTTTCTGTCCCTTGGCGATGAACGACAAGGAACAGGCTAGAAGACTAAAACCTGCGCAGGCGGGCGCTCCATTTACTTGATATTTCAATGAAACACGCCCGAAAAACGCCCTTACATCCGTCAGATCAACCCCCGCGCCCGCCACTGCGCGCGCTGTTCGGCATCGATCCCCAACTCGGCCAACACCTCATCGGTGTGCTGCCCCAGCGTCGGTGCCGGGCGGCTGACGCCTCCGGGAGTGGTGCCGAGTTTGGGGACGATGCCGGGCAAGGTGACCGGCGTGCCGTCGTCGAGCTGGCTGGCGAGGAGCATGTCCCGCGCCTGGTAGTGGGGGTCGCTGGCGATGTCAGCGGCGTCGTAGATCTTGCCGGCCGGGATGCGCGCGGCGGTCAGTTTGCTCAGCACGTCATCCAGGTCCAGGCTGGCGGCCCAGGCGCAGATCGCGGCGTCGATCAGCTCGACCTGCTTCACTCGCCCGTCGTTGTGCGCCAGAGCCGGGTCGTTGGCCAGATCCGGGCGTTCGATCAGCGCCATCAGACGCTGATAGATGCTGTCGCCATTGCCTGCGATGAGCGCGTAACGACCATCGCGGCAGCGGTAGGCGTTGGACGGCGCGATCCCCGGCAGGCTGCTGCCCGCAGGCTGACGCACGGCGCCGAACACGGAATATTCAGGGATCAGGCTTTCCATCATGTTGAACACCGACTCGTACAGCGCGACGTCGATTTCCTGCCCCTCGCCGCCGTTCTGGTCGCGATGACGCAGGGCCAGCAGCACGCCGATGACGCCATGCAGCGCCGACAGCGAATCACCGATCGAGACACCCACCCGAACCGGCGTGCGCTCAGGCTCGCCAGACAGATGCCGCAAACCGCCCATGGCCTCACCCACCACGCCGAACCCCGGACGATCACGGTACGGCCCGGTCTGGCCATACCCGGACACCCGCAGCATCACCAGTTTCGGGTTCATGGCGTGCAGGTCTTTCCAGCCCAGGCCCCAGCCCTCCAGCGTACCGGGGCGAAAATTCTCGACCAGCACGTCGGCTTCGGCGATGAGTTTGCGCACCACGTCCTGGCCTTCGGGCTCGCGCAGGTCGAGGGTCACCGAGCGTTTGTTGCGCGACGACACCGCACACCACACCGAGGTGCCTTCGTGCAGCAGGCGCCATTTGCGCAGTGGATCACCGGTACCCGGCGGCTCGATCTTGATCACATCGGCGCCGAATTCACCAAGGATCTTGGCGGCGAACGGCCCGGCGATCAGCTGCCCGAGCTCGATGACCCGAATCCCTTGCAGTGGCTTTTGCATAAGGTGCCCTTTGTTGTTTGAACAGTGGGGCCATTGTCGACTATCCCGAGCACAAATCCAGCCTCGATTCGCTCCCCCTTACCAGCCGCCCCCCAGAGATGTGTACAACCCCACCAGCGCCAGGGTCTGCGCGGTCGAGCTGTCGACGAACTGCTCCTGGCTGGCCAGCAACGCGCGCTGCACGGTCAGCACGTTGACGAAATCCACAGCACCCGCCTTGTACTGCTCTTTGGCGGTGCTCAGGGCGATCTGGTTGTGCTGCACGGCGTCCTCAAGCTTGCGTTGCTGCAGCTGGCTGGCGTTGTACAGGCTCATGCTGTCGTCGATTTCCTGCCAGGCGCGCAGTACGGTTTTCTGATAATTGAGTGCCGCTTCCTGCTCCTGCGCCTCACGCAGATGCAGCATGCCGCGCAGGCGCCCGCCCTCGAAAATCGGCAGGCTCAACTGCGGGCCGATGCCAAAGGTGCGCGAACCCCAGCTGCCGAAATCCGCCAGTTGCAGGGACTGAAAACCGACGTTGCCGGACAGCACGATGCGCGGATAAAAGTCGCCCTCAGCCACGCCGACACTGGCCGCCGCCACATGCATGCGCGCTTCGGCCTGACGAATGTCAGGGCGTCGCTGGGCCAGCTCCGAAGGCAGGCCCACCGGGATGGCGGCAGGCAATGGAGCGCGTTGGGCGGGTCTGGAGAGCTCCGCTTGCAAGGTGCGCGGCTGCTGCGCCAGTAACAGGCTCAGGGCGTTGATCAGTTGCGCCTGGCGCTGTTCCAGCAACGGCAAACGCGCTTCGACAGTCGCGACCTGCGCCGAGGCTTCGGCCACATCCAGATGCGTGGCGACGCCGCTGGCCAGCCGCACCTTGGACAGCTCAAGGCTGTTGCGCGAAACCTCAAGGTTGTCGCGAGTCACCGCCAGGGTGTCTTGCACGCCGCGCAGTTGCAGGTAATCGCGGGCAGTTTCAGCCTGCAACGACAACAGCACGCCGCGACGATCGTTATCGGCAACCGCCACCGAGGCGTCGGCGGCCTCGACCTCGCGTTTGACCCGGCCCCACAAATCGATTTCCCAGAACGCATCCAGCCCGCCATCCCACAGGTTGAAGGCCGACTTGCCGTTGTTGCCCGACGGGTCGCTCAGGCCCTCGCCACTGTTGCGCGCACGTTGATAGCCCATGCCCGCCGACACCGATGGCAACTGATCCCCCGCCACCACCTGACGCGCCGAACGGCTTTGCTCCATGCGGGTGGTGGCGATTTTCAGGTCGAGGTTGGCGCTTGTCGCGCGGTCGATCAGCGACGACAACAGCGGGTCGTTAAACACCTCCCACCAACGCTCCTTGATCGGCGTAGCCTGAGGTCGACTGGCGCCCTGCTCGCCCTGGGTTGGCAGCCAGTCCACCTGAGTGGTGGCCTTGGGCGCCTGAAAGTCATGGCCGACCTGACAGGCCGACAAGGCCATCACCAGCGCCGAAAGCGTCAGGCCCTGCAACGTCATCGCAGCCTTCATCGCGCGCTGACCTCTTGCTTACCGCTCGACTGGGTGTCGATGCTCGCGTCCACCGACATCCCCACCCGCAGGCGGCTCAGCAGCGGCTGCTGCGGGTCGAGGACGATCTTCACCGGCAGGCGCTGAACCACCTTGGTGAAGTTGCCGGTGGCGTTATCGGGCTTGATCGCGGCGAAGGTCACGCCGGTCGCCGGGGCAATGCTCTGCACCCGGCCCTTGAGGGTTTCCCCCGAAAAGGTGTCGACCCGCACCTCTACGGCCTGCCCCGGCGCGACGTGAGTGAGCTGGGTTTCCTGAAAGTTGCCGACCACATAGACCTGATCCAGCGGCACCACCGACAGCAGGTGCGCGCCGGGGGTCACGTAGTTGCCGATGCGCACGCCGCGCTCGCCGACCATGCCATCCACCGGCGCCTTGATGCGCGTGTACGACAGCTGCAACTGCGCCTGATCATGAGCGGCCTGGGCGCGCTTCAAACCGGCTTCGGCGGCATGCTGCTGGGCAACCAGGATATCGACCTGCTTGCGATCCGCCGCCAGCGAGGCCGTCGCGCTGTTCTGTCGGGCGCGTGCGGTGTCGATGCGGTTACGTGCCTGCTGGGCGTTCTGCACGGTGCCTGCGCCCATGCCGGCCAAATGCTCGTAACGGGCCTGCTCCTGTTCGGCAAACGTCACTTCTGCCTTGCTGGCAGCCAGCGTTGCTTCGGTCTGGGCGATCACCGAAGTCTGGCGCTGCAGCACGGCGCTGGCCTGTTCGTACTGGGCTTTGGCGGCGAGGACTTCCGCTTCGGACGCGGCCAGCGCGGTCTGGAAATCCCGGTCGTCGATCACCGCCAGCAACTGCCCGGCCTTGACCTGCTGGTTATCCTCCACCAGCACCTGGCTGATGAAGCCCGCCACTTTTGGCGCGACGTTGGAGTAGTCGACGGCGATGTAGGCATCGTTGGTGTTCTGTTGACCGTTGCTGCCGGTGAACCCGTAGATGCCGACGGCGGCCACTGCGATCACGACGCCACACAGGGCCAGGGTTTGTTTCGAAGTCATGTTCATGAAGGAGGTCTCGAATGGTGCGAAATCAGGCGGCAGCACGCGGCGGGTACACGCGACTCGGCATCAGCGGAATCAGCAGGATTATCGCGGCGGCGACCCAGCCCATGCAGTAATAGAGGTCGATGCTGGTCAGGGTCACAACCTGCTCGTGGATGCGATGAGCCAGGGAGGCCGCCGAATCCTGCCCCGCCAGTTCAGGCGTATTGCCCAGGCGATCCACCAGCACATTGGAATGAAAGTGCTGGCGGGAGGTGGTCAGGGCATCGAGCACACCGGTGGCGACCACGGAGGCGAAGCCGCGCACGGTGTTGAACCAGGCGGACGCGAAGGGGCCGTCCGGCGGCGCGATGCCTCCGGTGGCTTGCATCAGCAGCGGCATCACCGCCATGGGCTGACCGATCACCTGCAGCAGTTGCAGGCTGTAGAAGTTGTCGCGAATCCACTCCGGACTCATCTGCGTCGCCGCCAAGCAATACAGCGACAGCAACCCCAGGCCTGCGGTCAGCACCCAGCGGCAATCCACCGCGCGGATGTTGCACAGCGCCGCCACCAATGGCAGGGCCAGCAGTTGCGGGAGGGCCACCAACAGCATCATCGGCGCCGTCTGTAAAGGTCGGTAGCCATGCACCTGCGCCAGATACGCAGAAGGAATGGAGCCAGTGGCAGTCAGTACCACCAGCACGCCGCCGAGGGTGATCAGCGCGTGGGACAGATTGAGGTTAGAGAGCATCTGCAGCTTGAAGAACGGCACCGGGGTGAACCATTCGTTGGCCATGAACAGCGCCAACATAAGCATCCCAACGAGGAGCAAGCCGGTGATCAGGCTGGACTCGAACCAGTCCAGCCGATTGCCCTGCAACAGCCCGGTCACCAACATGCAGATCGCCGGAGCGCCCAGCAGCACGCCGCGCCAGTTGAAGGTTTTGAAGCGCTCAAGGCGCAACGGGTCTTGGGGAATGCCGTGGGCGATGGCGATCATGGCCACCACACAGGGCGTAATCACCTGCCAGAAGGTCCACTGCCAGTTGAAGTATTCGGTCCACAACGCGGCCAGCGGTGTCCCCAGGCTAGGTGCGAAAGTGGCGGTCAGCGCGTAGCCCGCCAGCCCATAGAGCTTGATGTTCGGCGGCAGGAATCGCAGGGCGACGGTCATCAGCATCGGCGGCAGGCACCCCGCCGCCAGCCCCTGCAACATGCGCAGCGCCAGGAAGCTCGGGTAATCCGGCGCCAGTGGGCACAGCAACGCCAGCACCACGAACGCCGCGATGGCGCCCAGAGTGAAACGGCGTAACGACAGCGTCACCGCAAACCATGGCGCGAACGCCGTGGCGGTCAGCGACGTGGCGGAATACAGCGAGGTGACCCAGGTGGCTTCGTCATAGCCAATGAACATCGCCCCACGAATGTCTGCCAGGGCGATGCGGGTCACGCCTTCGTTGATCCCGGCCACCAGAACAGCCAGCAGCACGCCCACCAGGCCCAGGATGATTTGCAGGCCGAACGCCGCCGGCGCTGCAGCCTTGATCGCAGGCAGCGGCGCAGCGGCAGTCACAGTTGAGCGACCCGTTTACAGGCCAGAATGAGGCGGGACATGGGCAATCGGCTCCGAGAACAAGGATCATTCCCGGTAGTTTAAAAAGCCCGCGCGTTGAGAAAAATTGACATTTGGGCAGTGTATGAGTGCGCCAGACGCACGAATCAACATCCCACTGCTGATGCCTGACGCACTATCACCCTTGGCTGTATCAGCAAGATCAGGCGTTTTCGCTGTCCCAGAAGCGCTTGTACATGCCGAGTTTTTTCTTGAGCGGCCGCGAAAGCCGCGCCTCTTCCTTGCCCAGTTTGAACGCCAGCAGCTTCAGGCCATTGCGCACAAATGAGGCGGGCCAGAGGTAAAAGCGGCGCACCCCGAGGAAATCCAGCTCCGACTTCACGTAGCGAAAGCCTTCAGCCCGGGCACCGCCAAAGCGGGCGTGAATCCACGACTCCCGTGCCTGAAACACGCCGATGTCGAAATAACGGCGAAACTCCTCGCGCAAGGTGTAGTTGTGGGAATGACGGCAGACCGCCGAGCCCTGATACGCCACCTTCCAGTGGGACAGCAGCATCTTCGCTGCCACGTACATGTCCTCAGACAAGATCACATGAGGAGGAAAGCCCCCCACCGCCCGCAGCGCATCGCGGCGGTAAGCGGCAAAGGAGTTGGACATGAACGGCGCCTTGATGCCCAGCTCCGGCACATCGTCCAGGCTCTTGATTCGCGACACCGGCGGGTAGTTGAACCAGCGCGCATGCTGGGACAGCACCGTGGCGTCCAGATGCGGCAGTTGTCTGCCACAGACCGCGCCAACGAGCTGATCCTCGAAGGGCGCAATGATGTTTTCCACCGCGCGCGGGTCTTCGAGGTAGGCGTCCTGGGTGAGGTAGACGAAGACGTCATAATCGGGGTGGGTCTCGGCCATCATCTGCCGGGTGCCCCCGTGGTTGAAGTCCCTGGAGTCGATCTGGATCACGCGATTGCAGCGCGAACGCGCCAGCTCCAAGGTGCCGTCCGTGGAGCTGGAATCAACGATCAGGGTGTCGAATTCTGCGGTCTGGGCCCACAACGAATCGAGCAAACGCTCAAGCTCCCTGCGCCCGTTGTAAGTCGGGATAACGCAGGCCACACGCAAAGGCTGCATAACAATACTCCGTGGCAAATACTGGATGCCCATTTGTCATGACACGCATTTGAGGGTAGCTCAGGTTCCCGTTTTGGGATCCAACCGCTGGTCAGCCCATGACCTCGCTCAACGGAATGAAATTCAGCAGGTCACCTTCGGCCACCGTGGTACCCTCGATGACCTCGATCAGGCCGTCCGCCCACGCCGCGCTGCGCAGCACACCCGAGCTCTGATTGCGATAGGCGATCAGCCGCCCTTGCTCCAGACGACCGCGCAGGTATTCGCGACGATTGCCCGGTTTGCTCCAGACGAACCCGGCCGGCACCTTGAAGGACAGCGGCTTGACCTCGCCCACACCCAACCGGCGCAGCAGATACGGCCGCGCCAGCAGCGCGAAGGTCACCAGAGTCGACGCCGGATTACCCGGCAGGCCGATCACCGGCACGCCACGAAAATGGCCGAAGGTCAGCGGCTTGCCCGGTTTGATCGCCAACTTCCACAGGGAAATCTCGCCTTCTTCGCGCAAGGCATGGCCAAGGAAATCCGCCTCGCCCACCGAGACGCCACCGGTTGAGAGGATCAGGTCGACATCACCCAGCGCACCCAAGGCAGTGCGGGTCTTTTCCAGGTCATCCGGCAGGATTCCGGCATCCACCACGTCGCAGCCCAGACGCTTGAGCCAACTGCACAGCAGCACGCGGTTGCTGTTGTAGATCTGCCCTGGCCCCAGTGGCTGGCCCGGCTCGATCAACTCGTCGCCCGTGGACAGCACCGCAACCCGCGCCCGACGCACAACCTGCAACTGCCCCAGCCCCAATGTTGCGGCCAGACCCAGTTCGATCGGCGTGATCACGGTGCCAGCGTCCAGCACCTTGTCGCCGACCGTTGTTTCCTGGCCTTTGGGGCGAATGTTCTGGTCGATGCTCAGGGCTTCGAGAAAGCGCACGCGCTCATCGGCCTGCACTTCGGCGTTTTCCTGCATTTCTACGCAATCGGCGCCTTCCGGCACAGGAGCACCGGTGAAGATTCGCGCGCAGGTTCCGGGCTGCAAGGGCTCCGGCGCCATGCCTGCGAAGATCCGCTGGCTGACCGGCAAGGGCTCACCGGTCCAGTCGGCCACGCGCAGGGCGTAGCCATCCATGGCGCTGTTGGGCCATGGCGGCAGGTCCAGAGTGGAGATCAGGTCATCGGCGAGGATGCGGCCTTGAGCGTCGGCCAGTGCCACGGTTTCACGCTCACGAATGGGCGCCGCTTCGGCCAGGCTCATCAGCCGCTCCATGGCTTCTTCCACGGGAATCAGGCCACGCACTTCAGGTTGGCTCATGGCAGATCACCCACGGGTCGCGCACGGCTCGGCCTTTTTCAGGTGCGGCACGAAATTGCACGGGCGGAAGCTGTTGTTCAGCTGATCGGCAAGGATGCCATCCCAACCGGTGCGCACAGCGTTGGTCGAGCCTGGCAGGCAGCAGACCAGCGTGCCGTTGGCCAGACCGGCCAGTGCACGGGACTGAATAGTCGAGCTGCCGATGTCCGGCACGGAAATCTGCCGGAACAGCTCGCCGAAACCGTCGACTTGCTTGTCCAGCAGGCAGGCCACGGCTTCTGGCGTGCTGTCGCGACCGGTGAACCCGGTACCGCCGGTGATGAGCACGACCTGAACTTCGTCGTCGGCAATCCAGGTGGCAACCTGGGCGCGGATCTTGTAGAGGTCGTCCTTGAGCAGCACGCGCTCGATCAAGCCATGACCGGCAGCGGTCAGGCGATCGACGAACATCTGCCCGGAGGTGTCATTTTCAAAGGTACGGGTGTCGCTGACGGTGAGAACGGCAATGTTGAGCGGCACGAATGGGGTGTCAGCCTTGGCTTTCATCGGCTAGGTCCAGTTGTAGGGAAAACAGACCGGTGTTATATCACAAGGCCTCTTTTTTCTGTGCTGAACGAGTGCCCTATGACTGCTGCCGACACCCTGCCCCCCTGTTCGATCCTGCTGCTCGCCGGTGGTCAGGGCCAGCGCATGGGCGGCCGCGACAAAGGCCTGATCGAATGGCGCGGCGAGCCGCTGATTGAGCATCTGCATCGCCTGACCCGGTCGCTGACAGACGACCTGATCATCTCCTGCAACCGCAATCAGGCGCTGTACGCGGCCTTCGCCGACCGGCTGGTGCAGGACGACGAGAGCGGTTTTCCCGGCCCTTATGCCGGCATTCGCGCAGGGCTTGCCGTGGCCCGGCACGAGTTTCTGCTGGTGATGCCGTGCGACTCGCCACTGCTCGATAACGCGTTGCTGAACGGCCTGCGACGCACGGCCGCCGCGCATCCCGGCCAACCGGTGATGGTGCGTCAGGGCGAGCAATGGGAGCCGCTGTTGTGCTGCATTCCCACCGCCCATGCCGATGTGTTCGAGCAGCACTGGCAGCAAGGCCAGCGCAGCCCGCGCCGGACCATGGCCGAGCTCGGCGCCGTGGCATTGCAATGCGACGCGAACGACCCGCGACTGGCGAACCTGAACACGCCGGATCTGTTGACCGGCATCAAGCCGTGACGCCGCCAGATCAGGTTTCATGGAACTTTGCGGATAATCGCTGCGTCAGAAACATCACTACACAAAGAATTACCCTCGGAGACACAGTAATGAAACAACGGACTATTCCCGCAGCCTTCCTGCTCGCACTCGGCCTTGCCACCCTTGCCGGTTGCTCCTCGCCCACTGTGATCACCCTGAACGACGGCCGTGAAATCCAGGCCACAGACGCGCCGAAGTACGACGAAGAGTCGGGCTTCTATGAGTTCAAACAGCTGGATGGCAAAGAGACGCGCATCAATAAAGATCAGGTGCGAACCGTTAAAGAGCTGTGATGCACGGTTGATGTTGAAGCTGTCAAAAAGACCCGCCTTTTCAGGTGGGTCTTTTTTTGGGTGGGTGATTGTGGACCCAGGTGGCGATGGGTGTCCTCTGAGCTATCGCGTATCGGGATCAAGAGCCAAAGCAAAAACAACCGGCTTTGCCTTACTTCACCAACAACCGCTCCAACACCACCTCCAGCGGATGACGCAACTGCCGATCCGCCTGGCGTTTGACCTGGCTGCGGCAGGAGTAGCCGGTGGCCAGGGCTTCGCCTTCCTTGTCCAGTTTGGTGGCCCAGGACTGCTCGAAAATGGTCTTCGAGGTTTCCTGATTGCGCGCTTCGTGGCCGTAGGTGCCGGACATGCCGCAGCAGCCGGTGGCTTCGGTGACCAGTTTCAGGCCGATGCGGCCGAAGACCTTTTCCCATTGCGAGGTGCTGGCCGGGACGTTGGTTTTTTCGGTGCAGTGGGCCATCAGGCGGAACGACTGTGCCGGCTGACCACCCGCCGATTCCGGCAACACGTCGACCAACCATTCCTGCGGCAGCAACACGTTCGGGCTGCCGTCCAGCCCTGCCACTTTCTGGTACTCCTGGCGATAGACCAGGGTCATCGCCGGGTCCAGGCCTACCAGCGGTACGCCGCAGTCGGCCAGGGCCTTGAGCTGGGTGGCGTTGCGAATCGCGGCCTTGGCGAAGGCACCAAGGAACCCCTGAACGTGCAGCGGCTTGCCGTTGGCGCTGTAGGGCGCGAGGAACACGCGGTAACCCAGCTGATGCACCAGTTGAATCAGCGACGCCAGCAGCGGCGTTTCGAAATAACGGGTGAAGGCGTCCTGCACCAGCACCACACTGCGCTGACGCTGTTCATCGCTCAGCTCACGCAGGGCCGGGACACTGGCGACTGAGACGTTGCAGCGGGTCAGCGTGCTTTGCAGGTTGTAGCGATGGATCAACGGGCTGTCGAGCATGCCGACGTGGCGCTCCAGCAGGCCGCTCACCCATTTGGACCCCATCACCGCGTTGTACAACCCCGGCGCACAGGCCATGTACGGGATGGTGAATTCCAGCGAGCCGATCAGGTAATCACGCAGCGGACGCTGATAGCGACCGTGGTACAGCTCAAGGAACCGCGAGCGGAATTCCGGCACGTTGACCTTGATCGGGCACTGCCCCGCGCAGGATTTACAGGCCAGGCAACCGGCCATGGCGTCGTAGACCTCGTGGGAGAAATCCGCCTGACCGCGGGAGCGCTTGAGGTTATTGCTCAGCCGCGCGGGCAGGCCCTTGATCCAGTTGGCCCGGCCTTTGGCGACTTGCAGCACGTCGATATTGGCCGCGCCTTGCAGCCGCAGCCATTCGCGAATCAACGACGCCCGGCCCTTGGGCGAATGCTGGCGTTCGCGGGTCGCTTTCCACGACGGGCACATGGCGTCGTTCGGGTCGAAGTTGTAGCAGGCGCCGTTGCCGTTGCAGTGCACGGCGCTGCCGAAACTCTGCCAGACGCGCTCGTCGATCTGTCGATCGAGGTCGCCACGCAGGGTCACTTCGTTGACCTTGAGCAGGCCTTCGGCGGCATCCGGCGGGGTGCAGATCTTGCCGGGGTTGAGCTGGTTGTGCGGGTCGAACGCGCCCTTGAGCGATTGCAGCGCCGGGTACAGCTCACCGAAAAACGCCGGTACGTACTCGGAGCGCAGGCCCTTGCCGTGCTCGCCCCACAGCAGACCGCCATAGCGCTGGGTCAGCTCGGCGACGGCATCGGAAATCGGCTTGACCAAGGCCGCCTGGGCCGGGTCTTTCATGTCCAGCGCCGGGCGCACGTGCAACACGCCCGCATCGACGTGGCCGAACATGCCGTAGGCCAGGCCGTGGCCATCGAGCAACGCGCGAAACTCGGCGATGTAATCGGCCAGACACTCCGGCGGCACTGCGGTATCTTCCACGAA
>Ga0157373_10003433_pt1 | contig 12000 bp, 9 predicted proteins | sample C65metaG_FD_113460 | JGI IMG/M metagenome (GOLD analysis project Ga0157373, IMG submission 113460) | Corn rhizosphere microbial communities from Kellogg Biological Station, Michigan, USA - C6-5 metaG | ecosystem: Host-associated > Plants > Roots > Rhizosphere > Soil | place: USA: Michigan...
GTGAAAGCCGATGGCCAGCGTTTCCACCAGTGCCAGTTGATCATAGGAAAGATCATTTCCCGGATGCAGCTTGCGGGCCGGGACGATCCATTGTTCACGCAGGCCACCGTCCGTGTGAACACCAATGACCTTCACCCCAGGACAACAGTTGGATGCACCCTTACGGCTGGTGCGGGTAGTCTCGTCATTGACATAAGGCTCCAAAGAACAACGATCCCCCGCCTTCACATTCGTGACTCCCTCACCCACTGCCAGCACTTCCAGACCCAGCTCGTGGCCGGGGATTTTTGGATAATCAAAAAATGCCTGCTTACCCATGTAGGCATGCAGGTCCGTCCCGCAAACGCCCATCCGGTGGGTTTTTACCAAAGCCTCACCCGGACCGGGAGCCGGGGGCACTGGGAGATCAACTAAATCAATCTGTTGCGGCTGCGTAAATTGGATGGCTTTCATGAAGGAAAAAAGAAACTCCACCGAGATGAATGGAAGGCTCGATGAGAAACATCATCTTCCATGTGATCAAGGATTTTCACCATGGCGCATCCACGCCTATCCATGTCGATTCTTGACCTTGGGGGATGGAAGATAAAAAGTAATCCCATGCCCATGGAGTCAGAATCACAACCGGATTTCCTCTCCACTCAGGTATTGGATTCAGAATACTTCTATGGAGATTTGAATCCATCCGAAGCGCACAAGTTGACGATCGTGTGCGGAGGCTGGGAGCGCTGCATGCCCGATTATCGCATCAGGCGAAATGGCTTTCCTTTTTATGGACTGGAGCTTGTCACCGGGGGGCTGGGCCAGCTCCATCTGGGCAACCGGGAATTCCCCCTCCACCGGGGAGTCGTTTTTTCCTATGGTCCGCAGCACGCCCATAGCATCACCACCGATTCCGGACAGCGTCTGGAAAAATTCTTCCTCGACCTCACAGGAAAAGCAGGGCTGGAACTGCTGCGTGCTGCAGGCCTACCCCCCGGCACCTGCCGGAATCTGGGCGATGCCGGAGAAATCCACAGCACATGGAAAACCCTTATCCGTGAGGGGAAGCTCTCCCGCCCCCATACTCCCAGAATTACCACCCTGCTATTGGAGATTCTTCTGCTCCAGGTAGCGGATGCCACCGCCTTTGAGAAAGGCCATGAGCAATCCCACCAGACATTCCTCAAGTGCCGCCGCTGGATGGATGAGCACTGCCTGGAGATCACCACCGCAGAGGAAGCAGCCTCCGCCTGCCACCTCCATCCCGCCTATCTCACCCGCTTGTTCACCCGCTACGGAAATGAAACGCCTTACCGTTATCTCATGCGGCGGAAAATGACCCATGCCGCCCACATGCTGGCATCCGGCAGCCACATCGTCCGGGAAGTGGCGGAACTCCTGGAGATGGATGCCTTCCATTTTTCCAAGGTTTTCAAGCGCATCCATGGAGTCCCGCCTTCCCAATTGCTGAAAAGCCGGAATGGATAACTTCACGCTCCACCCGTCTTACAGATGCTTCATCCTCCAGCAACAGACGCCCACAAATTTTCATGGCTTTTCAAATTCATGCTGACAAGGGGGTGCTTCCCAGTAATCCTCGCCGCCACCTGTCAGCGAAAATCCCATTCCTTCCCCATGAATAAACCTGGTATCTTTACCTCGGAAAACGGCAAAAGCCTTCTGGTTCCCTTTGCCCTCGTCAGCTCCCTGTTCTTTCTCTGGGGCTTCTGTAATGGCATGATCGATGTCATGGACAAGCACTTCCAGAAGGAGCTTGGCCTTACCCTCGCACAGTCTGCCTGGGTTCAGTTCGCCCACTATCTGGGCTATTTCCTCATGGCCATGCCAGCTGGCTGGCTGGCCAGCAAGCTGGGATACAAGGGCGGCATCATCGCCGGTTTGCTCATGGTTTCTGTCGGTGGCTTCTGGTTCATTGAGGCAACAAAAATCGCGGAATTCTGGGCGTTTTTGCTGGGCGTGTGCATGATCGCTTCCGGCCTTACCTTCCTTGAAACCGTGGCCAATCCATACTCCACAGTTCTGGGACCAAAACAATTCTCCGCCACCCGCATCAACCTCGCACAGTCCTGCAATGGCATCGGCTGGTTTCTCGGCCCCCAGGTGGGAAGCAAATATTTCTACGGCACCGACGCAGCAGGCCAAAGCACTGGAGCGGAAACACTGTGGATTCCCTACGTTGCCATCGCCGTTGTCGTCCTCATTTTGGCCTTCCTTTTCTTTGTGACCCATCTTCCGGATATCAAGTCCCAGGATGAATTCCACGTGGAGGATACGGATGCTGCTGCCCTTACTCTGCCTGTAAGCAATCGGGGGGCTGCACTTACCCTTCTCTGGATGAATATAGCCGTCCTCTCCGTGGCGATCGGCATGATCTTTTCCGCCATCGTGGCTATTCCTTCCGTTGGCGCCCAGCTAGGGATGACGGAAAACGAGGCATTGCTGTATGCTTCCCTCATTCTCCTCGCGATCGGCAGCATGGTGTTCTTTGCGAAAAAATCCAATATCACCAATCGAAGCCTGTGGAGTCATCCCCACTTTTCGGGTGCCACACTCACCCAGTTCTTTTACGTCGCCGCACAGTGCGGCATCTTCGCCTATTTCATCAATTACATGACTTCCCAGATTCCTGCCGTGCCGGATTCCTGGAAAGCAGGCAGTTTCAGTGCCTGGTTTGAAGTCCACAAAAATGGCCTCATGGGCCTGAGTGACAATGGAGCCTCCAAGCTCGCCTCCGTCGGCTTCCTGTGCTTTCTCGCCGGTCGCTTCATCGGGGCTTCCCTCATGAAAAAATATCCAGCCCACAAGATCCTGGCGATCTTCGCTACTTGCGCCGCGCTCTGCAGCGTGCTGGTATTCTTCAAGTTGGGATGGGTTTCCGCCGGTGCGCTGTTCCTCAGCTACTTCTTCATGTCCATCATGTTTCCCACGATCTTCTCCTTGGGTATCCACGGTTTGGGAGCAAAAGCAAAGAAAGCTTCCTCCTTCATCGTCATGGCCATCATGGGTGGCGCGATCATGCCGAAATCGATGGGCCACATCGGCGATGTGAGGGGCATGTCCTTCGCATTTATCGTTCCCTTTGCCTGCTTCCTCTGGATCATCGGCTACGGCCTTTTCTGGAGCAAGTTGAGTGGTTCGGATGGAGTCATCGGGGTGGATGCAACCAAGGGCCACTGATCCCCTTGCCCCATTTTAATTTGAAGCTCCCGGCATTCAGTTGCCGGGAGCTTTTTTTTTGGGAAGATACGAGTATCCGTCCTTCGCCTCAGGGCTGAGTTCCCTCCGATGAATGGGCCAAAACTCCCTGTAGCAGTTTCAGATATTCTTTTCTCGGAATCTCATAGCCGCCGAACTGCATGAGGTGCTCGGTAAGCCACTGCGTGTCCAGCAGCTTGAAATCCAGCGCACGCAACCGTTCCACCAGCGCCACCAGAGCGATTTTTGAAGCATCGGTCTTGTGGGAAAACATGCTCTCACCAAAGAAAACGCCCGGCAGTGCCACTCCATAGAGACCGCCCTGAAGCCCCTCCGCATCCCAGCACTCCACGGAATGGGCGTAGCCCTGCTCATGGAGCAGACAGTAGCTATCCAGGATCACGGTATCGATCCACGTTTCATCCCGGCTCGCACAGCCTTCCATCACAGCTCGGAAGGCGGTGTTGAATCGCACCTCGAAGGGCCGCTTCTTCAGACTTTTTCTCAGGCCTCGTGAGATATGGAACCGTTCGTCCAGCGGAATCAATCCCCGCATTGTGGGTGAAAACCACAGGATACTCCCCTGCTCGGCCATGGGGAAAATGCCACGGGAATAGGCATCCAGCAGCACTTCAGGAGGAATGATGTGGGCACCCTTGCGTTCGGCCATGCACCCATCCTAACCTAACATCGGCTCCACTAAAGCCCGGAGTGGAACTTCATGCTCCATCCGGGAAGTCACGGAATCAGGCCAACAACAGGTTCCGGTTTGCCTGTTCGCTGTGTTCCCGGTAAAAACCTTCGTTTTCCGGAAGTTTGATATCCACATCCCAGATGGGAATCATTTCCTTCATGCGGGCCTTGCCCTCGGGAGTTTCCAACAGATGCGGAAAGCAGTTTTTGATGACTTCCAATACGATGTTCACACATACGGAAGCACCAGGTGAAGCACCCAACAGGGCAGAAATGCTCTTATCCGCATCTGTGATGACTTCCGTTCCGTAGTGGACAATGCCGGCTTCGCCATCGGTTTTCTTGATGGCCTGCACCCGGATGCCGGCATCGATCAGTTTCCAATCCTCTGCTTTTGCATCCGGATAAAAAACATGCAGAACTTCCATCCGGTCTGCCAGACTTTGGGTGCCTTGTTGCACCAGATATTTCACCAAATCCAGATTGTGGATGCCGATCTTGATCAGTGTGGCCAGATTATCCGGTTTCACGGAAAGAGGGAGATCCAGATAGCTTCCTTCCTTGTGGAGGAACTTGGTCGTCCATGCGGCGAAAGGACCGAAGAGGAGCGTCTTTTTCCCATCCAAGATGCGGGTATCCAGGTGAGGTACGGCCATCGTAGGAGCCGCATCGAGGGGCTGGCCGTAAACTTTCGCCTGATGTTTCTCCACGATCTCCGGATTATCACAGACCAGCCATTGGCCACCGATGGGGAATCCGCCGAGTCCCTTGGCCTCCGGGATGCCTGCCTTCTGGAGGAGTGGCAGACTGCCGCCACCGGCGCCTACGAAGACAAATTTCGCGTTGTTCTGGAAAGTCTCCCCGGTCGCGAGATTCCTGATGGTCAGCTCCCAGCCGTCCCCGGTTTTTTTAAGATCCGTCACGCGGTGGCCGGAGGCGATGCCACAGCCGTCCTGCCCACCCAACCAGCCTAGCAGCTTCCGGGAAATTTCCCCGAAGTTCACATCCGTCCCTGTAGCCATCCGGGTGGCTGCGATGGGAACATCTGCCCTGCCTTCCGTGAGCAGCGGTGCCCATGAGCCAATCGTTTCCCGGTCTGTGGAATACTCCAATTCGGAAAAGAAATGGTGCGCGGACATGCCAGTGTGGCGGGCTTTCAGAAAGTCCACCATCGGCTGGCCGTGCACAAAGCTGAGATGCTGCACCGGATTGATGAACTCCTTGGGACTATCCACCAACCCATTGGCAATGGCATAACTCCAGAACAGTTTCGTTTGCTCGAATTGCTCGAAAATCTGGATGACCTTGGAAACATTCACCGAGCCATCCGCCTCACGGTTCGGCGTATAGCTCAGCTCACATATCCCGGCGTGCCCGGTTCCCGCATTATTCCAGCCATGGGAACTTTCCTGTGCCAGATCTTCCGTTACCTCATACACCTGAATCGTTAGATCCGGTTGCAGGCGCTTGAGAAGAACTCCCAGATTGGCAGACATGATGCCGCTGCCGATGAGAATTACATCCGGGTTTTGGATATGGGAGGAATGAGCCATGGTGATAAGCCGCAGGAGTAACTGTTACCTCAGGAATCAGCGGAGGAATGCCTCATGCAGGCCACCATCCACTGTGATCACCTGGCCGGTGGTCTTGCTGAGACGGTTGGTGATGAGAAGGAAGTAGGCTTCTGCCTGATCCGCAGGAGTAATGGGTGCCTTGGTGAGCGTGCGATCCGCGTAGAATTGCGCCAACTTGGTCACAAGGGACTCGGTGGCTTCATCGTCCGTATAAGGGATCGCATACTTCGCAAGGGAGCCGATCACTCGGTCACGCGGGAACATGGCGGAGCCCTGTACCACCGTAGCGGGAGCCACCGCATTCACACGAACAAGCGGAGAAAGCTCCATCGCCAGTTCACGGACGAGGTGATTGGCAGCGGCCTTCGAGGTATCGTAAGCAAGAGAGCCTTTCTTCGCCACCGCCGCATTGGCAGAGGTGGTGAGAACCAAGTTCCCCTTCAGCCCTTGTTCCTTCCAGGTTTTGAACGCTTCATCCGCGACGAAGTAGGAGCCTGTGACATTGATGTTGAACGTGAGCGCCCATTTGTCATCCGGGATGTGGCCCGTGGTATCCGATGGAACGAAAATACCGGCGGTGACGGCGATGTGATCGAAGCCACCATAAGCGAGGGCTACCTGATCCAGCATGGTGCGGATGCTCGCACGATCCGTGATGTTTGCTGCCAGACCGATCGCCGGGCCGCAGCCCGAAAGGCCCGTGCCTGCCACGCCGATGCCCACTCCATATTTGGCTTCGATTTCCTTGGCAGTCGCTTCAGCCGCATCCTTGTTGAGGTCCACACAAACAATGTGCGCGCCTTCCTTGACCAGGCGGTGGGCGGTTTCCTTTCCGATGCCGGAACCTGCTCCGATGACGAGGATGATCTGGCGAGCAAGCTCCTTTTCAGCAGGCATGCGCTGGAGTTTCGCTTCTTCCAGCAGCCAGTATTCAATGTCGAATGCCTCCTGCTGGGGCAGAGAGATGTATTCATCGATGGCTTCCGCACCGCGCATCACCTCTACGGCGCAGTTGTAAAACTCTGCCGTCACGCGGGATTCGGATTTGTCCTTGCCCCAGGCAACCATGCCCAGCCCTGGAATGAGAACCACGGTGGGATTCGGATCGCGCATGGCGGGGCTGTTCGCATGCTTGCAGGCATTGTAATAGGATGCGTAATCTTTGCGGTATTGCTCCAGACCGGCAGCGAGCTTGGCCTGAAGGGCTTTCACGTCTTCCGTCTGTGGATTCCAGTCCACATAGAGTGGCTTGATCTTGGTGCGCAGGAAGTGATCCGGGCAGGAGGTGCCGAGTTCCGCCAGACGTGGAGCATCCGCAGAGTTGACGAAACGAAGGATTTTTTCGTCGTCCTGCACGGTGCCTACGAAGCGCTTTTGCTGGGAAACCTGGCCGCGGAGCCATGGCAGGATGGCTGCGAAGGTGGCATTCCGCTCTTCCTGAGGCAGGGTCTGGTATTTCTGACCGCCGAAGACGGTGGCGTCTCCGCCCTTGGCCTGATATTTTTCCTCGATGTAAGCGGAGGCCTTTTCGATGAGATCAAGCGTGAGTGTGTAGCAGGCTTTTTCATCGTTATCCCACGAAATGAAGCCGTGCTGGCCCATCATAATGGCCTGCACATTTGGCTGCGCCTTGGAAATCTCCTGCATGGCGAGGCCCAACTCGAAACCGGGGCGCATCCATGGCACATAAGCCATTTCTCCTTCAAAAATTTCCTGCGTGAGTTTTTCACAATTGCGGGAGGCTGCAATCGCGATGATCGCATTGGGGTGCATGTGATCCACATGCTTGCCCGGCAGGAAGGAGTGCAGCGGTGTATCGATGGAGGATGCACGGGGATTGAGATTGAAAGTGGTATGAAAATACATCGCCACCATATCATCCTCCGCTTGAGACTTAAGCCCCTTGTCGGCACGTGCGTCGTAGACTTTTTGCAGGTCGATCAACTTGGATTGATAAAGGGAGGAGAAATTCTCCTTCTTCGAGGTTCGCAGATCGCCACCGGAGCCCTTCACCCACAGCACTTCCGTTTGCTCGCCCGAAAGCGGATCTTCGGCAAGGATTTTGGAAGAGGTATTGCCACCTCCCGTATTGGTGATGCGCTGGTCACTTCCCAGAAGATTGGAGCGATAAACGAGACGCTCGACTGGATCCAGGGAGGCAGCTTTCGCATCATCCCAGCCGTAATTCACGAAATTGTAAGTGGACATGATCTCAAGTAAAATAGGTTTTCGGGTTGACGGATGATTGAGTGAACCTCAAAAACCACATAAGCAAGCATTTTCCCACAAAAACCCACATGATTGCCGCAGAACGTCACAAAAAAATCCTGGATATGGCACGCCGGGAGGGGGCTGTCCGCACGACGGAACTGGCGCGCGATTTTGTGGTGACGGAAGAAACCATACGCCGGGATCTGGATCTGCTGACACGCCGGGGAAGGCTGCGCCGCATTCACGGAGGAGCGATGGATGCCTCCGCAGCACTGGAGGAACTCCCCCACATTGAACGGCAAAGCAGGCAATTGCAGGAAAAGATCTCCATCGCAAGGGAGGCGGTTTCCCTGCTGGAACCTCATGAAACCATTTTGCTGGATGCCAGTTCCACCGCACTGGAAATGACTTCCCTGCTCCCCCTGGGCATGCCGTTGTGTGTCGTGACCTACTCCCTGGCTGTGGTTGAGCGTTTAGTCTCACGGGAAGATGTGGAGTTGATTCAACTGGGTGGCTCCTATGAGGCGCGCGGCCGGAGATTCACAGGCATGTTGACCGAGGCCGCACTGCGCACGCTACGCATCGATCGTTTTTTCTACTCCGGCGGTGGCCTGCACCCCCAGCATGGAGTGAGTGAACCCAACCTGGAGCAAGCGCGGCTGAAAAAGGTCATGATCCAGCACTCCGCATGGAATTGCGCCCTCATCGATCACACAAAATTGAGCGCGCAGGCCGATTACTTCATCGCCGCTCCAAATCAGATCCACACCGTCATTTGTGATTCCTCCTCCATGAAATACATGGAAGAGCACTTTACTCCATCTCCCTTCGAGATTCGCTTCAGCTCCTGATCTATCATGCCCGTATTTTTATCCATCGATCTGGGGGCCGGCAGCGGTCGCGTCATCGCTGCCGAAACGGACCTTCAATCATTCCGTCTCCGGGAAATCCACCGCTTCGATAATCCTGGCACAGATCTGCCCGGTGGCAGTTTCTGGAACATCATCGGCCTGTTCCGCGATATCCAGGAAGGGCTGCGACGTGCCGTGGAAATTTACGGAGACTCTATCGAAGCGATGGGAGTGGCCACCTGGGGCTGCGACCATGGACTGCTGGATGGGCAAGGGCGCCTGCTGGGTATGCCTCATCAATACCGCGATCCCCGCCATGAGGGAATGGCGGAAAAAATGAAGGGCTTGATCGACGAATTCACCATCTATCAGAATACAGGAATCCAGACGAATTTTTACAACACCTCCCTGCATCTTCTCGCAGAAAAAACCGTAGGTTCCCCTGCTCTGGCCACGGCGGAAACCCTGCTCTTCACCCCGGACCTGCTGGCCTACTGGTTGACTGGAGAAAAGGCAGTTGAGCGCACCATCGCCTCCACTTCCCAACTGCTGGACGCACGGACCGGAGAATGGGCGTGGCCGGTGATCGATGCCCTGGGGCTGCCGCGCAGGATTTTTGGAAAGATCGTCCCTCCGGGCACCGTGCTGGGACCGATCCGGGAGGAGGTGGCCACTGTCATCGGCGCCTCCGGCATTCCCGTGGTGGCCAGTGCTTCCCACGATACCGCTTCCGCAGTGGCTGGCATTCCCATGGAGGAACAGGCGGACTCGCTCTGGCTCTCATGTGGCACGTGGTCGATCATGGGACTGGAAACGAAATCCCCCATTCTCAGTGAGGAAGCCTTTGCGGCGGGGTGCAGCAATGAACGCGGCGTCCAGGATACCATCCGCTTTCTTAAGAATATCTCCGGCTTGTGGATCATTCAGGAGTGCAAGCGCCATTGGGATAGCCAGGGGGAGGCACTCAGCTATGCGGAACTCGCCCAGTGCGCCACCGCGGCAGCTCCTTTCACCGCTTTCCTTGACCCTGATGACCCCACCTTCGCCGCCGCAGGCAATATGCCTCAAAAAATCCAGGATTATTGCATCCGCACCGGCCAGCAGCCACCACAGGGTAAGGGAGAAATCCTCCGAGTCGCCCAGGATTCACTCGCGCTGAAATACCGCGTGAGCTATGAGAAGTTCTGCTCCCTCTCCGGCACCCGTTTCTCCTGCCTGCACATCGGTGGCGGCGGCATCCAGAATGAGGAGCTGATGCAAGCTACAGCGAATGCCCTGGGCATGGATGTCATCGCAGGGCCGGTAGAGGCCACGTCCTGCGGAAACATCATCACCCAGATGATTGCCACAGGACATCTGCCGGATCTGGCTGCCGCGCGTCGCCTGATCCGGAATTCATTTGAATTCAAAACCTATCAGCCTAAGGCCTCAGCGCAGTGGAATGATGCTTACGCAGACTTCCTGAAGATTTGCGCCGCGGTGGATGTTTGAAAAACCATCCTCAAATCTGCTAGGGCATCCAGCGGTTGCTATGGGCGAAATGCTCTGGCGAAACACCATAGACGCGCTTGAAAGCGTGTGAAAAGTGATAGGGATCGGCGAATCCCAATTCCTCCGCCACCCCTTTCACCAGCATGCGTTCATTGAGTAACAATTCCGCAGCACGGTTCATTTTCAATTTCATGATCAGCCGATAGGGCGTGGTATCCGAGTAACGCTGGAATAGACGGGACAAATAAGAATGATTGATGTGACAGGCATCCGCAGCCTGTTGGGCGGATCTGAGACTCAGGAAATTCTGGTGAATCACACGCTTCGCTCTCTGGAAAGTTTCCAAGGCACGCAGTTCTCCCGCACCGGGGGCCACGGCATGTTGGGTGATTTTTGTCATGAGAAGATCCAGCAGCGTCACACACATCTTGTGCCCCAGCGCGCCTTCGGAATTTCCCTCCCGCTGCATGAGCTCAAACACTTCTGAAATTTCCTGCGGCAGGGACAACTGCACCGCCTTCCATGAACCAAGCGCACATTCTGCAAGCAAGCGCCTGGCCTCCTTTCCGGTAAAGGTGACATAGTACTTCACCATGGGTCTCCCTGGATCACACCGGATCATGTGCGCTATCCCTGGGCCATAGGCAAATGCCATGCCTGCTGTGAGCCGGTAATCCACTCCTGCCAAGGTGAGACTCCCCGCGCCTTCTGCCACATATTCAATCACCCAATAGGGAAAATTTTTGCGATTGATCATGTAATCCGCACGCATTCGCTCCCGCCCTCCACAAATGATCGAGAGACCTCCGTTATTTTGATTCGCATCAAAATAATAATGCCGGGCATCCGAAACGTGGGTGGATATGAAATCCGGTTGGATCTGCTCACCGGGCGGAGGCTGCGTGATCATAAGTCAATAATAGACATTAAAGCGCCACCCTTAGCCATTTCAAATTGAAATTATCTGGAGAGGATAGGCACTCCCCGTGAGGCTCAGGCATCGCGAATCAAAATCCCAACCCAGCCCTCTCATCCCATGCTTGATAACGGCATCCTCAATCCGCATCTCCTCTCTCTCCTGGCCCGTGTGCGCCACACGAATACTCTCGTCATCAGTGACAGGGGATTTCCCTTCTGGCCCACCATCGAGACAGTGGATCTTTCCCTGGTGAATGATGTTCCCACTGTATTGCAGGTACTGGCTGCAGTGCGGCAAAACTTCGTCGTGGGGCGCGCCTACATGGCTGAGGAATTTCTCGCCGCCAATGAAGAAGCCACCAAGGCAAAATTTGCCAAAGCGTTTGAAGGCGTTCCTGTGAGTTATGAACCGCATGAACTGACTTTCAAACCCCGCGTCCCTCACGCCATCGGCCTCATCCGCACCGGTGATACCACCCAGTATGGCAATATGATTCTCGTTTCCGCCTGATCGATCCATTCCGAACAAACAAACCTAACATGAGCCTTTTTACCCATTACCCGAAAGTCGGCATCCGCCCCACCATTGATGGCCGCCTCGGTGGCGTCCGCGAATCTTTGGAAACCCAAACCATGGATATGGCTAAAGAGGCGGCAGCCCTGATAGCCACTCTGCGTTATCCCGATGGCACACCCGTTCAATGTGTGATCGCAGATACGTGTATCGGCGGCGTGGCGGAAGCTGCTGCCTGCGCGGAAAAATTCGAACGTGCCGGCGTGGGCGTTTCCCTCACCGTCACCCCATGCTGGTGCTATGGTTCGGAGACGATGGATATGAATGCCAGCATCCCCAAGGCCATCTGGGGCTTCAATGGCACTGAACGTCCAGGCGCGGTCTATCTGGCCGCCGTGCTGGCAGGCCATACACAGAAAGGCATTCCAGCATTCGGCATCTATGGCCGTGATGTGCAGGATGATTCGGACAAATCCATCCCGGAAGACGTGCAGCAGAAAATCCTCCAGTTCGTCCGCGCTGGTCTGGCAGTTTCCCTCATGCGTGGGAA
>Ga0157373_10003434_pt1 | contig 11996 bp, 11 predicted proteins | sample C65metaG_FD_113460 | JGI IMG/M metagenome (GOLD analysis project Ga0157373, IMG submission 113460) | Corn rhizosphere microbial communities from Kellogg Biological Station, Michigan, USA - C6-5 metaG | ecosystem: Host-associated > Plants > Roots > Rhizosphere > Soil | place: USA: Michigan...
CCTGCCTCATCCACTTGTTGCTGCAAAGATTTTCCCTGGAGTGACGAAAAGCCTGCACCACCCACACCGAAATTTGTCACCTTCATCCCCAAATAGCGCTGCCAAAGTATTTTAGCGCTGTCGCTTGCAGGAATAACAGAAACAGAACCACCAAATACAGCTACTGATTTTCCATAGTTAAATGAAGCTGAGAGTGGATTGCGCGAGAAGGATTGAGATTGTGTGTTTTCCCATAAAAAAATTGAAACGAATAAAATGAAATGTATTTTTTTCATGTAATAATTTATCGGGGTTAGTGATAAAAGTATCAAATTTTTTAAATCACAAATCGATAATTAACCAGAACGCATCTTGTCTGCTTTCTACGCGGCTAATAGCAGCTTTTAATATTGATTTATTTAACAGATATAAGCTGGAATTTTTCCAATTTGATAAATGAAGTATCGGAAAGGATTCTATTTTCGCGACTATAAAAATGATTGATGAGCAAAAAGTATAGCTATGGTGAAAACAGAAAAAAATAAAAAATCATTCGTAACGTGGATAAAGCGTATTGGCTTTTGGGGGTTTCTGTTTTTTCTTGTAAAAGGCCTTGTTTGGCTGGCAGTCGGATATTTTATTTTGAAATGAAATAAAGAATATAAATTTAAACTATTTGTTTATCTACTGTTTGAATGGTGGTTCAATCTCCGGCTCAGTTGCAAAATAAGTAATTAGCTTTTCCTTTATTTTTTCGGGAATGTCGGTTCGTTTCATTGTTTTGGCATTTATAAAATATAGCGTAACATTTCCCATATTCAATAATTCGTCTTTCTCATTATAAATTTCATTGTGGAATATAATTTTTGAGTGAAGTGGCATTTCCTTAATGGTGGTTACCACTGTTACTAAATCATCATACAGCGCCGGCCTCAAAAAACGTATATGCATCTCCGTTACAGGCATAATGACGCCGGTTGCTTCAATTGCTTTGTAGGTTAATCCAAGACTTCTTAATGCTTCTGTCCGGCCTATCTCGTAAAGTTGTGCATAATTGCCATAGTAGACAAGGCCCATCTGGTCAGTCCAGGCATAATGAATCCGTATTTGCGTTTTGGAGATAAACATGCGTTGTGATTTCAGGGCGTCAAAATGTGATTCTTATTTTCCAATTGCTCCATCCAAACTGATTTTTCCAGGGCCGCAAAACAGGATGGTAATGCTTGCAGCCAGGTAAATGGCACCCATTTCACCACGGCCAAGAATTTCTCCATGCGTAGCTACAAAAACTACCACTGTCATCGCAATGACAATAGGAATTACGGCAACTCTTGTAAACAATCCAAGTATTAAAAAAATAGAACAAAAAAATTCTGCAAAAATCACAAGAGCAAGGGATAAGGTGGGGCCCATGTGAAGAAAGTTCAAAAACTTATAACGGAGAGTACTAAACGAAATCAATTTACTATAGCCATGGCTTATCAAAAGAATCCCGAGAACCACCCTTAAAACCAGCATTCCGAAATTAAAAGCGGCGTTTGAATATTTTGTTGACAAAAATCTGCTCATTCTTTTTTACAATTGTATTAACAAAGATTTGTGCAATTTAAAGTGTTTTTAATTTCATTCAAATAGTTTTGAATCACCGTTAGTGGAATGGCGGTTGTACTTTTGCGCGAAACAAAAATCGTCGAACCACGGAGTTTGGCTCGTTTTTTATTCTATATTGAAAGTAAAATATTAAATTAATGACGCGTTTTTTTCTGCCTTTTCTATTCATAGCATTTTCAATTCCTTGTTTTTCCCAGGCAAATTATTCCGTTACAGATCCTCAGAAAGATTTTAAAGAAGCTGAGTATTTTTTCCTGAAAGGGGAATACAGTCTTGCCTACCCCCTATTGAAACCCTTGCTGGATAAGTATCCTGAGAATACGAAAAGCAGTCACGCTTATCTTAACCAAGATATTGAGTACTATTTTGTGGTATGCGAATTAAAGCTTAACCAGTCGATAGCGGAAGAAGCGGCTCAACGATTTATTGACGCAGCCAACAATGAGCCGCGTCAGCAATTGATGAGCTTTCATCTTGCCCAGTATTATTTTTTGAGAAATGATTATGCACGGGCTGTGGTTTATTATGAAAGAGCAGGTTATAATAATTTAAGTAATGAACAAATTGCTGATGCAAAATTTGAACTCGCCTATTCGTACTTTGAAGTAGGGCAATATAATAATGCCAAACCCTTATTTGATGAAATTCATCAATTGCCTTCTAACAAATATTATTATGACGCTAACTACTATTATGGTTTTCTGAGTTACCGCGACCGCGATTATAACAACGCGCTGAGCTCATTTCAAAAAGTAGAATCTATTCCAAAATACCGCGGCCTTGTTCCCTACTACATTTCACAGATATATTATTTCCAGGGAAATAAAGACCAGGCGTTACAATATGGGCAAAGCAAAATTGGCCAAAACGATGTTTACAACCGGAAAGAGATGAACCTTCTGATGGGACAAATTTATTTTGAGAAAAAAGAATTTTCTAAAGCATTGCCTTTGCTTGAAGCGTATGTAAAAAATACAGACAAAGTTTCTAAAGAAGTGATGTATGAACTGAGCTATTGTTATTACAACGCCAACGATGTTCAAAAAGCGATAGAAGGATTTAAGCAGCTTAGCAATGAAAAGGATTCGTTAGGACAAAATTCAATGTATCTCCTTGGAGATCTTTATTTAAAAACCGGTCAAAAAGAAAATGCGAGAAATGCTTTCCTATACAGCGCTGACAACAACAGCAACAGGAAGCAGCAGGAAATTTCCAGGTTTAATTATGCAAAACTTTCGTACGAATTAGGCTACCAGGATATAGCGCTCAATTCCTTAAATAAATTCCTGGATCTATATCCCCAATCTGCTTACGCGAATGAAGCCAAAGAAATTATTATCAATCTTTTGGCGAATACAAATAATTATTCAGAAGCACTTTCATTATACCAATCATTTTCTGAACCCACGCCAACCATGAAAAGAATTTATCCAAAGATTCTTTTCGGAAGGGCTACAGAATATATTAACAACCAAAAGCTGGACGAAGCTGATGACCTTCTCACTAAAGTCATCAGGGATCCGAATGCAGGCCCCGTTTTACCTTTTGCTTATTTCTGGAAAGGTGAAGTTTCGTATAGGCTTAACCGTTATGATGAGGCAATAAAAAACATGAACAGCTATTTGCAAAATGGCGGCATCCAGGGAGAAGCTAATCCCACAGACGCCAGCTATGTGCTCGGCTATAGTTATCTGAATCTTGAGAATTATTCATTGGCACTTGCCAATTTTAAAAAGGTAGCGCCCGCCATAAATGCACAATCATCAAACCTCCAGCAAGACGCGTATGTGAGATCGGCAGATTGTTATTTTATGATGAAAGATTATGCAGCTGCAAAAAATATGTACCAGAATGTAATTAACAATGGCCTCGCCCAAAGTGATTATGCTTTATACCAGGTAGCATTGATCAATGGAATACGTAACCCCGCAGAAAAAATCAAAACATTCAACACACTTACTGAAAGGTATCCCCAGAGCGATCTTGTGGCTGAGTCTTATATGCAAATTGCAAACGCTTACATGGTACAGGAAAAATTCAGGGATGCCATTCCGTATCTTAATAAAATTCTGGACATAAAATCAGCTTCGGGCCAGTATCCTAAAGTGTATTTAAAATTAGGCCTTGCCAACTATAACCTGAATAATAACAATGAGGCATTGCAGGATTATCAAAAACTTATCAATCAATACCCACAATCAGAAGAAGCAAATGAGGCGCTCGATAATCTAAAAAATATTTATGTAGAAATGGGCAAACCAAATGATTATGTGGCCTTTGTACAGAAAGCAGGTAAAGTGATCAGCGTTTCTGAAGCGGATTCTCTCACTTATGCTGCGGCTGAATTGCAATACTCCAATAATGATTGTGCTGCGGCTATCAATTCATTCAATAATTATTTATCAAAATTCCCCCAGGGCGCCTACGCATTAAATGCTAACTTTTATAAAAGCGAATGTTATTCCAGGAATAAAGATTGGCAAAATGCAATGCAGGGATATGAAGCGGTTTTAAGCCAGGGAGCCAGTCCGTTTGCAGAAAGATCGGCTTTTGCGGCAGCCAGAATCAATTATTTTGAATTGAAAGATTATCAGCAATCCAAAAACTATTTTTCAAAATTGCTGGAATTAGCGACCACACCTGAAAATCAATTGGAAGCTTTAAGAGGATTAGTGAGAAGCTATTATCAAACCAAAGATTTTGCTGAGGCAAATAATATTGCAAAAGAACTTCTTACCAAGAAAGGCACAAGCACCGATGATAAGGCGATTGCGAATTTGGTTTTGGGAAAATCGTTGCAGGTAAACAACCAATGCGCCGACGCAATAAAAGCATTTAAAGAAGTGTCTGCCATCAACAAATCAGAATGGGGAGCAGAAGCACGGTTTGAAACGGCCAATTGCTATTATATGCTTAACCAATTGCCCACCGCCGAAAAAGCAGCACTTGAAGTGATAAAAGTTACAGGAGCCTACGATTATTGGGTAGCCAAATCTTATATTTTGCTTGGAGACATTTACCTGGCTGAAGGAGACTATTTTAATGCTAAGGCAACTTATAAAAGTGTCGCTGATAACGCCACCATTGAGGACTTGAAAAAAGAAGCACAAACCAAGCTGGAGGCAGCCATCACGGAAGAACAACAACATTCTAAAGTTCAATCGGCACCGTAAAACAGCAAATAACAAGCTACAGAAATTGAAATCAAAAAAAATGATGAGAAGTAATTGCATTAATAAACTAATCTTTTTTTTGCCTTTGGGTTTTTTATATAATTTATCAAAGGCGCAAGACACGACAAGAAGGCAAACAATTGAAATAACGTCTTCCTATAAACCTTCTTTGCGCAATACTGTAAAAATAAATCTATACGCTAGTCCTATTTCTCCGGATACATCCCGGCCGCGCCTTGCCTATAACATTCCCCCGGAAAATTTATTTTTCACTTATCAGCCGGTTGCGTTAAAACCACTTTCGCTGGAGGCTGATACCTCTTTAAAATTGGGCGACAGAAAGCAATTGAAAGTAGGATACGGAAATTTATCAACTCCTTACATAGCCGGAGCATTCAGCTTTGGCGATGGTAAACATAACCTGGGAAATATTTACGGGAATTATATTTCCTCAAGAGGCAACATAAAAAATCAGGACTTTGCAGAATGGAATATCCAGGGAACTGGCAGCTTGTATTCAGGTAACAATGAAATATACGCAGGAGCAGGATTTGCAGAGCATGAATATTACCAGTATGGTTATGATCATTCTCTTTATGATTTTTCTAAAGATAGCATCAGAAGAAGCTACCAGGATTTTTCGGCCAAGGTTGGTTTTAGAAACATGGAGAAAAATGATCTTGGCATCAACTATGATCCTCATTTGGAAGTTCATCAGTTTTCCAGAGAAAGTAAGGCAACGGAAAGTAACCTGATAATAAACATTCCTGCCGAAAAAAGATTCTCAGATGCGGTTTCTTTTAAGATCGCGGCGCGTGGCAATTTTAATAAATATCAGCAAAAAGATTCAGGCTTCTCTGTAACGAATAACCTTTTTGAACTGGCTCCTGAATTTGTTTATTACAGCGATATGTTTGTTTTTCACGGGGGAATTACGCCCTCATGGAACAACAATAAAGTGGCTATATTGCCGAACATTTACGCCGAAGTTCAATTACAACAAAATGCACTAATGGTGCAGGCCGGTTGGGTCGGAAAATATATTTCAAACAGTTTTCGGACTCTGAGCAAAGAAAATCCCTATATGCAGGATCCATCTTTTATGAACAATACAAAGGAAATACAATATTATGGTGGCATCAAAGCAACCGTAGGCATGCATTTCAATTTTAATGCCCGTGCCTCATTTATCTCGTACACGGATATGCCGCTTTTTGTAAACGATTCTACGCTGGGAAATACGTTTTATCTTTCAAATGAAAGCAACATTTCAGATTTACAAATTCATGGAGATATGAATTTCATAAGCCAGGATAAATTCACAGCGTCAGCTTCGCTTGATATGAACAGCTATACGGGCCTTAGGGATAATAAAAAAGCGTGGGGTTTATATCCTTTAAAATTTACCGGCTCATTAAGATGGTATGCTTTTAAAGAACTGTTATTGAAAGGCGATTTGATTGCTTTTTCAGGAGCTAAAGCTCTTGTTAATAAAACGGTAGAAAATATGAAGGGAGGAACAGACCTGAGCCTGGGCGCTGAATTTAAATTGAATAAACAATTTAGTGTATGGCTTGATTTTGATAACGTACTCAATAGCAAGTACGAAAGATGGAAAAATTATCCCGTATATGGGTTTCAGGTAATTGGCGGCATCCTGGTTCATTTCTAATGAACTTTATCCGGCTAAAGAAATTAATTTGCAGAAATTTGATACCATGCAACAGCTGATTACTTCATATATTATCCAGGAAAGAGAATGCATGCTTAAAGATGTGGGCAGATTTAAAATTAATTTTATCGCTGCTGAATCAGATATTGTCAATAAGCAAATTGCGCCACGAACGGTTGAGATAAATTTTGCGCCAAGAGAAGAAAAAATTTCAGACGGGTTGATTAAATATGTGGCTGATAAGAAAATGATAACATTAGCACAAGCTTCGGATGATGTAAAAATGTGGTGTAGAGACACAAAGAACAAATTAATAAACGGAGAAGATGTGCCGTTACTTTCTTTAGGTATTTTGAAGAAGAGCCCCTCCGGAATTGTATTCATCGCTGATTCTTCACCTGCAGTTTTTTTTGGACCAGTGAAGGCTGAACGGGTGGTTCATTTAAACAGTGAGCATGCAATGCTGGTGGGTGATAAAGAAACTACGTCATCCAGGATGAGTGATTATCTGCAGATAGAAAACGTTATCAAAAAAAATAACACCTGGAAGATACTGGCCGTTTTACTTTTTATAATCGCGCTGTTTTTTTTGATTATTCATTTTTATGGAAATCCCTTTTCTTTGTCTACCATTGGGAATCAAAATAAAATCATACCGGCCAGCGCTCCTCATACGTATTTAAAACCATAATGTAAGAAATGATTAACTACACATCATGTCCGAATTGTGGCAGCGGGGATATTTTCTATATTTTTTCTGCTAAGGATAATACGGTTACAGGTGAGGAATTTGAAATTTGGGAATGCAAAGATTGCACACTTCGTTTTACACAAAATATTCCTGAACAGGAAAATATTGGCCGGTATTATCAATCTGAAAAATATATTTCGCATAGTGACACGACGGAAGGCCTGGTTAATAAATTATACCACCTGGTAAGAAAACGTACGCTCTTAAAAAAGCGAAAGCTTGTTGAGGTTACAACAAAAAAAACGCAGGGGTCAATTATGGATTTAGGCGCCGGAACAGGAGCTTTTTTAAATACCATGAAATCGGCGGGATGGCATACTGAAGGCCTTGAACCTGATATCATAGCCCGCAAAAAAGCCAGCGAATTGTACGGTTTGAATTTAAAAGAATCCAACGAACTTTTTTCATTGGCCGGTGATAATTTTGATGCAATTACTTTATGGCATGTGTTAGAGCATGTTCACCAACTCCATGAATACGTGATAAAATTCAGGGAACTTCTCAAAAAAGATGGAAAACTATTTATTGCGGTACCGAACTTCACCTCAAAAGACGCTGCTATTTATAAAAAGTATTGGGCGGCTTATGATGTGCCGCGGCATCTGTATCATTTTTCACCCAAGTCAATGGAAATATTGCTGAATACCCATGGCTTCAGCCTCGAAAAGATTCAACCGATGTGGTACGACAGCGCCTATGTAAGCATGCTTAGCGAGAAACACAAAACAGGAAAATCTAATAATCTCAAGGCTTTAATAAATGGTGCGGCCTCAAATGTGAGCGCTTTTTTTGATAATTCGAAATGTAGCTCATTAATTTATATTGCATCGCCAAAATAAAAAAGGCCATTATTTTTTCATTTACTGTCTTAATCGCTTCCGGTAAATTTTGCAAGGCTTGTAAGCTTATTTTGCAACAAAAGTTCATTGCCAACAATTTCATAATGATCTGTGTTGGCAATTGCATTTAGATAGTCTTTTTCATAATCTATGCCCGGGCAAAGTATGTTGGTGCGCACCAGTTCGCCAAAAATTATTTCATTGTTCTTTCCCAGTGAATACGTGCCTGAAAATGCATTGCATCCACCATTGCCTGAAACCGTTGAGTCGCTTTTCAGAATAAGGTACATTTGTTTTGGCGTAGCATTAACCGGTATTTTTTTGCCGCCCAATTCAACAAGTTTCCACCTTGTGTTTTGCAGTGGTAATTTATTAGAATCAATTGAACTGATAAGAACCGGCTGACTCAAATCATTATTACGAAATGCCATTAGTGCAAACATTCCTACTATCAGTGCCATTAGAATTTTCATGTTTTAAATTTTTATGCTGTGGAAATATTTCCATTATTTAAAAACTTATTCTTGAGCTTTTTGTGTCGATACAATATATCAATACTCAATCTTCAAATCAACGGCGAAAGATCTGAAGAATTCAGAGATGTTTTCCGCTAGATAAATGGCTTCAAATATAGTACCGTTATCAACGGGTCTTTTTACTTTTTAACAATAGCATTGTTGAAATTCAGTTTTCCTTTCCTTCGAAAATTTTAATAAAATGCGTCCATACCTAATTAAAAAGATGATTTAACATTCAAACCATTTAAGGTGCAAAATTTGTAAGTAATGATAAAAAAACTATCATGGAAAATAAAGCAAAGTATAAGAACATATGGATGCCAGCGGTTGCACTATTAAGCGCCTTTGTAATCAGTTGCACGGCTTCAAAGAGAGTTGAGAAAATAAAACCAGGCGATATTGATAATCTTATAAATTCAAAAAATTTTACGTTTATAGCCGAAAGGGTTAATCCTTTCAGAGGTGCGTCCAGAAATCTGACAAGCCTTTATGACGTAGAAATAAAAAGGGATACATTAATTTGCTTTCTTCCTTTTTTTGGGCGTGCCTACCAGGCGCCTATGGACCCCTCAAAAGGAGGAATTGATTTCAAATCAACCAATTTTTCTTATAACATAACAGAAAAATCGAAGGACGAATGGGACATTTATATTGAACCAAAAGATAATTCCGATGTTCAAACAATGATATTTTCAATTTTTGGGAATGGAAACGCAACATTAAATATACAGAATACGCACCGCGATCCCATTTCTTTTTATGGCAGAATAGAAAAAAATAAAAGTGATTAACAAATGGATCAGCAAACCGGCAAATATATCTTGGTCATTGGCCTGATTATCGTCTTTATTGGAATTATAATTTATTTCTTTCACGATTATTTTCGTTGGATTGGTCGCCTTCCCGGAGATATCAGAATTGAAAAAAATAATTTTCGATTTTATTTTCCGTTGGCCACTATGATTATAGTAAGCCTCGTATTAACGATCTTAATCAATATTTTTAAGAAGCTTTTCTAAAAAATGCTATGCATAAATAAACAAATGTTGGCATAAAAATTTCTGTTTATTTTTTAAGAAACAATTAAACCCAAGGTCATGGCAAAATATGGAAAAAAGGCAGAAGAAAAAGTACATAAGGCACTTCATGAAATGGAGGAAGGTAAATTGAAAAGCGGCAAAAGTGGAAAGAAAGTTACAAGTCGCAAACAGGCAATAGCAATTGGATTATCCGAAGCAAGGGAAGAAGGAGGCAAAGTGCCCAAAAAAAGTACAAAAAAATAATCTGCGGTTACTTAATCTGTATAGTTTTTTTGAAGTAAAAAAATGGCTTAAAAGCCACTTTACTGGCGGTGACGCTTTTAATTAACGCCAAAATCAATTCTATCTCATCCATCTTTATTATTTTAGCTCTTATTTGTTCTTAACGAGTTTTTCTTTATTATGAATAGAAATTTATCCGCGATCGCATTTTTGATTTTTGCCTTTCCTTGTTTTTTAAATGCACAACAATTATACGTACCAAGAAATATTCAGATTGCCTATGATAACGGCACACGTTCTATGCAAGGCCCTCCCGGAAAAAATTATTGGCAAAATGAAGGCAAATATGACATTAAAGAAACTATAAACCCTGATACTAAGATCGTTTCAGGAGATGAAAGCATAGTTTATTCAAACAATAGTCCGGACACACTGAGCGTATTGGTTATAAGATTTGTCAATAATGTTCACAAACCAACATCCCCGCGGGGAAGCCAGGTTGGAGAAGATTTTTTTACAACGGGGTTGGACATTACTTCTCTTTCAATTAATGGAACTAAATATTTTGTTGATGCCAGCCAGTGGGGAACGGCCGGAGTGATAAGATTAAGAGAACCGCTACTTCCCAATTCTTCGGTAAACGTAAACATCTCATGGAATTATCCTTTAAGCAAACAAGATGGACGCGAAGGCCAAATAGACAGCGGGACTATGTATGCAGCATATAGCTATCCACGAATTTCAGTTTATGATGATTACAATGGCTGGGATGTATTGCCTCATACTTTGCGACAGGAATTTTACAACGATTTCAATGACTATACATTTTCTGTAAAAGCTCCAAAAAATTATGTGGTGTGGGCCACGGGCAATCTCGAAAATCCTGACGAAGTACTGCAGCCTCTTTTTTCAAAAAGATTAAAGGATTCATATACCTCGGATGATGTTATTCATATTGCCAACTTAAAAGAAATGCAGGAAGGAAAAGTGACGCAGCAAAACGATTGGAATACCTGGAAATTTTCAGCCAATCATATTACCGATATGTGTTACGCCATCAGTAATCATTATGTGTGGGATGCATCGAGCGTGATTGTTGATCCGGCAACAAAGCGCCGTGTAAGTGTACAAGCAGCGTATAATGATACGGCAAAAGATTTTCGCCACTCAGTAAAATGGTCTCAAATTGCACTAAAATATTTTTCGGGTAAATGGCCCGGTGTAATCTATCCGTTTCCAAAAATGACTGCATTTCAGGGCCATGCTGATATGGAATATCCTATGATGGTTAACGATGCAACGGTAGGCGATACACGAAGATTTAAATTTGCCCAAATGGTGCAGGATCATGAAATCGCTCATACCTATTTTCCTTTTTATATGGGCACAAATGAAAAACGATATGCTTACATGGATGAAGGCTGGGCTACCACCTTCGAATACCTGATTGGCCAGGAAGAAAATGGGAAAAAATATGCCGATTCAGTTTATAAAATATTCCGCATTCGTCGCTACATTACCGATCCATCCACCGAAGAAGACCAGCCTATTATTTCAATGTCAACACAGGTAGGCGGTTCGGGATATGGAAATAATTCGTATGGAAAAGCTTCGTTGAGCTATCTCGCATTAAAAGATTACCTGGGCGATTCAACTTTTAAAAAGGCTTTGCATTATTATATGAACGCATGGAATGGAAAGCATCCGATTCCGTGGGATTATTTTAACTGCATGAACACAGGGTCCGGACAAAATTTAAACTGGTTTTTCAAAAATTGGTTTTTTTCGAATCATTATATTGATTTGAAAGTAGACACCATTAAAAAGCAAAATGACTTTTATACCGTGAACGTAAAAAATGTGGGTGGATTTGCCATTCCATTTGATATAAAAATTACCTATGCCGATGGCGAAACTAACACTATGCATGAAACTCCGGCGGTTTGGAAAAATAATGAAACAAAGCAGGTATTTGAAATTTCATCTAAAAAATAATAAAATCTGTTGAACTGGATGGGGGCATTTTTATGGATTACACCCCAAATGATAATATTTGGAAACAATAAAAAGGTGAATTATATTATTACCAAAATAGAATTTCTGTTTATTAATTGCTTTACTATGTTATTTACTTCTTTCAATTGCGGTTTAAAAGTAATTATCAAACAATTTTTATTCGAACATCATACAC
>Ga0157373_10003438_pt1 | contig 11982 bp, 7 predicted proteins | sample C65metaG_FD_113460 | JGI IMG/M metagenome (GOLD analysis project Ga0157373, IMG submission 113460) | Corn rhizosphere microbial communities from Kellogg Biological Station, Michigan, USA - C6-5 metaG | ecosystem: Host-associated > Plants > Roots > Rhizosphere > Soil | place: USA: Michigan...
ACACGTGGGAGAGTAGGTCGGTGCCAAATCTTAAAGAAAGCCTGTAGTCAAAACTGCAGGCTTTTCTTGTTTGCGGGATTTTGATATGATTTGATCACTCCGCAGTTTTCACATATTCGTTATTATGATTCTGAAATACATTACCTCTTTTTCAGTATTTCAATTGATTCAACCGGTATTTCTCTAGCTTATACAAGATCTATGGTCAGTGAATTCTGTACAGTCGATTCTCAGCGATTTGAATATGTTTGACATTTTTGTTCGCTTTATTATCGATCTTGTTTACAGATATTTTGCTTTTTTGAAAAGCAATTATGGGCATTCATGCCTGTACCGTAATTTGGGGTTACATCATAATACGTATTGGATGACCTTTAGAAGGAAATCTTCATATATTTTATTAAATTTGAGTGGAAACACACATGGTTTAGATGCATAAGGGATGTTCAGATGAGGAGTTGATCAATCTGTTAAACGGGGGTAGCAGAGAGGCTTTTGATGAGATATACCGCAGACATTGGTCAGCGATGTACCTCATGGCATTCAATATGCTCAGGGATCATGATGCATGTATGGACGTGATACAAGATGTGTTCGTCTGGCTTTGGGACAGGTCGGGCGAGCTGGAGATCACTACGCTGAAATCCTATCTCATGTCGGCAGTGAAATACAAAGTGACCAACGTCATTCGTATGCTGAAGTCCCGTCAATCTTACCTTGATCAGATTGAAACCATAGAACCTTCGTTCGACAATGTTAGCAGCGAGATGGAATTAAAGGAGTTAAAGGCTGTTTTGTTGCAATTCACGGCGGAATTGCCAGATAGATGTCGTGAAGTCTTCGAGCTGAGCAGGAATTCCCATCTAAGTAATAAAGAAATTTCCTTAAAGATGGGTATTTCTGAGAAAGCCGTGGAAAGACAGATGACTATCGCTTTGAAACGGCTTAAGGGGTCGCTTATTCTTTTCTATATCCTGTATCTTTCTTCATTTTAAAGGTTATTTTCGATAAATCCTGGGTGGACAGTGCTTTTCTTCAATAAACTTTAAATAAATAAAACTTTTTTATGATTTGTTTGTGGGGGTAGGGCTATTTGATGTGCCTTATAGGAAATGGGGATGATGAATCGCTCATGATCCTCAAAATCATAATTAGTTTCAATGACAAAAGAAGCCTTTTTTCAGCTAACAGACAAAGTTAAAGATGGTACTGCCAGCGATGCAGAGCTGAAATTGTATGATCAATATTTTAACTACTTCCAGGTGTTGGAGCGTTGGGATGAAGAGACGATGGGTGTGGAGGAAGTTCGGGGACAGTTGTTATATACATCGATAGATCGCGCGATTAGCGCTCCTGTTCCGGTCAGGAAACTAAGTATTGGATGGAAGAAACTGGTGACTGTTGCTGCAGCAATTTTGCTGCTTGCAGGATCCGCAGTTTTATTTTTCTATCATCAAAAGCAGTCAGCAGAGCAGACCATATTCAGCAGTAACGGCGCTTCGGGCAGAACGAATGACCTGATACAGCTGCCTGATGGAAGTACGGTGATTCTGAGTGCGGGGAGCCAGCTGAGATATGGTTCCAGTTTTGAGGGAAAGGCAGTACGTGAGGTTTTCCTAACCGGTAAAGCATTTTTTGACGTCAAGCACCTCAGTAATCAACCATTTATCGTACGTACGGGAAAGGTAAATACACAAGTTTTAGGGACCGCCTTTGATGTGGATTCAAGGAACGAACAGGTGACTGTTACTGTCATCCGCGGAAAAGTAGTCGTTAAGAAAGAAGGAAAGACACTAGGTACTTTAACCCCCAACAGACAGGTCGTATACAATATCGCGGCAGATCAAGCCACGCTGCATGATACCGACGCTGAGAAAGCTGTAGCCTGGAGAGAACAGGATCTGGTATTTAAAGACATCACTTTCGATAATGCTGCAATATTGCTGCAGGATCGTTTCGACGTGAAGGTCATCATTGGCGATAAGCGCCTTGGGCAACAACATTTCACCACCACGCTGTTTGAGAATCAGAGTCTGGAAGACTTTCTGACCTTAATCTGCGATTTTAATAACGCCGTATACCAATACGACAAAATCACTAAACATGTAACCATTAAACCAAAAAACTAACCCAAATGAACCAACCCAGACCATCTTAAAGAAAAAGGCCCTGCTATAGCTACATATTGCGAGTATGAAACTATTGCAGAACCTCCTGGACCATATCCCAACGGGGTAATGAGTCCTGTTTTAATGTAATTCTCATAAGGTATTTAAATCACACCAACATTCGAATATATGAATTTTTCTGCAATTGCAGCTAAATACGGGGACGGGTATGTCCGCTGTATCCATAAAAAAATCCTGATTGATTTTATGCGTATTACTTCATTCATCATTCTGACACTCACGATCTCAGCGCAGATGCTGACTGCCTCCAATGTTAAGGGTCAACGTATGGGAGAGGTACGTGTGAAGCTAAAGCTGAACAGGGAGAGCCTGTCGGACGCACTGGAGAAAATTGAAAAGCAAACGCCTTTTCATTTTCTTTACCGTAACGAAGAAATTCGCGAAATCGGAAAGTTAAACCTGGTAGAAACGACCACGACACTTGATAAGCTATTGGAAGCTCTGCTGTCCAATTCCTCGCTGGACTTCAGGCAGGTCAACAGGCATATTGTCATTACTAAAAAATCAGAAACATCCTCAACTATTGCCAATGATAAAAACAGCTACAACAATCCAATTATAAGAGCTGATATCGACATCAGGGGACGGGTAATCGACCAGACCAAACATGGTATGCCGGGCGTCAGCGTATGGCTGGTGGGCAGCCGTTCAGGCACCACCACGGATAAAGATGGTAACTTCAATATTAAGGTACCTGATTCCAGTGCTGTACTGGAGTTCAGCTACCTGGGGTACCTCTCCAGGAAAGTAGGTGTAGCTTCCGGTAATTACAAATCGGTTACCTTGATGCCAGATGACAATAACCTGAATGAGGTGGTGATAAATACAGGTCGGTTCGAGCGTAAGGCGGGAACCTTTACCGGTGCCGTTGCCGCCTTTACCGGAGCAGAGCTGAAGCAGGTGACCAACCAGAACGTCATCCAGGGATTAGCGATTCTTGACCCATCCTTCCAGATCCTCGACAACATCAACCTGGGCTCAGATCCGAATAACCTTCCTAACATCCAGCTTAGAGGACAAACGGGAATTCCGGAGAATCTGGAGAATGAATTCGGAAACCAGCCAAACCAACCATTGTTTATCCTCGATGGCTTTGAGACCACCCTGGAGAAGATCTATGACCTGAACATCAACTTTGTGAAAAGCATCACCCTGTTGAAGGATGCAGCTGCAAAATCCATGTACGGTTCCAAAGCCGGAAATGGTGTGGTAGTCATCGAAACTATTGAACCGCAGGCGGGCAAGCTGAGGTTAAGCTATCAGGCCAGTTTGAATGTGACTGCGCCAGACCTGAGCAGTTATGAGCTGACAAATTCACGTCAGAAATTACAGGCAGAACTGCTCGCTGGTAAATACAGCTCTGCGGACCCATTGACGCAGGCTTCACTGCTTCGTGATTATAGCATCAACCAAAAAGCAATGATGGATGGGGTAGATACCTATTGGTTATCGCAGCCCCTGCAAAACGGCTATGGACAACGTCATACGCTGATGATGGACGGTGGAGATCAGGCCATGCGCTACTCGGCAAATGTGGCCTATAACAAAACTACAGGGGTAATGAAGGGATCGGACAGGACCAGTGTAAATGGGCAGTTCAACCTGATTTATAGGGTAAACAACATCTCTTTCCGCAATAACCTGTCGATTGACAGGAACATCGCCAAAAATTCACCTTATGGCAGTTTCTCTGATTATTCCAGAATGAACCCCTACTGGAGAATTTATGATGACAACGGAAATCTGATCCCTTCGTATTCCATGAGCAGTGGTCTTTTTAACATTTCAGGGCAGCTGGCGTACAACCCTTTATATAATGCTTCGTTGAACATTAAGGATGGCAGCAACTACACCAATGTGATCGAGAACTTCTCTACCGAATGGAACATTGTAAAAAACCTGCGGTTAAGCGGCCGTTTAGGGGTAAGTCTGCAAAACAATGAATCTGAATTGTTCTATCCGGCGTCGCATACCAGGTATCTGAATGTCGCTGTCACTAGCCCTGAGTATAACAACCGCGGTATGTATACAGTAAGTAACGGCAAAACGGCGAATTACAATGGCGATATTTTACTTGCCTACTCGGTGCAGGCCGGGAGACACCTGGTCTATGCCAATGCGGTTTATGCCATGAACCAGATCTCAGGACGCTCGGTAGGTCAGACGATGGTTGGATTTCCAAATGATAAAATGGACGACATTACTTTCGGTAATGGGTATGCCGCAGGCAGTAAAGCTTCCGGGGCTGAAAATACAAGCCGTACGGTTTCCACCTCAGGAGCAGTCAATTATTCTTTTGACAATCGTTTTCTCGCTGATTTTGCCTACAGTCTAAATGGGGGATCACAATTTGGCAGGACCAACAGATGGGGTGGTTTCTGGTCGACTTCCGTTGGATGGAACCTCCAGAATGAGCAGTTCATTAAAAATATAGAAGCCATTGATCGTTTGAGGATCACGGCAAGTACAGGGGTAACCGGTACGCAGGGTGGTAATGCCTATAAGTCATTAGCGAGGTACAGGTACATCACCAATGTTAACTACAATGGTGACCTTGGGATGGAGCTGATGGGTTTACCCAATAGCGACCTGATGTGGCAGAGTGTACGCGACAATAACATTGGATTTGACCTGGGCTTTCTGAAAGCTGCAAATCTTCGTGTGGATTACTACATTAAAGATACTAAAAACCTGCTGTCCGATCAGATTGTAGCACCTTCCGCAGGCTTCAATTCCTATGCAGAGAACATTGGGGAGGTACGTAACAAAGGCTTTCAGGTGGCGGCAAGCGTCAGGGTGTTCAACAATCCAAAGAACCGTTCCAATCTGAACCTTTTCGTCAACGTTGCGCACAATACCAATAAAATCAGCAAGGTATCCAATTCATTGGAGCAGTTGAATTCCGCAAAGGACAATGCGCAGCAGAACGGATCGTTAGGGACTGCTGAAGGAAGGGCTACGCTGCAGAATCCATCCACGCGATATGAGCCTAACCAGTCGACTACCGCGATCTGGGTGGTGCCATCTCTTGGAATTGACCCCGCAAACGGAATGGAGATTTACCGGAAGAAAGATGGCTCACAGACCTACGTGTGGTCGGCTGCCGATTATGTAGTGGGTGGAGATTCCAATGCCAAATACACCGGTTCCTTTGGATCTAACTTCCAGTATAAGGGTTTCAATGCAAACTTTGCCTTTTCATTCCGCCTGGGCGGACAGATGTATAACTCCAGCTTGGTAACCAAGGTAGAGGACGCCGATTTCAACTATAATGTGGACATCAGGGCTTTGGAAGAGCGCTGGAAAACACCAGGTCAGCAGAGTCTGTATAAGGACATTGCGCTCATCATGCCAACGAGGCCTACCTCGCGTTTTGTACAGGACTTGGATGAGCTGATTTTCTCCTCGGTGAGTCTTTCTTATAATTTCAATGAGTTGAACTTCATGAAACAGAGTCGCATCAAAGGCCTTCAGTTCGGCGTCAACCTGAATGATCTGGCGAGGATCAGTACTGTCAGAACAGAAAGAGGATTGGATTATCCATATGCAAGAACCATGTCTTTTTCATTATCAGCTAATTTTTAAGAACCATGAAATTCAACTACTTCATCATCGCTGCTTTACTGCTCACAGGACTTTCTTCCTGCAACAAATGGCTGGATGTAAACCCAAAGACGGAAATAGAATCGGCTGTAGCCTTTCAGGATGAACAGGGGTTCAAAGATGCCCTGACTGGCTTATATGTGAAAATGGCAAGCGCGCCGCTTTACGGACGTGAGCTGACTTACGGTTACCTGGAAGTATTGGCAAAACAATATCCGGTATTGCCAAACTCCAGTACCTATTACCAGGCTTCGTTATATAATTATCTCGATACTGCTTCGCGGTCCCGCATGGACAATATCTGGAACAGAGGGTACAATATGATTGCAAATGATAACAACCTGATTGAAAACCTGAATACAGCAAATGCTAATATGTTTGCTGCCAACAACTACAATGTGATCAAAGGTGAAGCCTATGGCCTACGTGCGTTCATGCATTTTGACCTGCTTCGTCTTTACGCCCGCTCACCAATTTCTGCCGGCGGCACAACAAGTCCGGGGATTCCTTATAGCGAGTTCCTTGACAAGAGGATCAGTCCTACCTTGCCGGTAGGAGAGGTCATCAATAAGATTCTTGCGGATCTGGATGTAGCAGCCTCCTTACTGAAAACTGCCGATCCGATCGTACCAGGAAGTGGGATAGCTGCTACCGGATTTCTGAGAGACAGGCAGTATAAATTTAACTATTATGCTGTGAAAGCACTGCAGTCAAGGGTATACCTGTACATCAATGATAAAGCAAAGGCACTAGAATGTGCGCGGGAAGTGATACAGTCGGGCGCATTTACCTTTACGCCCAATACGCAGATTGTAAACAACACAGAGGAATTCAGGAACAAGCTGCTGACACAGGAGCTGGTATTTTCATTGAATGTACCTACACTGCAGGCCGATGCAGATCCATATTATAGCATCATAAATGGGGAGTTCTCCATACTGACCTCTGACTTTAATCAAATTTATGAAAGCAACTTGTCTGACTTGCGTTATGTATACATCAGCAGGCAGAATGCAGACAATAGCAGACGTTATTCCAGCAAGCTGGTAGGGCCGACAGGATCAGGTGCACGTGTGCCAGTAATCCGCTGGTCGGAGTTGTATTACATCGCGGCTGAGTGTCTGAAAGATACCGATCCCGGTGCTGCAGTCAACTATCTGAACCTCGTAAGGAGACAGCGCAACGTTCTGAATGACCTCTCCTCAGCTGACCTTACAACGGAGCAGATCCAGAACGAGATATTCAAAGAATATAGAAAAGAGTTTGTTGCTGAAGGCCAATTGTTTTATTACTACAAACGCATGAACAGCACGACCATCGAATTCAGCAATGTGACTGCCAATGATAACATTTATGTACTTCCTAAACCTGATAACCAAATTGAATATGGAAACTAAACGATTAACAGGTGTAAGCACCTTTGGCCTAAGTTTTTTAATGTTGGTGATTGCTGTGGCCTTTTCTGCTTGTGAGAAAAGTGTGGACAGCTATGAGAATGATCCACGCATCTATTTTTTTGAGCGTCAGAATGACCTGGTGTCGACCAGGATCACGTCAAAGTCTTTTTCTTTTCTTACTTATCCATCAACGGTAACAAGGGATACCATGTTGATCAAAGTAAAGATTATGGGACTTCCGGGTGCAACAGACCGGATCGTGCGCGGCGAAGCCATCGCAGATGGTACTACCGCTATCGAAGGCCAGCATTACCAATTTATTGACGGAACGATTAAGGCTGGTGCCATCATCGGAGAGCTGCCTGTGGTATTGCTGCGTAGTGAGGACATTAAAAATGAGGCTGTAACGTTGAAGCTTCGGATTGCGGAAACAGCAGATTTTAAACCAGGGGTTGCGGAAGATAGTTCTTTCAGTCTGACCTGGAATGACAACCTGATCAAGCCAACGAACTGGGATACGGGCTTGTTCTTTTACTTTGGTACCTACAGCGCAGTGAAATTCCGCTTTGTTATAGACGTGCTTGGTCTTGCAGAGTTTCCACTTCAGGCAAGTGCACGAGTTCCACTTAAACCCGGGGAATTTTCTAATGCGGCGATGCTGGATTTCAAGGCTCGTATGAAGCAGGCTTTGCTGGAATACAACAACACCCATACAGAGCCAAAGAAAGATGAAAATGAACAACTGGTCACTTTTCCACTTTAACCATCACTTGCAATGAAATTTAAATTATCATATAAATTACTGCTGACGATGCTTGTGCTGTCGGCATTCTTCTCCTGTAAAAAGGACCTAGGAAATTATGACTATACCGATACACCTGTTCCTGTGATTGACACAACAGGCATCGGTGGAGATATCAGGGTGATCCGCTATTCGAATCTCCACCTGGATCCGAAAATTACTCTGCCTGGAAAGGATACGACAGGGTTGACCTATAAATGGATGATCTACAAACGGGGAGCAGCAGCTACGGGGTCGGTGATCACTCCAAGGGAGCTTGCGAATACGAGACTGTTGGATGCGGCCATTGCCGAGACTGTAGGCGACTATTATGTGGAGCTTATTGTTACCGATCCGGTGACTGAGATCAGGAAGAATGTGATTTTTAATGTTGCCGTTTCTTCCGGTATGGACAATGGCTGGATGGTCTTGTATGAACACAATGGTGGCGCTGATGTCGATTTCCTGATTACACCAAATGCGGTGCCCGGAGCAGAAGTCAGCTGGCTTAAGAACCTATACTCATTGTCTACAGGCGACGTGATGCGCGGAACGCCACGTTTCATCCGCCAGTCGAGGAGGACATCCTTTTCTTCACCTGTGATGAACTGGATCACTGTTGGAAGTTCTACGGAGATCCACAGGATGAACGGAAATGACTTCTCGCTGATGCGTGAAAATGCTGCGATGTTCAGGAGACCTGAAACGATCAATCCGGAAGCTTTAAATACCTCTGATTTCAGTTTCGCAGAGGTGCTGATTAAAGGAGGACGGTTACACTATCATCAGGTGGTCAACGATCTGGATGCGTTGTTTGGTGGCTCCATTACAGGCGATTATGAACTTGCTCCTTTTATTGCGAACGCCTCAGGATCAAGCATGATCGTTGCGGCTTACGATCAGAAGCATTCCCGGTTCATCCGTCCCTTTAATGGCGCGGCACTTCCCCTGATGGCACCGGCGTCGGCAGGACAACCATTTGACCTTTCCAATATTGGTAAAGATATGGTATTCATGGATCAGGGCTTCAGCAACTATACGCATGCCTTTTTTAAGGATAAAACAGGGAATGGACGTTACATGTATACCATGAATTTCCTCATTGCCGATAACGGGATGCAGGCAATGGCGGCTTACAACATGAGCAACCTTCCGGAGATCGCAAATGCGAAGTTTTATCAATGTGGTGAACTGGGCTATGTCGCCTATTATGCTACGGAGGAAAAAATCTATCTGTACGATTACTTCGGTACAAATACGGCGAGTGTAGCTTTTACGGTTCCTGCAGGAGAAAAAATTACCAGTATGAAGCTCTATAAACCTAAACCGAGTTTTGGATTGACCACTACGGATAACAGGCTGATGTATCTGGCAACCTGGGATGGTTCTACGGGCAGAGTCTATGAGCAGGCCATCAATCCGACGAGTGGACAGGTGACACAAATACCACTATCAAAATTTGAAGGCATGGGCAAGGTGGTAGATATGGCACCGAAGTCAAAAGGTGCTGGCTTATTACAATAAAAAACGAAAATGTTTATGAAAAAATCAATCATTGCAAGTGCGTTGGCACTTGCAATTTTCTGCAACTCAGGTGTTGCACAGGACAAGAACTTTGGTCTCAGCAGTAAAGAGCCCCAGGCGGGTGAATCTGTTGGCATCAGCTATAATCCAAAAGGCACTCCCCTGGAAGGTAAAAAGAAAGTCACCGTTACGGTATATCAGTTTTGTAACTATCAATGGCAAACGAACGACGTGGTGATGGAGAAAAAGGACAGCTTGTGGAAAGCGAATTATCTGCTGCCTGAAAATGCCAGTTTTGCCGCCTTCAAGTTCAAAAGTGGTAAGGCTGTAGATGTGGGTCAGTCAATGGCCTATGGATGGTTGTTGTTCGGTAAAGATGGTAAGAATATGCCAGGTGCCTATGCGGGCTGGGCATTTCTGAGGAATGCTTCTGTTCCGGAATTGTTCCCTGATTTCAGCAAAGATAAATTCCTCATAGGTGACGATGTGGTGGTGTATTGGATGGAGCAGCAATTGCGCTACCAGCCAACCACTAAGCGCGATATTTTTTACCCACATCTGAAGGTGCTTAAGAAAGTAGATGCAGAGAAGGCGAAAAAAGCGGCGTTGAGGGATATTGAATATATAAAGTCGCTCTCTGATCTGACAGAAAAGGATATGAAAAATATACAGCGGGTATATGCAGAGGTTTTGGAGCGTCAGGCATCGGCAGATTCTATGGGCAGGGTGATTGCTGCCATCGACTCAGCGGCGATCAAACGGTTGAACCCGGAGAAGCTTGCTGCAGTAAAGGCATTGGGTGGCGAACGAGATTATAAGAAACTCCTGCAAATGACGATCAGTTTCCTGGATCGTTTCCCAATGGATAAAGCAGATCATGCTTTTGACAACGCCAATAGGATTGACTATGCAAAATTCTATAGTAGCATTGCGATTGTGGCATCAGTGGAGAAGGATTCGGTGACTTTCAAGAAATATGTTGCACAGGCACCTTTTGGCAGTTTGAGTACGATATTTTATAAATGTATGAAGGTGCCTTACGTGTCCCTCAAGAGTTTTACAGCAGAGGAGGCATTCGTTTACGCAAAGCCTATGATGGACAGGTTGATGAAATTCAATGATGCGAAACCAGATGGATTCATGCAAGTCTATATGGATAATGCAGGTGTTTATGCGGATATCCTCATGCATCTGAATAAGGATGAGCAGGCCCTGGGTTTCGCCGGTGCGGCGCAGCAGAAATATGAATATGATAATTCCCCTTTAAATGAGGTGTCTGCAATATTGCTGGAAAGAAACGGGCAGCAGGACAAGCTGAAATTCGTACTGGAAAGCAGTATGAAGAAAAATCAGATGACACCGCTGATGCTGGAAATGCTGAAAAAGAATTACATCAGTCGCAACAAATCTGAAAGCGGGTATGATACTTATTTATCTTCCCTGAAGGATGGAGAACGGAATGCCGAACTGGAAGCAAAGGTAAAAAAGTCTATGATTAAAAAGACCTTGCCCGAGTTTAGTGTGAGGAATAATAAAGGGCAGATTGTGAAACTCAGTGATCAGAAAGGGAAAGTTATTGTGTTGGATTTCTGGGCGTCCTGGTGTGCGCCTTGTAAGGCTGCATTTCCCGGGATGAAAATGGCGGTAGAGAAATATAAAAATGATAAGGACGTAGCTTTCTTCTTTGTAGATACACAGGAGAACAGAAAAGACTATGAAGCCTATGTGAGTGGATATCTGAAAGATAACAAATTCGAGGAGTTTGAGGTACTGTTTGATGCAGATGCCAAAGTCTCCAAAAGTTTTGGCGTGGGACCGATCCCTCATAAAATGGTGATAGACAAAAACGGTGCATTGCGTTTTTCGGAGGTCGGATACATGGGTAGTCCTTCAGAGCTGGTTGACGAGATCAGCATGATGGTGGAACTGGCACGTAAATCAGATTAGGGATGAAGAAGATTTTTATGGCTCTGTTGCTGCTGCTTTTGATGGAGGCGGCGGTGGCACAGGAATCAGAGGTTTCCTTTAAAAACGTGGACGGCAGCATTACTTTTGGTGCGACGCTTTCCGTTCCCGCCGGATTTCGCAGTGGCAATGCCGTAGTCTTGGTTTCCGGAACAGGAAAGCAGGACCGCGACGGATTAATGGCAGGCCATGCTTGGTTTAAGGTGATTGCTGCTTATCTGAACAGCAGGGGGCTTGTGGTACTGCGGGTAGATGATAGGGGAGTGGGGAAAACTACTGGTGTATATGAAGATGCCACAACAGGAGACTTTGCAGAGGATGCGCTTTCGGCGGTAAGTTATTTGAAATCCAGAAAAGACCTGCGGCTGAAGAAGACGGGTATGCTCGGGCATAGTGAAGGTGGTGTGGCGATTTCAATCGCTGCTGCAAAGTCTTCGGATGTCGCATTTTTGATCAGTCTGGCAGGAGTGGCGACGACTGGACTGGATGCACAACTCCAACAGAATAAGGATATTGTTGCAGC
>Ga0157373_10003439_pt1 | contig 11981 bp, 10 predicted proteins | sample C65metaG_FD_113460 | JGI IMG/M metagenome (GOLD analysis project Ga0157373, IMG submission 113460) | Corn rhizosphere microbial communities from Kellogg Biological Station, Michigan, USA - C6-5 metaG | ecosystem: Host-associated > Plants > Roots > Rhizosphere > Soil | place: USA: Michigan...
CAACCGCACCCGTTGTGAATAATTGGTCGCGAGTGTCGAACAGAACAATGTTCTCGGCCAGAGGCGTTATGAAATGCGCGCCAGAATAAAGCGTTCCGGGGAGAGTCCCACTTGTTTGGCTGATTCGCACCCCGGCCATTCCACTTGGGACCACCACGATTCCCATCGCCAGAATAATCGGAGCCCATCCGAAAAGGGCAAGTGCAAGGGCGGCTCTCCAGTGAACGATAGGAGCCTCGGGAACAGGCTTGTCTCCGGGAGTTGGCAGCAATTGCTTGTGTCTGGTGATGAGATAAATATCGCGCGCAAGCAGGCCGACGGCCGCGGCAATCATTCCTGCTCCGCCCCACAGCAGCAAATACCTGAGAAAAATCATATAGTGCTCCTTCGAAATCTAGTGCTGTTGTCCTGATTTGACCCGCACCGGCTGCGGCGTGAAGAAGATCCTGAATACTTGTCCGAAGATAAGTTCTTCCACCACCAGCGCTACTGCTACCGAAAAAACGAGTCCAGCGACTACTGCCATGAATGTGATTGCCAACTGCATATGCCTTCTCCTCGTACGTCCGATAGAATGGCAATCGTGCACCCAAAAGCATGTTGTTGAAACGGAAGACAAAATTTGAATGGGGACCCCGCAATTTGTGGTTGGGTGGACACACTGTGTGGAAAAAGCAACAGCGCAGATCATCTGAGTCGTCCGCTATCGGCAATGCGAGGCGTCCGTTTTCATGCGAAGCAGTCTGCATCAACACTAGTCATCTTCGGGGAATAACAATTGGCATCGCAAGATTCGCTTTGGTACAAAGACGCGGTCATTTACCAAGCGCATGTCCGTGCTCTTTACGACAGCAGCGGTGATGGCAACGGAGATTTCCGCGGCCTGGCGCAGAAGCTCGATTATCTGCAAGAGCTTGGCATCAATACGATTTGGCTGATGCCATTCTTTCCGTCGCCTTTGCGCGACGACGGCTATGACATCTCTGACTATCGGTCGGTTCATCCGAACTATGGCACGCTGGATGACTTCAAGGTGTTTCTCGAAGCCGCGCACAAGCGAAACATCCGCGTCATTATCGAGATGGTGCTGAACCACACGTCGAATCAGCATCCGTGGTTTCAGGAATCGCGCAGCTCGCGGGACAATCCCCGCCGCGACTGGTACGTGTGGAGTGACACGGACACGCTCTACAAAGGCACTCGCATCATCTTTCTTGATACCGAGCTTTCTAACTGGGCCTGGGATCCAGTCTCAAAGCAGTATTACTGGCACCGATTCTTCAGCCACCAACCGGATTTGAACTGGGACAATCCCGCAGTGCGCGAGGAGATGTGGGACATAATGAAATTTTGGTTAAACATGGGCGTGGATGCGTTCCGCCTGGACGCGGTCCCATATCTGGTAGAGCGTGAAGGCACAAACTGCGAGAATCTACCGGAAACGCATTCCATCATCAAAGATCTTCGAGCCAGATTAGACAAAGAATTTCCGGGACGAATGCTGCTGGCGGAAGCCAATCAGTGGCCTACTGAATTACGTGCATACTTTGGCGCCGGCGACGAGTTCCACATGGCGTTCCATTTTCCGCTGATGCCGCGAATGTTCATGGCGGTAAAGCTTGAGGACCGCAAACCGCTTACGGAAATCCTGAAACAAACACCGGAGATTCCGGAATCGTGCCAGTGGTGCCTTTTCCTGCGCAATCATGATGAGCTCACGCTCGAAATGGTCACAGACATGGAACGCGATTATATGTACGACGAGTACGCAAAGGACAAAGCCATGCGGCTGAACCTGGGCATTCGTCGTCGCCTTGCCCCACTGCTGGACAATGACCGCCGCCGCATTGAGCTGATGAATGGAATGATGATGTCTTTGCCGGGTACGCCAATTATCTATTACGGCGACGAAATCGGAATGGGAGATAACGTAAACCTGGGTGACCGCAATGGCGTGCGCACTCCCATGCAGTGGGACGGCGGCTGGAATGGCGGTTTCTCGACCGCTGATCCTGAAATGCTCTACTCCCCACTAATGCTGAATCCGGTTTACGGATACCAGGCAATTAACGTCCAATCGCAGAAGCGGTTCGATCACTCGCTGCTATCGTGGATGAAACGTCTGATTCGCACCAGGAAGTCGAATGCAGTTTTCGGGCGCGGTTCAATAGAATTTCTGTATCCTGCGAACCATCGTGTGCTGGCCTATGTGCGGAAGCTCGGGAACGAGACGATCCTTGTCGTCAATAATCTATCGAGCGCCGCACAAGCGGTGGAACTCGATCTGAAAGCCTACCGCGGCAATATCCTGGTAGAAATGTTTGGCAGAAATATTTTTCCTCGTGCCGGAGACTTACCATATCTGTTGACTCTAGGTCCGTATCAGTTTTACTGGTTCAGGTTGAGAAGAGTGTGACGAAGCGAGAAGTCAGAAGTAAGAAGCGGATTGCTGGATCGTCAAGGCGGAGCAGCGGGAATTCGATTTTGTTTCTGCATTTCAACTTCTAACTTCTGAATTGATGAGGAGCTCTTGCCCGAAACCTCCATTTTGTCCGACGATTTTATCCGCGAGCTGATCAACGTCGGCGAAGTGGACCTGGTGGTCGGTGTGCCCACTTACAACGACGCGGGCACCGTCGGACAAGTGGTGCAGGCTGTCCGCGCGGGATTGCTACGGTATTTTCCGCGCGCACGCGCCGTCATCATCAATGCTGATGGGGGATCTCGCGACGGAACGCAGGAACTGGTCCGCGCGGCGTCTATCAGTGATGTAAATGTCAGTGCGGATGTACACGCGCTGCGAACCTTGCACAGCATCAGCACACAGTACGAAAACGGGCCGGCAAGCGGCGTCGCCCTGCACACGATTCTCGCCGCGGCTGAGCTGCTTCAAGCCAGAGCCTGCGCCGTGGTTTCTCCTGAGTCCACCATGCTGGAACCTGAGTGGATCGAGCGCTTGCTGGCGCCGGTACTACGCGACGGCACCGAGATGGTGTTGCCGGTATATCGGCGCCATAAATTCGACGGATTATTGATCAGAAATCTGATTTATCCGCTTACCCGCGCCGTTTATGGCTGCACAGTGCGCGAGCCGTACCCTTCCGACTTCGCCTTTTCGGGGGCGCTGGGCAGCAATTTTCTGGCCCAGGATATATGGACACAGGAACAGGGACGCAGCGGAACCGAGCTTTGGCTTTCGATTTCAGCAGTGGCGGCGCGATCGAGAATTACGCAGTCATTTCTCGGCACCAAAGCCCGCCCGGAGAATGCTCCAACCGACCTGGTGAAGGCCATGCGCGAGTCCGCAGGAACTTTGTTCGGTTCGATGGAGGCATTTGCCGCCACATGGAGCGCCACGCATGAGCCGCTCGAAGCCCCGTGCAAGGGCTGCAAGGAGGTAGTCAGCCTGGAGCCGCTTCGCTTAAATCGCAAGCGGCTCTATCAGATGTTCACCTTCGGCATGTCCGAACTGGAGCCGGTGTTTCTATCGATCCTTACACCGGAAACTCATAGCGAACTAAGGCGCCTGGCTGCGCTCCCGGAAGATAAGTTCGCCTATCCTGCCGACGTGTGGGCGCGCACAGTTTACGAATTTGCTGCTGCCTATCATCGCGCGGTGATTGGCCGTGATCACGTTGTGCAGGCATTAGTGCCCCTGTTTCGCGGCCGCGCTGTCACGTTTTTAACAGAAAACCGGGAAGCCTCAGCGGAACAGGTTGAAAGCAACATCGAATCTTTATGTCAGACATTCGAGCGTGAAAGGCCGTATCTGATTGAATCCTGGAACGGCGGGAAGTGAGGTCTTATGTGGCAAAACTTCATTAATGAATTGGCGCGTACGATGGACGAAATCGTCGGAAGTCTCGGCCGATTTCTACCGCGGTTTCTGGAAATGCTGGCTATCGTGGTGGCAGGTTGGATCGTTGCGATCGTGCTGAAGGTCATTGTTCGCAGCTTGTTGAAAATTGCGCGCTTCGACCGGCTCTCGGAGCACACTGGCACCACTCAATTGTTGCGAGGCGCGGCCCTGCCCTCGCTTACTGAACTAGTCAGCAGGTTCGTGTTCTGGGTGGCCTGGCTTGGATTCATTCTGCTTGGAATTAGCGTACTTGGGGTCATCGGGATCGAGGAGCACGTCGCTAGTTTCTTTGGCTTCCTGCCGAGGTTGTTTGCAGCCCTCTTCATTCTATTTTTTGGGCTTTTAGGGGCGAGTTTCTTTTCGCGTGCCACGCTATTGAGCGCGGTCAACTCCGACTTGCCGTCTCCGCGGCTGATCAGTTGGGCTGTCCGCACCATGATCATTCTTTTCGTGGTTTCGATGGCATTTGAGGAGCTTGGGATCGGGTCACGTACCGTGACTGTCGCTTTTACGCTCACGTTCGGAGCGCTCATGCTGGGTTTGGCCCTTGCCTTTGGACTTGGAGGGAAAGACCTCGCCAGGAAATATCTGGAACGCCGGTTTGGCCGTGAAAGCGGAGACAGCGCCCGCGATCGTGAAGACGAACTCTCTCCGCTGTGAGATTTCTCTGGGCCGTAGAGAGTCAGCTCTTGATGGTTTTCGAGGCCTCGTCCCAGGTCACGGCACTTTTGCGGAAATACGACTCATTCGCCATGTGGCACGCTAACGCCGCATGATGTCCAAACACAGCGTTCTCCATCACCGGTTTCCGGCTCTTCACTGCCTGAAAGAACGTCCAGAGGTGTGGTTTCAATTCGTCGAACTGAGTGCCGCGGTAGATGACGCTCTCTTCGATAGGTTCGTGTCCAACCGCGGGATCGTGTTCCCGATGCCATTCTTTGTAGTACGCATCGCGCAACGATCGGGGGAAACTTCCCGCGTACCAGCTGGGTTCTTCATCCTTTCCTGACTGCGGAGTGAACTCGATTTGGCTCCCGCTGATATCCATGATCCCCTTTGATCCCATAAATCGATAGGATTCCGGCACGCTGGTGCCCAGGTTCAGGCGCATCACCACGGGAATTTTTCCGTACTCGAAAATCGTGTTATGCACATCGGGCATGTTTCGGCCGTCGTTCCAGCGCAAAATGCCGCCACTCGAGAGTGCCCGTTTCGGAGCCTCGTTCATGCTCAGAACGAACAGCATCCCGCTGATCAGGTGAACCAGCAGATCACCGGAAACGCCTGTGCCGTATTCCTTCCAGCAACGCCAGCGCGCGAAGAAATTCGGATTGAACGCGACTTTAGGGACCGTCCCTTGCCATGTGTCCCAATCCAGGTTTTCGGGCGACAAGTCAGGCGGAGGCGGGTACACCCATGCGCCGTTCGGATCGTTGCGGCCCAGAACGCCTTCGACCATCATCAAGTCACCGAGAGTCCCTGCCTGCACCATTTCACGGGCTTTAGCCAGGATGGCGGAGCTGACCCTTTGCGATCCGATCTGAATAATGCGCCCGGTCTTCTTCTCTGCCGCTACCATTTCCACTCCGTCAGCCGGGCTATGCGACATAGGCTTTTCGCAATAAATGTCTTTTCCGGCGCTTACTGCGTCCACCACAATCTGTTTATGCCAGTGATCGGGCACCGCCGCGACGATGCAATCGATCTCCTTGTTTTCCAGCAATTCCTGATAACGGCGCGTTACTGGAAGATTGGGCGAATTGGTGAGTTCCCGCGCCAATACATGCCGACCATCGTACAGGTCGCACGCCGCCACGCACTCCACTCCCGGCAACTGGATGGAGTTGGGCAGTAATCCGCTTCCCTGCATTCCTATTCCGATCATGCCGAAACGTACGCGGTCGCTTGGCGCGACAGACTGCGGCATCGCCCACCCGGGAGTGGGATCGAGAAAAATTGTTTTCGCGGCAACCGTAGCAGCGGCGGTAGATGCGCTTAGTCCAAGAAAATTGCGACGGGAAAGGCGGGTGCGCATCAGGAAGCCTCCAGATACGAGCTAGAAGTCTATCGCAGACGAGAGTTGTGCGCCGTGGCTAATTTCTTGGCGAGAGAGGCGGGATCCAGGGCGTGAGTGAGAGCGGTCTCTGAAGTGATGATGCCCTCGCGGACGAGGCGTTCAATTTCCCCATCGAGCGTGCTTTTTTCCTTCCGCTGAAGTGATGACGGGACTTCAGATCCCAACAATCCCAATGCCGGTGAGTCAGCGCGAACTACTTCGAAGACAGCGACTCGCTCTCCACTCTCTCTGCGAGGAATCAGGCGTTGACAAATGACCAGCCGGAGAATCCTGGCCAGCCGGTCGCGCGCCGGCGCCTGTTCATTGCTCGCGAAGGCTGCGACCAGGCGTTCGACCGCCTTCATGGCATTCGGAGCCGTCAAGGTCGAGAGCACAAGGTGTCCGGCTTCGGCAGCATCAAGGGCAAGCTCGCTGGTCTCGCGCTCTTTGAGTTCCCCGACGGCGATCACATTCGGTACCTGCCGCAACGCCGCGCGCATCGCATGAGCAACGCTCGGCGTGTCACTGTGCAGTTCCCGCTGATGAACGGTCGCCTGCTTGTGGTTATGCAGAAATTCGATCGGGTCTTCAATAGTAATGATGTGACATTCGGTCGTGCTGTTGATGTGGTCGACCAGAGCCGCCAGAGTAGAAGACTTTCCGGATCCGCGTGGACCAGTGACTAAAACCAATCCATCACGAAAACTGGTAATTTCCCGCAATTCATTGGGCGCGCCTAAAGACTCGATCGTCGGCACCGCCGTAGGAATCACCCGCATGACAACGGCGCAGCTGCCTCTTTGAATGAAAACATTCACGCGAAAACGAGCCACGCCCGGCAGCGCATAAGAAACGTCACAGTAGCCCTGTTCGCGAAGCATAGTGATGGCAGACTTATTATTGCCGATCAGGTGTGAGGCGATGCGGCGCGTGTCATCGGCGGTCAGCGCCTCAAGCCCGCCAAGCTCCACTCCCCTGAAGTTGCCGCTGACCTGTACTTGTAATTTGCGTCCGGGTGAAAAAATCAGATCGCTAACGCTCGGATTGGCGCGAAGCACGGCCGTAAGCAAATCGTCAGCGCCTGAGCCCTCGGGCGCAATCGAAATTTGTAGCGGAGCGGTGCCGGGTGCGGCCAAGTGCGCCTCAAAGCGAAAGAATCACGCAGTTCAGATTGACTGTAGCGAAATTGGCGCAGCCGTTCTAGAAAGAACGACACGTCCATAGACCTTCGTAACATCGCGTGTGGGAACGGTGATTCCGGATTGAAAATCTGTGGACAAATAAATAGGGCGGCATCTGCCGCCCCAAAAACCACGAACTCCACCACTCTACTTCTTCTTGGTTGAGCCTTTTTTCGTCCCGTAACTGGTTTCGACGGTCTGGTTAAGGGCGGCCAGCATCTGCTTTGCCTCTTCCGCGTGCGGTCCGGTGGGCTGAAGCTCGATATATTTCTGGAATGCCTCGGCCGTTCCTGCGGGAGCGCTCAGTTTGCCGGCGCTATCCGTAGTGGACAATGCGATCAGGTTCGAGCCTTTCCAGTAATAGGCATCAGCTTTGTTGGGATCGGCCTGAATGGCTTTGTCGAACGCCTCTGCGGCTGCTTTTTTCCCGTTGGCATCGGTGGCCGTGTTGGTCAGAATGGCCCCGAGATTAAAGTAATAACCTGCAGCCCCTGCGGGATTAACCTGTGCCGCTTGCTTGTAATCATTGGCGGCTTCGTCAACCTTACCCAGCCGTGCTGAAGCTGCGCCCAGATTGTCGTAATACGCTGCCAATTTGGCGTTGTCTATGGCAGGGTTCGACGGAGCTTTCGCCTGCGTACCCTGGGGAGGGTTCTTTTTCAGATCAACCGCTTTTTGCAGATCGTTATAGGCCTCGGTGTTGCGCTTGGTTTTTTCCGCAGGATCGGTCTGCACCTTGGCCGAATCGAGATAAGCAGAACCTAGCCGATACCACACCACATCCTCATTGGGGACTGCCTGCGCAACTTCGTTGAGCGTGGCGATCGCCTGGTCGTACTGTGGCGGCTGGGCCTTCATCATGTCGGCGGCCTGACTCAGCTTTGCATTGATGTCTTTAATCTTGGAGTTGTATTGCTCCGCTTTCGCCATGGCTTCCTGCTGCTGCTTAATCTGTTCGGCAGAAACGCCCTGTTGCTTGGCCGCCTGCTGAATGCTCTGTTCTTGCGCCGCCTTGAGGTCAACATCGTAAGTGTTGTCGCCCAAATCCACATTAAAGTTCTTCTGCGTATCGAGTACCTTGTCGTCTTTACTCAAGGTGACCGTGTACTTTCCCGGATCGAGGCCCAGAGAGAAGAACTCGCCCTTCTTATTGGTCTTCAGCTTGTAGTTACGGCCATTGTCCTGGTTTTGCCAGACAATCTGTGCATCGGCGATGGGAGCTCCTTGTGCATCTTTGCAGGTGCCGTGCACGGTGCCGAAGCTGCTTTGGGGATACGCGGAAATGGCCAAACCCGTGCACAAAAGCGTGATCAAACTCGAATAAAGTATTGTCTTTTTCATTCAACCCCTCCAAGTGGCCGCGGCTAAACGTTGGCGGCCGAAAATTTACATAATCTGTGCCACCTGAGCATAAGGTAGCGGATCAGCAGCGCCCGCATCCTGGAATGCGCGTAGCCGCAGTACGCAACTATCGCAAACTCCACAGGCGCAGTCCTCGCGGCTATAGCAAGACCACGTTAAATCGAAGGGCGCATTCAACTCAATACCAAGCTGCACGATCTCGGACTTCCGCATGGCGATCAGGGGCGTCACTATTTCGATGCCGCCAGCTTTGGTCCCGGCGCCGATGACGCGGTTAAATGCCTCATAGTACGCAGGCCGGCAATCCGGGTAGCCGGAACTGTCCTGTTCGACCGCTCCAATATATATCTTAGACGCGCCCAGCACTTCCGCCCAACTGACAGCCGCGGACAAAAAATGGGCATTTCGAAAAGGAACATAGGTGACCGGAATATCGCGGCCGATCTGGTGAGACTCAGGAACCGCGATGTTCGTATCCGTCAGCGCTGACCCGCCAATTTGACTGAAAGCATCGTTGTGGACAACCAGGCGTTGCCTGATTCCCAGTCGATCGCAAATAGCGAAAAACGATTCCCGCTCACGCGACTCCGTACGTTGGCCGTAGCTGACATGTAGCGCCGCTGCTTCGCAATCTCGCACCGCGAGAGCCGCGCAAACGCACGAATCCATACCTCCGCTGAGGAGAACAACGCCACGACGCTGTTGCGATTGAATCATTGAGGCAGCGATTTAATTTCCTTAAACTCCCTTCATTGCAGGGTCCCAGATCAACTTATGAATCTGTAACCCGAGACGGGCCGGAACGTTGTCCTCCAGCATCCAGTCGGCTAGTTCCTGCGGATCGAGCAGGCAATTGGATGCATCTCTGGCCCCGGAGGCATCCTTGCTGAATGCGGGCGAGAAAATAACCGCATTTACTCGCGCGGACAATCCATGCTGGATTGTGAAATCCCGGGCAAAGTTGTAGTCACGCCGGTCGCTTATGACGAACTTGATTTCATCGCGAGGCGTTAGCGTGGGTAAGTTTTCAGTACGGAAGCTATCCCCTTCCTCTGAACCAGGACACTTCACGTCCACAATTTTGACGACTCCTGACGGCACACGCTCAAGCGGGCGCTCCCCGCTGGTTTCAAGCAAGACTACGTAGGATCTATCCAGAAGACGTTGCATGAAAGGGACCAGTTCGCGCTCCTGCAGCATCGGCTCTCCGCCCGTGATTTCGACATATCCGCGACTTGGACTCAGCCGTTCAACTTCCCCCATCACCTGTTCCGCCGTCATTTTTTTTCCGCCATAAAAGCTGTACTCCGTGTCGCACCACGAGCAGCGCAGGTTGCACCCCGTCAGCCGCACGAACACACACGGCACGCCAGCGTACGTGGATTCGCCCTGCAACGATTTGTAAATTTCCGTGATCTGCATTGGTGCAGTTACTGCCCTTTAGCTTTTACGAGCACCCGCGACCTGGATGCTAGACGTTGGTAGCCAGCAGCTTCATTCTGAATATTTCGCCGTCGTGCTGTCCGTCTCAAAAACTGTGACATCTTTCACGTGCACGCGCCCGCCCGTCGTCTGCCCAAGTCGTCCGTTGGTCTCGTCGTAAAAATATTTTGCCAGGTTCTCAGCCGACGGATTCAGCTCTGTAAATGGAGCGATATCATTGATCATCTGATGATCGAGACGCTCGATTACGTGCTTCATAACCTCCCGCAAGTCTTTGAAATCCAGCAGCAATCCGGCCTTATCAAGGTCTTTGCCCGCCAGGGTCACACGAACTTTGTAATTATGCCCATGCGGGTTCTCGCATTTGCCCTTGTAGTTGCGCAGGTAATGCCCCGCGGCAAACGAATCTTCTACGGTGACTTCGTACATGCTCCCCCAATTAGCTATTAAATCCCTACGGCCAAGCTCAATTGTACTGCTGGGTGCGACTTTATTACCGCTCGGGGCGGTAGTCAGTTTTGCGGATGAAACCAGGTTTCGACCACCCGCATGTCCGTCGTTCGCCGGTAATTCGGCAAGCTCTCTACAAACACCCGCCCATACTGTTTCTTCAGGATGCGGTTGTCGAGCAACGCCAGCAATCCGCGGTCATGCAGCGATCTGATCAACCGTCCGAATCCCTGCTTCAGCGTGATTACCGCCGCAGGCACTTGATATTGAAAGAACGCGTTTCCACCGTCGGCGTCAATGGCCTTCACCCGCGCCGCCACCACTGGATCGGACGGCACCGCGAACGGCAGGCGGTCAATAATGACGCAACTCAGTTGCTCACCCTGGACGTCAACGCCCTGCCAGAATGACGACGTCGCAAGTAAAACGCAGTTCGGGGTAGCGCGAAATTCTTCCAGCAGCGCACTCTTTGGCGCGTCTCCTTGCAGCAACATCGGAAATTCAACTTCTCCCAGCAGTCGTTGATACACGTCTCGCATCTGGGCGTAGCTGGTGAACAGTACAAACGCCCGCCCGCGTGAGATTTCGAGAAGCTGACGAATGCGATCGGACGCTTTGGGCGGAAACTGCGGCGTGCGCGGATCGGGCAGATCGGGAGGAACGTAGAAGAGAGCCTGGGTTTGATAGTCGAAGTGCGACGGCAGTACCAGGTCACGCGCGTGCTCGGTTCCGAGCCTTCCGCGGATGTAATCGAAGCCGCCGCCTACAGCGAGCGTTGCCGACGTTAATACCGAACACTCCAGCTTTGACCACAAACACTCATTCAAAATGGGGCCGACATCGATAGGCGTGGCCTGCAACGAGACATGCTGCTTTTCGCGGCCGGTGCGCCGCCGCTCGATCCAGAAGACGGTGTTTTTGTCTTCGTTCTCCATCACAAACCCAAGTTGCACGTGCAGTTCCTGGGCACGTCGCTCAAAGGCAAAAACTTCCTCTGGCTTAGACGGCATGTTTTCGATCTCTGCGCCCAACCTGGTTAGCGCCTGCTGCAGGCCGGTAAATTCGTCACCGTTCTCTTCCAGAAACTCGCGGCGATTCTCAAACGCAAAACGACCATCGCCCTCCGGGAGCAAGGAAAAGAAAAATCCCGAACGTTCGCGCAAGGTTTTTATCGCGCCCGAGAGCGAAGCTGTGTAGGCGTGATTGCGCTGAAGCGATCCTTCAACATCGCGGCAAAGTTCCTCCACCCGGGCGGCACTGATGGAAATTCCGAAGTAACTGCCGGCGACGTCCTCGAGTTCATGTGCCTCGTCAAAGATGACGATGCCTGCATCCGGCAGAATGCCCGCGTCCGGAGCTCCTTCGGCCTGCTGCTTGATTGCGAGATCGGCGAAGAACAAATGATGGTTCACGATGACGATGTCGCTTTCCATTCCACGCCGGCGCATCTCGGTGACGAAACATTTGTCCCATGAACTGCATTTCTGGCCCAGGCAGGTGTCAGCGCGGGCGTCCAATTTGTGCCAAAGCGCGCTAGCCTCGGGTAATGTCGCCAGTTCGGCGCGGTCGCCGCCTTGCGTGGTCTGCTCCCAAGCAGCGATCGCGCGATACTGCTCGATTTCGTCCAGAC
>Ga0157373_10003443_pt1 | contig 11973 bp, 11 predicted proteins | sample C65metaG_FD_113460 | JGI IMG/M metagenome (GOLD analysis project Ga0157373, IMG submission 113460) | Corn rhizosphere microbial communities from Kellogg Biological Station, Michigan, USA - C6-5 metaG | ecosystem: Host-associated > Plants > Roots > Rhizosphere > Soil | place: USA: Michigan...
TCTGGATCACGGAGATAACAATGCCCCGCAGCCTGGCCTCCGCCTCCAGAGCGGAAATGGCCATGCGGGTGAGTGGATCACCGGAAGGATATTGAAAAAATGCGGATAGGGTTTTCATGGATGAAGTTGGGTTTTCGGTGAGAAAAATTCAGAGAGGCTGGATCTTAATGGATGGCAGGCGGCGGCGGATTTCCCCGGCCCCCGGAAGCTGGCGGGATACGTCTTCCAGCGCGGCCCATGCGAAGACGCTGCCCAGACGGGCGCATTCGCTGGGCGATTGATCGGTGACCAGGCCCGCGAGATATCCGGCCAACAAGGAATCTCCGGCACCCACTGTGCTCATCACCTTCACCGGCGGAGCGGAGGCCATGAGCGCCTTTTCCGGTGTGATGAAGAGTGCTCCCTCACTGCCCAGCGAAAGGATGACGTGGGAAACTTTCTGTTGGAGCTCACGGGCGGCAGCCACCCGGGAGGCGAAGTCTGGCAGCTCATAACCGAGGATTTCCGCCAGTTCGTGCTCATTCGGTTTCACCAGATCCGCTCCATTCCTGATCGCGACCTCCAGAGCCTCCCCGCTGGTATCGACAGCGAGGAACGCTCCACCTTTTTTTACAAGGGCGATGATTTCCTCGAAAAAATCGATGCTGATGCCTTGCGGCAGGCTTCCCGCGAATACGAACCAGCGGCCAGGTCTAACGAGAGAGCGGAGCTTTTTTTCAAACTGCTCCACTTCCTTGAGAGTGGGTTTCAGACCGGGGAAATTGATGTCCGTTGTTTCGTGATGGCCAGTGTCCACCAGCTTGATGCCGGTGCGTGTCTCGCCTGGAATGCGGATAAAGGCATCTTCTATCAGCCTGTTCTGGAACAGCTCATCGAAGAGGCGGGTGTTCTCATTTCCAAGGAACCCGGTGGCAATGGTGGGAATGCCGTATTGCCCCAGCATCGAGGAAACATTGATCCCCTTCCCTCCCGGCTGGCGATAATGGCGGCTGGTGCGGTTTACCTTCCCGACGGCAAGACGATCGAGGAAAACGGTTTGGTCGATGGCGGGATTCAGCGTGATGGTAACGATGTCCATGATCGGAAGTGATTTTGTTAGTGGGCGGGGCGGAGCGCGCGGACGGCACGGGCATCGCGCTGATGGAGTGCTCTGGTGGCGAGTTCCGCCAGTTGCACACTGTCCTCACGGCGGAGCAGTGCTTTGATTTGAGGAACGAGAGCGGAGGGCATGCTGAGTTCATCCACGCCTAGCCCGGTTAGAATAAGCGCGCCCAGCGGATCGGCAGCGAGTCCACCGCAGACACCCACCCATTTTCCCTTGTCATGTGCGGCATTCACCGTGTCACGAATCAGGCGGAGCACTGCCGGGTGCAGACTGTCCGCACGGCGGGCCAGCAGCGGATGGGTGCGGTCGATCGCCAGCGTGTATTGCGTGAGATCATTCGTGCCGATGGAGAAGAAATCGGCCAGCTCTGCCAATTCGGAGGCCATGGCAACGGCAGAGGGCACCTCGATCATCACGCCGAGTTCAATTTTTGGGGCACCCATTTCCCGGCGAACCTTCTCGGTCATCTCACGAGCCCTTAGAAAGTCGTTGGGGGTGGCGATCATTGGGAACATCAGCTTGATGGGCCCGTGTTCTGCCGCACGGAAAATGGCACGGAGCTGGGTCATCGCCAAATCCGGGCGGGCCTGACTGAGACGGAAACCGCGCAGACCGAGGAACGAGAGATCCAGATCACTGAGTCCTAGGTAGTTGACCGGCTTGTCTCCGCCGATGTCCAGCGTGCGGACGATCATGGGCATGCCTTGCAGAGCCTCGATCATTTCCCGCATGGCCTGATATTGCTCCTCTTCATCCGGTGCATGGTCGCGGTCGAGGAAAAGGAATTCGGAGCGCAGCAAGCCCACGCCTTCCGCGCCGGACTCGATCACCGCGTGCGCTTCCGATGTCTCTCCGATATTGGCGACCACCTCCACGCGATGGCCATCGCGCAGCATCGCAGGATCAAAACGGCAGTCCCACTCCTGATCACGCTGCACATTCACCTCCCGGATCGCGACCTTTGCGGACTCTATGTCGGCATCGCTCGGCTGGAGAATGATGCGCCCGGCGGAGGCATCCAGAATGACTGTTTCACCCATCGTTAGATGTTCCAGACCGGCCCCGATGGCCACCAGCATGGGAATGCCGAGCGAACGGGAAACGATGGCGGCATGAGCGTTCGGGCTGCCTTTTCTCAGACAGATGCCCTTGATCTTATCCGCCTTGAGTTGGGCGGCCTGAGAGGGCTCCAAATCATCGGCCACGAGAATGATCGGCTCGATGACGGATTCGAGTGGATCCACATCCACCCCCAGAAGGATCTTCTGCACCCGCATGCCTACATCGCGGATATCGTCCGCGCGCTGGGCCAGATGGGCATCCTCCAGGCTGGCGATCCGGTGTGCGCGATTTTCAATCGTAGCGTTCCAGGCGGTGAGCGCGTCATCCCCGGCGCGGATGAGTTCCGCCGTTTCATCCGCCACTTCATCGTCCGCCACCAGAGAAGCATGAGCTTCGAAAAGGCCCCGCTGCACGGCATTGAGATTCCCTTCTGTGAGCAGCAGCAGTTGCTTCTTGGCGGTAAGGATCGCGTGCTTGATGGCAGCCACTTCCGCATCCGTATCTCCTGTGACCCGCTTTTGATTCGTGAGTTCCGCAGGATGCCACTGCCAGGTGCGAGCGAGCGCGAGGCCCGGAGAAGCCATGATTCCTTCCAGCGTGGTCATGGCCTGCCCTTCACCCGGCGTCCACTGGGCAGTCTGGATTTCATCAGCCTCTTTTTCCTGAGGCTCATTGTTGATTTCCTCCATCAGTGCGGCGAGGAGGGAAAGAGTATCGGTTTCATCCTCTCCCTGGACACGGATGCGCAGGGTGTCTCCGGAAGTGATGCCGAGTGAGAGGATACGGGACGGGCTGTCTGCCTCCACCTCGCGGCGCTTTACCACCAGTGTGACCTTCCCTGGATAGGCCTGGACCGCACGGGCGAATTTCCCCGCAGGCCGCAGGTGAAAGCCACGTGGATTGGAAAAAAGCACCTCCATCTCACTCCCGGGAAAATCCTCTGCGGCTTCCGCGCCCTGTTCCTCTTCCACTCCAGTGCTCACAGCGGCGAGGATTTCCCGCGCATCCGCGGTTTCAGCCAAACGGCGGGCCAATGACGCATCCGAGACGATGCCCGTGAGCTGGCGCAGCAGGCCGATGTGCTCATCCGACTTCGCCGCGATACCAAAGACGAGATGCGCGGTTTTTCCTGGAGTCCATTCCACCCCGCCGGGAAGTTGTAAAACAGCCACCCGCGTCTGGAGGATGTGATCCGAGTCCTGAGGGCGGCCATGAGGAATGGCCAGGCCATTGCCGAGAAAGGTCGTCGCCGTTTTTTCCCGGGCGAGCATGCTTTCCACGTATTCCGGTTGGATGGATCCGCTCGAAAGAAGGATCTCTCCCACAGCCCGAATGGCCTCTTCTTTTGAGGAAACGGCGGCTCCGAGCCGCACGTCCTGGGGTGTCATCGCTAACATGGTGTCTCTTGGGTTTTGAGGTTTTTCAAAAAGCACCGCCGAACGGCGTGAGGAATATGTAAACGTTTACATAAATATTCGTCAAATACCATTCTTCAAGTTTCCTCTCCTTGCAACCGAGGGAAATGGATATTTTTAAAAATTTCCTAGATTTTAAAAGGAACGCAGGTTTGGTTTCTTCACCGAAAAAAATTTCATCCCCGACACTCAAAAATCTGTAAACGATCTCATTTCATGGCTCATTCGATCAAAAACGTCGCCGAAAAAGCGGGGGTCTCCATCGCCACCGTCTCGCGCGTTTTGGCAGGAAAAGGCTATATCAGCGCAGAGGCGCGGGAAAAGGTGGAGGCGGCGGTGAAGGAGCTGGGCTACCGGCCCAACCGGGTAGCCCGCAGTCTGCGAGCGCAGCAATCCAAGGTGATCGGCCTGATCATTTCCGACATCCGGAACCCCTTTTTCAGTGAAATCAGCCGTGCCGTGGAAACCGTGGCCATGAAATCCGGCTACAGTGTGCTGATGTGCAATACGGACGAGGATCCGAAAAAGGAGGCCCGCTATCTGGAACTGATGAGCGAGGAAAAGGTGGCCGGAATCCTTCTTTCTCCGACGAAGACGGGGGTAAAGCATCTCCAGGAATACCGGAAAAACTCTCCTCCCATCGTCCTCTTTGATCGCAAGCTGCCGGACTCCGGACTCGATTCCGTGGTGATCGATAACTTCGATGCGGCCTTCAAGCTGGCCACCTCCCTGATCGAGGGTGGTTTTCAGAAAATCGTCGGTATTTTCGGCGCGAAAAGCTACACGGCCACCGAGCGCATCCGGGGCTTCCGGGCCGCATTTGGCGGGGATGAGAAAAAAATCGCCGGCGTTTATCAGATTCCCGCTTTCGAGGAAGAAGGCGAAAAGCTGATCGAGGAAATCCTCCAGCTCCAACCCGCCGCCGATGCCATCATGTGCAGCAGCGCACTGATCGCCACCGGAGCCTACAAGGCGCTCGCCCAGCGCGGCATCCGCATCCCGGATCAGATGGGATTCGCCGCCTTCGATGACCCTTCATGGGCCAGCTTCGTGAATCCGCCTGTCACGGTGATCCGCCAGCCCGCCGTCGCCATCGGCCAAGCGGGAGCAGAACTTTTGCTCAAACGCATCCATGATGAAGCCCAACCTATCACCGAAATCTGCCTGAGGGGCGAACTGGTGAAACGGGCGTCGAGCCGAAAAACGAGCATTGATTCTAGCAGATCAACAATTTATGGCTCTTCAGCATCTGCATGAAGATCTACTGGTCATACCGCTCCGTTCCTGATCTGCAGAATCTTCCCAAAAAGGAGGCGAAAGCGATTTGGAAAGCCTGCTCTCAAAAGGCGTTCAAGGATAACAAAAAAGTGTTCTGGAAAAGCATCGGGGTGTTCGCGGTTTTTTTGGTTATCGCTGTCTTCACCCAAGGGCACTACTGGCTCCATTTGCATGAATGGATGAAATCATCATGGTTTCCAGCAACCATTGCATCTCCCTTTCATATTTTAGCCATGAGACATTTCTGGACAGAGGCTTCCTTGCCTTTGATTCGGCAGGCTTTGGCTCAGCGTCAAGTGACTGCGAATTGACTCGGAGTGTATTGTCCAAGTGAAGGCGATCACCTATTCAGCAGCGCGGGAGAATCTCGCATCCACCATGCAGGCTGTGTGCGATGACAGGGAGCCGGTGATCATCACACGGAAGCGGGACCAGGCAGTGGTCATGATTTCTCTGGATGATTACGAATCGATGCTGGAAACGTCTTATCTTCAAAGGTCCCCAGCGAATGCTGAGCGTCTGCGTGACGCTATCCAACAGCTCGAATCCGGACAAGGCGTGAAGCGCGAACTGCCGACACTGGAATGAAGCTCATCTTTGCCGACCAAGGTTGGGACGATATCTGCCATTGGATCGAAACGGATCGCAAAGTGGCGAAACGGCTACTCAAGCTGACTGAAGAGTGCAAGCGCACGCCCTTTTAGGGAGTGGGAAAACCCGAGTCTCTGCGGGATAATCTGAGCGGCTATTGGTCGCGCAGGATCACCGAAGAACATCGCTTGGTTTATAAAGTAAAAGGAGACGAGCTGTGGATCGCCCAAGCCCGCTATCATTATTCCACGTGATGGAGCACACTAGGGTGTCCACAGTTGCCTAGGTGTTCTTCCCCAAACGCAGCCAAGGCGAAGCCCTCCCGGTAATGGAATCTGTATGATGGGGGAGTTGATAAAACGAACATCACCCAGAGGCAGTATTGAAAGGCGAGCCATGATTGGGAGGCCATTTCTTCGGAGGATTTGCGTTTCATAAGGCAGGAATAAGCTTGCCGCAGCTCTTGGTTTGCCACGTAGATCAATTAGCAATTACCTTCCTATGAATATCGCTTTTGCAAAAGAAGTTGGACTCCTGCGTTATGTGATCCGGCGTATTCTTTGGCGGCTTGCCCCTCCCACCTGGATGGAATTGCACACCGGCGTGAAATTCCGGACGCCCAAAGAAAAGTTTTTTGCTTCTGATGTGTTTGTCACCGAATGCAATGTAGACTGGAACTCCGAATACATCCTCGCCCGCTACCTGATAGATCATGGCGCTTCACGCGATGTTCTGGATATCGGCGCACACATTGGTTATTATTCCGTGCTTCTGAGTCCTTATGCCCGAAGTGTGTGGGCATTTGAGCCGGACGAAAGAAACCTGGAGAATTTACAGAAGGCACTGGCGGACATTTCCAACGCCCACATCGTGACCAAGGCTGTTTCCGATCAGGATGGTGAAGCATTCTTGTCCGATGAGGGTGAATCTTCCGTAAGCCACCTGGATTTCACTACAGCCCAACCTGCAAAAAAGAAAATCGCCATGGTTTCCATCGACTCCCATGTCCGCGAGCACTCACTTGACCCCATTGCGATCAAAATCGATATCGAGGGCTTCGATATTCTGGCCTTGCGGGGAGCCGTCGAAACTGCCCGGACCTCCCAACCGGTATTTTTGGTAGAATACAATCTGGAGGAGGGCAGACCAAACACATGGGCTGCTCTGGAAGAATTTGTGCAGTCCGTGAATTACACGATTTTTACCGTCTCCAGAAGAGACAAGGGGCTATTCGATTATCATTATACATTTTCGAAAAGAAGGGCGTCTGATCTGCCGGGACTGAATGCAAAAATGATTTTCCTCGTTCCTTCGTCGCAATTGGCTTGGTTCAGCGATTTTGCCAGCCGCAAATCCAGTTGGACAGGGGCCGCTCTCCGCCCAACTGCCATCCGATCCCTGCTTTCCGAGTAGGGAATAGCTTCCGGGAAAGACGGGCAGGGATGGGTAACGGAATGATTCTTGCCCAAGAGGCATCTGGCCCGTTATCTGCACTCCGCCACGCCACTCCCCCGATGCGAATGTTTTCCTCCCCGTCCAACAGTTACCCCTGGTCCCAGAGTCCCGGCTGGTTCTATACGGTTGCGGGGATTCCGTGGCGGATCGCCTTTTGGTTCACGATGCGGATCAAGACGCACGGATTGGAAAATGCGGAACTTCCCGGCGGAGCATTAATCGCCGTAAGCCATCTGAGCCACCTGGATCCGGTGGTGGTGAGCGCGGTGGTGAAGCGGAGAATCAGTTGGGTTTCCCGGAAGGAATTTTATCAATGCCGCCCGATGCGGCTGATCCTGCAACTGGGCGGTGCCTTTCAAGTAGATCGCCAGGGGAGCGCCCTGCCGACCATTCGGGAAGGGATCAAGCGCCTGAAGCGTGGGGAAATGGTCGGCATTTTCCCGGAAGGGGAAGTGGTGGGTGGTGCGGAATCCATGCTCCACGGGGCTGCCGCCAAGCGGGGTGTCTGCATGCTTTCCGCCTATTCCGGCTGCCCGATCATCCCGGTGGTGGTGCTGGGTTCCAACCGATTGACGGAACTGGAGCCATGGCTGCCTGCCAAGCGTGGCAAGCTGTGGGTGTATGTTGGGCGCCCCATTCCCACGATGGCCCACGGAAAAAAGCGGAAAGGCCGCGCCACATGTGGCCGGGAGTTGGAGCAGGCGTTTGTGAAACTCTACCGGGAGGCGTGCGATCATTTTGGCCTGTCATGGGACATCGCCCCGATTTCAGCAAAGGCGGATCATGTCCTTGACGAACTGGCCCCAGAGAAAAAGGAGACCGCGGCGTGAGTAGGCAAAATGGCCATCCCCTGTGAGGCGGATGATGCCGGAGGCTAGATTGTGCTGCACCTGCTGCTGCATTTCCTGCTCGATGGCGTTCTCGATCTCATCGGGGTCCGGCATGCGCAGGAGATCAGTGGTGACTTTGGAGCGCCGCAGGTAGTCGCGGTGATCGGAGAGGATCTGATTAAAGCAGCTTTTCTCGCACGGCACGTGGTTCCAGCGCACGGAAGGTGGGCAGCGCAGGGTGGGGGCGAAGGGGAAATTGGTGGTGCGCCACGTTTTCCCTCCCTCGCAGTAGGAGGTGACGGAGATGAAGGCGAAGGCGACATCGCTCTGCTCGCACAGGCAGACGGCGGCTACGGCGCGCTCCTCCGGATGCCAATAGAGCCGGAAAAACTGCTGCATGCCTGCCCATTCCCAGCCGCAATCCGAGACGTGCTCAAAGCCTGCCTCCTCCATGGCTGCAGCGGCCTCCGTGGCATTCGGGAAAAACGAGGGATTCGGCACCTCCTTGTGCTGCAACCTGTTATCCAAGGGCAGGCGCATGCGACGGACGCGGGTGAGCAGCTCCACCCACGGCAGGAAAAACCAAATGGCCACGCCTAAAAAGCCGACGATGACGCTGTGGGTGATGAAATAAAACAGGCAGAAACTGGCCACCAGAAAGGTGATTGCCCCGAGTTTTCTCACGACGCCTTTCCTGGCCGTACGCAGAGCAACGGCCAAAATCAGCAAGCCGATGACGAACAAGGTTTCACGCATGAGAGGAATCAAGGAAAGGCGCTACCAGCAGCGCTCATGAAAGGAGATTCCACGCATACATGCAGCCGCGCAAGGGATGATTTCCAAGGGAAGCAAAGGTAATCAGACCCAGGCCATTTTCAGCAACTCCCGCAGCCGGGCCGGCTCCGTGGAAGAAGTTTTCGCGACAAAGCCACGGGCATGAGCGAAGTGGACATCCTCACAAAACTCCAGCCGGGTGAAATCCAGGCGCGGGTGGTCATTGTGGCGGGAGAGGCCGAAGCCCGTGCCCCTGCGATCCGGATACACCATGCCCACGATGTTTTTTCCTGCAGGATGCTTGTCGATATAGCGGCCCATGCCTGAGGAGGGCTCTTCCGGCATGGGCTCCGTGCGCGGCATGTAGAGGATGGTGAAGACCTCGTGCGGCGTCTCGATGTCCCAGAACTCCACGTTTTCCTCGATGAAATCCAAGCGCTGGCGCAGGGAGCGGAGGTAGCTCAGCAGATCCTCACCGATCCAGCACATCACTTCCCACAGCGGATCACCGGGAGCCAGCCGGGCGGCGGAAGCAAAGCGGCGCAGCAGCGTGGTATCGATAGGGGAGTTCAGCTTGAAAAGCACCTCGCGGGGCAGCCCCAGCCACTTGGCCGTCTCGATGGGGCCGCGCGTGTCGAACCACTCCGCAGGCTCCAGCCAATCGCAGAACTCTCGCGCATCCTCATATACTCCCAGATCCTGGAGGACGAGGCTGAGGGCACAGAGGGGCGGATGGTCTTTCGGAAACTGGTGGTGATCGAAGTTTCCGCGCGCTGGCTCATGCTCGCCGCCCACATCCACCACGGCCGTGGAAAGATCTGCGAGGTCCTCCACAGTCGGCTCGCGCCGGAGGATGGGCACACGATGAACTGCGGCTAGCAGGCAGCAGGCGAGGAACTCGTCCTTATGCGAGCCACCGGGGTGAGTGAGGATACGGGAAAATGTCATGAAGGCCCGCACCATGCAGGGAGCGGGCGGAGATGCAAAGGGGAGTTTTGGTTTATCCAAACCAAAACTCCCTTCTGGGCTAGGCAGAGGCATCATGCTACATTTTGAAGTCTGTGGATGCCGAACTCCTCTCCACTGAAATTCCTGAACGTGATAAGGAAATATTGGATAGCAGATGGGCTTCATTCCTCGCCAATCCTTCGTCTGCTATGACGATAGAGCAGTTCGACGAAGAACTTAAGAAATATCGTGCATGAGCGATATCCGGATTCTCCCGGAAGCCTTTAATGATATCAAGCGGCCAAATGGTATGACGAGGAAGGTCATCCAGGCTTAGGCGCTCGATTTATTCATACATTCCGTGCTTCACTGGGAAAGGTTTCACAGGATGGGGAGAGCTACCGTGAAGTTTATCTTTCTTTCAGAAAACTGCTTCTTCGGCCTTTTCCCTATGCCGTTTACTTTCGGCGCCATCAGGATCTCTGGGTCATCACCTTTGTGGTTCATGCGGGCAGAAACCCCGAAAGCGTAAAGAGCACATTAGTTCAGAGAATTTCCGATTGAGCCAATTGACATCTTTTTTGGTCAAAAATTCGCCTGATTCGCGGTGCCTGATATCTGAAAACCTTGCCGTTTTCGCCGTTCCTGTCACAGCAAATCCGCAATCGCGCCTTGCCACGGGAGCGAAAAGCGTGCATAGCCCCGCCCCCGCTTGACCGGAGGTTCAATCCCGACCCTTTTTTCTCATGTCTCTGAAAATTCGAAATCTCGCCATCATTGCCCACGTTGACCACGGCAAGACCACCCTTGTTGATCAACTTCTCCAGGCTGGCGGCACCTACCGTGACAACCAGGCCACACAGGAGCGTGCGATGGACTCGATGGATCTCGAGCGGGAAAAAGGCATCACCATCAAGGCGAAGAACACCGCCATTCACTGGGAAGGCTACACGATCAACATCGTGGACACCCCGGGCCACGCCGACTTCGGCGCGGAAGTGGAGCGCGTGATGAAGATGGTGGACGGCGTGCTCCTGGTGGTGGACGCCTCCGGTGGCCCACAGGCTCAGACGCGCTTCGTACTGCGTAAGGCCATGCAGGAAGGCCTCAAGCCAATCGTGGTGGTCAACAAGATCGACCGTCCGCTGGCCACCCCGATGAAGGTGCACGACCAAGTTCTCGAGCTTCTCCTCGATCTGGATGCCGATGAAGACCAGTTCAACGCTCCTTTCTGTTACGGCTCCGCCCGTGACGGCTACTTCATGGATTCCCCGGATGACGAGCGCAAGGACTGCATCCCGCTCCTCAAGAAGATCATTGAGCACATCCCTGCTCCAAAGGCAGATCCGGACGCTCCTTTCCTCATGCTCGTTTCCAACATCGAGTGGGACGACTATGTTGGCCGCGTCGCCATCGGCAAGGTGCTGGGCGGTAGCGTGAAGAAGGGTGACACCGTTTACCTCCTCCGTGAAGACGGCACCAAGGTGCAGTCCAAGGTAATGAAAACCTTCACCTACTCCGGCCTGGCTACCGCAGACTCCGAAGGTTGCGGCGCAGGCGGCATCGTCGGCATCGCCGCCGGTATCGAAAACGTGGCCATCGGTGAAACGCTCGCCGGTTCCCCGGATCAGGAGCCACTTCCTTTCGTCGCCATCGATCCTCCTACGGTGTCCATGCAGTTCTCCATCAATGACGGCCCGCTGGCCGGCAAGGAAGGCAAGCACGTGACCTCGCGCGCCATCCGCGATCGCCTGATGCGCGAACTGAAGACGAACATTTCCATCACGGTGGAAGACACGGACATGTCCGGTGTGTTCAATGTTTCCGCCCGTGGCTCGATGCAGATCGCCGTCCTCGTGGAGCAAATGCGCCGCGAAGGATTCGAGGTGCTCGTTTCCCGCCCAGTGGTGATTTTCCGCCGCGATGATGCAGGCAAGCTGCTCGAACCATTCGAGACTCTCTACGTGGAAGCTCCTGGAGACTACACGCAGGGCATCCTGAAAATCCTCATGAACCGCAAGGGCATGATGGAGCACATGGACACCGAGGCTTCCGGCCGCGTGTTCATCCAGGCGACCATCCCTACCCGTGGCCTCATCGGCTTCGAGACCGAACTGGTGAACCTCACCTCCGGTCACGGCATCATGTCCCACCTCTTCAAGGAATACGCCCCACACGCTGGCGAAATCCAAAACCGCAGCACGGGCACGCTCGTCTCGATGGATTCCGGCGCAGCGACTCCATTCTCCCTGCAGACTCTGGAAGACCGCGGCATCCTCTTCGTGGCTCCTGGTGACGCTGTCTACGGCGGCATGCTGGTGGGTGAAAACCCACGCCTGGGTGACCTTCCGGTAAACCCAGTGAAGGAAAAGCACCTGGACAACATGCGCTCTTCCGGCAAGGACAAAACCTCCAAGCTCACGCCTCCAGTCCGCTTCTCCCTGGAGCGCGCCATTGAATACATCGATGCTGACGAACTGGTGGAAGCCACTCCGCTGAACATCCGCCTGCGCAA
>Ga0157373_10003444_pt1 | contig 11972 bp, 9 predicted proteins | sample C65metaG_FD_113460 | JGI IMG/M metagenome (GOLD analysis project Ga0157373, IMG submission 113460) | Corn rhizosphere microbial communities from Kellogg Biological Station, Michigan, USA - C6-5 metaG | ecosystem: Host-associated > Plants > Roots > Rhizosphere > Soil | place: USA: Michigan...
AAAAATAAAAAAATCATTTACATGAGACACTTATTTGTATTCTTGTTTGCTTTTATTCTGTGCAGCACGATATATTCTCAACCTTACACACCAACACCCGAAAACTTAAAGGCCAGGGAATGGTTTAGCGATGCAAGGTTTGGGTTATTCATTCACTGGGGTCCATTCAGTATTCCGGGGTCTGGTGAATGGGTAATGCAGGTGAGGAACATCAGCGTGAAAAATTATACAAGACTGAAAGATTTTTTTGACCCCACCGAATTTAACGCGGCCGATTGGGTGAGTATGGCGAAGAATGCCGGTATGAAATACATCACGCTGATCACGCGTCACCACGACGGCTTTAGCATGTGGGACACAAAATTCTCCGACTTCAATATTATGAATACGCCTTATCACAAAGACATTGTGAAGATGTTGGCGGATGAATGTCATAAGCAGGGTATCGGCCTGTTCTTATATTATTCATTGCTGGATTGGAGAAGGGATGATTATTCATATTGGACCGGGAATACAGGGCATGGAACGGGAAGAACCGTGCATGGTAACTGGAACGACTACATACAGTTCATGAAAAATCAATTGACAGAATTATTGACCAATTATGGTACGATAGCGGGTATTTGGTTTGATGGCTATTGGGACCAGTTGGACAATGACAACCATGATAATCCCACACCTCGCGTTGACTGGCATTTCAGAGAGATATATGACCTGATCCACAAGCTGCAACCGCAGTGTTTAGTCGGCAACAATCATCACATCACTCCATTGCCCGGCGAAGATTTCCAGATGTTTGAAAAAGACCTGCCGGGAAATAACACCACCGGGTTTGGTGGCGCCTCAGTTTCTGCTTTGCCGTTGGAAACGTGCGAGACAATGAATAATTCTTGGGGCTTTAACATTACTGACGTCTCTTATAAATCCTTCAAAGAGCTTATTCATTACATGGTGAATGCTGCGGGGCATAATGCTAATTTCCTATTGAATGTTGGTCCAATGCCAAATGGCGAAATTCAAACCGAATTCAAGGACACATTGAAGGCCATGGGAAACTGGATGAAGCAAAACGGAGAAAGTATTTATGGAACAAGAGGAAATATTATTCCCCCGCAGGAATGGGGCGTGATCACTATGAAGGATAAAACCATGTTTGTTCACGTTTTAAGAAAACCTTCGGGTACCTATATTTTTATTCCGGGTGTGCAACAAAAGGTAAAAAATATTATTTCGTTTGGTGATAAGAAAAACCTGAAATTCAAACAGCAACCCGAAGGACTGTTTGTATACACAGACGGCTTAACGTGGGATGACATTGATACCATCATACAAGTACAATAAAATTGTAAATTTCTTACTAATGAAGCTGATCCGATTTGGAAAAAACGGTGAAGAAAAACCGGGGATTATCATCGACGACGTTTATTATGATGTTTCAGGAATCGGGGAAGACTACAATGAAACTTTTTTTGAAACCGGGGGATTAAAAAGACTGGAGAAATTTGTAAAAGAGAATAAGAACACTCTTCCCAAAATCAGAAGTGACATAAGACTTGGGAGCCCTGTAGGCAGGCCATCAAAAATTGTTTGCATCGGTTTGAATTATGCCGACCATGCGAAGGAAACAAATGCCGCGGTCCCCAGTGAACCGGTTATTTTCTTAAAAGCGTCGTCTTCGTTGTGCGGACCATTTGATGACATCATCATTCCAAAAAATTCGGAAAAAACAGATTGGGAAGTTGAACTTGCCGTGGTGATCGAAAAAAAAGCTAGTTATGTTGATGAAGCTGATGCCATGAACTATGTTGCGGGTTACTGTTTGCACAATGATGTAAGCGAGCGGAATTTCCAATTAGAAAGAAATGGAACCTGGGATAAGGGTAAGGGATGTGATACCTTCGCGCCAATCGGCCCATGGCTGGTTACAAAGGATGAAATAAAAGATGTAAATAATCTGCGTTTGTGGTTAACGGTGAATGGCAGAACGATGCAGGACGGAACGACCTCAAACCTGATCTTTAAAATTCCCTTCCTGGTTTCATATGTTAGCCAGTTCATGAGTTTACTGCCGGGTGATTTAATCTCGACGGGAACCCCAGCCGGTGTCGGTTTAGGAATGAAACCGAATGTATACTTAAGAGATGGTGATGTAGTAGAATTGGGAATAGATGGGTTGGGAAAGGCAAAACAAAACGTACGTGCTTATCAATACGGTTAAGAAATGAGTACTGCTCAAAGCCCCCCTTTAGGGGATGGGGGTATGCGAATTGATGCACACCAGCATTTCTGGAAATTCGATCCTGTTCGCGATTCCTGGATCACGGATGAAATGGCCGTCATCCAAAAAGATTTTTTTCCCAGGGATCTTCAATCGCTGCTAACGAAAAATAATTTCGATGGTTCGGTTGTTGTGCAAAGTGATCAATCGGAAAATGAAAACGAATTTCAATTGAAGAATGCAGAAGAAAATGATTTTATCAAAGGAGTGGTTGGCTGGGTTGACCTGCGGGCACAGGATGTAGAAGAGCGGCTGGCTCATTATAGTTCTTTTAAAAAAATGAAAGGATTCAGGCATGTATTGCAGGGCGAAGCAGACAGGTCTTTGATGCTGAAGCCTGAGTTTATGAATGGCATCGACAAGTTGGAGAAATTTGGATTTACTTATGACATCCTTATTTACCCGGACCAATTACAATATCTTCCGGAATTCGTTGCACCTTTCATGAACCAGAAGTTCGTCATTGATCATTTGGCAAAGCCGGAAATAAAGAAGCGTGAAATTAATGAGTGGAAAAAGCTGATCGATGCAACAGCCAGGTTTGATAATGTTTATTGCAAAATTTCCGGGATGGTTACAGAAGCCGATTGGAAAAATTGGAAGCAGGATGATTTTATTCCTTACATCGATGTGGTCATCGAAGCATTTGGGCCAAACCGTATTATGTTTGGTTCTGACTGGCCGGTTTGCCTCGTGGCGGCTTCTTATGAACAAATGCTTGGCATTGTCGGAGAATATTTTTCTTCATTCTCTGAAACAGAACAACAGATGTTTTTTGGACAGAATGCAATTAAATTTTATAACTTATAAAAGGGGCGTTTCAAAAGTCGTCATTGCGAGGGAGGAACGACCGAAGCCTGCCTACCGGCAGGCAGGCAATCTGTTCATCATCAAGAATGAATTCTTAGATTGCTTCACTGCGTTCGCAATGACGACTTTGAGATAGTTTCTTTAAGGAGAGGCCTATGGATCTGCAATTAAAAGACAAGATCATTATTGTTACAGGGGGTGCAAAAGGCATTGGCGAGGGAATAGTGAAAGTGCTCGCTGCGGAGGGTGCGGTACCAATCATTGTGGGGAGAAATGAAGAAGACAACCTTAAAACATTAAACGCGATCGAATCGAAGGGAGGTAACGCCTGGCAGGTTGTGGCCGAATTAACTCAACCTGCTGAATGTGCAAAGGCCGTAAATGCAGTCATTGAAAAGTTTGGTCACATAGATGCGTTGGTTAACAATGCGGGAATAAATGATGGAGTAGGACTCGAAAATGGTAGCTATGAAAATTTCATGGAAAGTCTTCATAGGAATCTTGTACATTATTATTTAATGGCGCAGTTGTCCTTGCCTGAATTGAAAAAATCAAAGGGCGTTATAGTCAATATTGGTTCAAAGACCGCGGAAACCGGCCAGGGCAATACCTCTGCTTATGCAGCGGCTAACGGTGGACGCAACGCATTCACAAGAGAATGGGCGGTTGAATTACTGAAATATGGTATCCGCGTCAATGCTGTGATCGTGGCCGAATGTTTTACACCGCTTTATGAAAAATGGATAAGAACCCTGCCAGATCCTGGAAAAAAATTGAAAGAGATAGAGTCAAAGATCCCATTAGGAAACCGGATGACCACTGCCGAAGAGATCGCCAATGCCGTAGCCTTTTTGCTGTCGCCGCGATCAAGTCATACCACCGGTCAATTGATGCATGTAGATGGAGGATATGTTCATCTCGACAGGGCACTGGCAAATGCCTAGTATAAATTGAACATTGAAAATTGAGCGTTGGGCATTGAACATTTTCCGATAAATGTTCGATATCCAATATTCAATGTTCAACGTTAAATTTGATGATCATAAAAGAACAAAATGCTCTTACTCGGAATTGATCTGGGAACTTCTTCTATCAAGGTTTCTGTTGTAGATGCCCACACACAACAAAGCATCGCCTCCGCACAATATCCCGAAGCGGAGACAACCATTACTTCGTTGCAAACGGGCTGGGCCGAGCAATCGCCTGAGACATGGTGGCAAAATATCAAAGGAGCGATAAAGAAAGTTAATGCCACGGGAAAATTCGATCCGAAAAATATTGCAGCTATTGGCATCGGCTATCAAATGCATGGATTGGTGTTGGTGAATAAACAACAAAAGGTTTTACGAGATAGTATCATCTGGTGCGACAGTCGAGCAGTGGAAACAGGAAATGCCGCCTTTAAAAAAATTGGTGAACAACGATCGTTGAGTGTGTTACTCAATTCGCCTGGAAATTTTACAGCCTCAAAACTTTCGTGGGTGAAAAAAAATGAACCCGGTGTCTTTGAGAATTCTTACAAAATGATGTTGCCGGGTGACTTTGCCGCAATGAAATTGACCGGTGAGATCACAACGACATCTTCAGCTTTGTCAGAAGGGATCTTCTGGGATTTTAAAGAAGACGAGCTGTCAAAAGATGTAATGAATTGTTTTGGTTTTGATGAAAACATTATCCCTGAAGTGAAGCCGCTCTTTTCTTCTCATGGATCTTTATTGGCAGATGTTGCAAAAGAGCTTGCATTGTCGCCGGGCATCCCGGTGAGCTATAAAGCGGGTGATCAACTAAACAATGCGCTTTCATTAAATGTATTTCATCCCGGGGAAGTGGCAGCTACAGCAGGAACATCAGGCGTAATTTATGCTGTTACTGACAGTTTATTTTTTGACAAGCTTTCAAGAGTGAATGCCTTTGCTCATGTGAATCATAGTAAGGACGAACGAAGAGTGGGCGTCTTATTGTGTATCAATGGCACCGGCATTATGAATAGATGGATCAAAGAACTTTCAGCAACAAATTACAATGAGATGAATCGACAGGCCTCGCAACTACAACCGGGAAGTGATGGATTATTTGTGTTGCCATTCGGAAATGGGGCGGAAAGGATATTTGAAAATAAAATTGTTGGGGCACATCTTTTGAATATTGACCTTAATAAACATTCAACGGCTCATGTGTTCCGCGCCACGCAGGAAGGGATCGTTTTTTCGTTCCGGTATGGACTGGATATTATGCGGGAAAATGGTATCAGGCCTTCCGTGATCCGGGTTGGCAACGCAAATATGTTTTTAAGCGAGCTCTTTACCGCAGCCTTTGTGGATGCCACGAATGTTCCGGTAGAGCTGTATGAAAATGATGGAAGCGTTGGCGCTGCATTGGGAGCCGGCGTTGGCTCTGGTATTTTTTCTTCACCAAAGGAAGCATTCAGTAATATGAAGCTGATAAAACGAATTGACCCTTCATCAAATGTTAAATTGTATGATGAGCTGTATGGCAAATGGAAACAGGAATTAATTAAATTTCTTTGAAAATTGGAGAAAGAAAAATGATAGATGTATAAACCGTCGTGCATTTTGTGTCCCCTGCTTTCTGAATAAATATGGTCACGAAGCTCACAAACCTGCCTGCCGGTAGGCAGGGAGCCACGATGGACACGAAGTTTTCAGATGGATATTGAGCAAAACAGAGTTATATGTTTAATGAAACAACGAAGCAAGTAGACTCTTCGTAGCTTAGCAAAAAGATAAAACAATTGGGCTGATCATGAAACAGGTTGTTTTAAAAATTCATCCAAAAGATAATGTCCTGGTAGCATTGAAAAACCTGGCGAAAGGAGAGACGATTTCCTTTGAAGACGAAAAATACGTTCTGAATGATGCAATTGGTGCCAAGCATAAATTTTTTATTAGCGAGATGAACGAGGGCGATGAAGTGATCATGTACGGAGTGCTTGTAGGAAAAGTTCAAAATTTTATTCCTCGCGGCGGACTCATGACGCCGGCCAATGTAAAACACGCCGCTCAGCCTTATCATTATCGCGGGTCAAGCTTTCAATGGCATGCACCTGATGTTTCAAAATTCGTAAGCAGGACGTTTAATGGATATCATCGCAGCGATGGCAGAGTAGGAACGGCTAATTACTGGCTGTTCATCCCAACAGTATTTTGCGAAAACAGAAATCTCGATGTTATTCGCGAGGCATTGCACAACGAACTGGGCTATACAGTTACTGATAAATACAAACAGTTTACCCATCATTTGATGATGGCGTATAAAGAAGGAAAGGATATAAAAAGCTTTGAACTAACTCCTCCTCTTCCAGAGGGTGTTGGAAGGAGGTTTTTTAAAAATGTTGATGGAATTAAATTCCTTAATCATGAGGGTGGCTGTGGAGGTACACGCCAGGACGCAGCGACATTAGGTAAACTGCTTGCCGCCTATGCTGATCATCCGAATGTAGGAGGTGTTACAATATTAAGTTTAGGTTGCCAGCATCTGCAGATGCAGGATCTTATTAATGATATCCGTCAGCGAAACCCGGCTTTTGACAAGCCCCTGTATGTTTTTGAACAGCAACAGTCCAAAAGCGAAGAGCAACTCATCACCGAAGCAATAAGGAAAACTTTTTTGGGTCTCATTGAACTTAACCAATTCGATCGTAAACCTGCTACTCTCGACAAATTGTGTGTGGGAGTCAAATGCGGGGGCAGTGATGGCTTCAGTGGTATTTCCGCAAATCCCGCAGTGGGTTATTGTTCTGATCTGCTGGTGGCATTGGGAGCAAAAGTTTTACTTGCTGAATTTCCCGAATTATGTGGGGTAGAACAGGAATTAGTTGATCGTTCGGTAGATGAGACGACGGCGAGAAAATTTATCCGTTTGATGAGAAGCTATGAAGAAGCCGCAACAAAAGTTGGCTCCGGCCTTTATATGAATCCTTCACCCGGCAATATAAAAGACGGTTTGATCACCGATGCGATTAAAAGTGCTGGAGCTGCAAAGAAAGGTGGCACTTCACCTGTTGTCGACGTGCTTGATTACACAGAGCCGGTTACAAAACCAGGATTGAGTTTAGTTTGCACACCAGGCAATGATGTGGAAGCGACTACCGGCAAGGCTGCATCAGGAGCTACTTTGATCTTGTTCACAACAGGTCTTGGAACGCCAACGGGTAACCCGGTTTGCCCTACGATCAAAGTGTCAACTAATTCGGCTTTGACAAAGAGAATGAGAGACATCATTGACATTGATACCGGGCCAATAATTGAAGGCGACAAAACCATTCCCGAGATGGGAGAGGAAATACTGGAATATTGTATCAAAGCAGCAAGCGGAGAAATAATTCCAAAAGCTGTTCAATTAAATCAAGACGATTTTATTCCATGGAAACGAGGAGTGAGTTTATAAGTTGATTGGTGTTTAAAAGTTGATATGGAAGAAACCAAAGTTTGGTTTTGTACAAAAGTACTCTCCTTCTCCTGGAGGAGAAGGATAAAAGGATGAGACCCGGGATGATTTCATTCCGTGGAAACGTGGGGTTCATTATAATGCGAGATTTAAAAAGATGATGACTTATATTTGGTGAATAGCGAACAAAGCGTACAAGTGAGTGACACAACGAAAGTTGAAAAGACTTGCAAAAGCCGGCGACATGAAAAAATTTCTCGATGAAAATTTCCTGCTCAAAACAAAAACCGCTCAGCGTCTGTACCATGATTACGCCGAAGACATGCCGGTGATAGATTATCATTGTCACTTGCCTCCACAACAGATCGCTGACGATACACAATTTGAAAACTTAACGCAATGCTGGCTTTACGGGGACCACTATAAATGGAGAGCCATGCGAAACAACGGGGTTTCAGAAGAATATATCACGGGCACAAAAAGCGACCGGGAGAAATTTCAAAAATGGGCCGAAACTGTTCCATATACTTTGCGCAATCCTCTATACCATTGGACACACCTGGAACTGCAGCGGTATTTTGATGTGCACGAAGTTTTGAATCCCGATACTGCTAAAAAGGTATATAAACAATGTTCCGCTAAGCTGCAGGATCCTGCCTGGTCTGTTCGAAATTTGCTGCGCAAAATGAACGTCAAGCTTGTTTGTACAACGGATGATCCTGCTGATTCGTTGGAGCATCATTTGAAATTAAAGGAAGACGCGTTTGAGGTACCCGTGTTACCTGCATTTCGCCCCGACAACGCAATGGATACAAGGGAACCTAAACGATTTTTGGCATACCTCGGAAAATTGGAAGAGGTTTCTGATATTGATATTTCAACGTTCGATGATTTTTTATTTGCATTGAAAAATCGCCATGATTTTTTTGCATTAATGGGGTGCTCCGTGTCGGATCACGGTTTGGAGGAAATGTGCAGTGATGATTTTACCAATGCGGAGATCAATGCCACATTTAATAAAGTGCGCGCAGGTAAACAACCGGACCATGACGAACAGCGGAAATTCAAGGCTGCGATGTTGCTTCAATTTGCAGAATGGGACTGGGAAAAAAGCTGGGTGCAGCAGTTTCATATTGGCGCCTTAAGAAATAATAATTCCCGTATGCAGCAGATGTTGGGAAAAGATACGGGATGGGATTCCATAGGTGACTTTACGCAGGCGGGATCACTTGCAAAATTTTTAGATAAACTTGATGCAAACAATAAACTTGCAAAAACGATCCTGTATAATGTGAATCCTGCCGACAATGAATTGTTTGCGACAATGACCGGTAATTTTAATGACGGTTCAATAGCTGGTAAGATACAATGGGGTTCTGCATGGTGGTTTTTGGATCAGAAGGACGGGATGGTAAAGCAATTAAATACGCTATCCAATATGAGTTTACTAAGCCGCTTTGTGGGGATGATAACCGATTCGAGAAGTTTTCTTTCATACCCGCGTCACGAATATTTTCGCCGGATACTATGTGACCTGTTTGGAGATGAGATCGAAAATGGGGAATTGCCCAATGATCTAAATTGGACGGGTAAGGTGATCCAGGACATTTGTTTTTACAATGCCCGGAATTATTTTGGCTGGAAAGAAAATTTACAACCCTCTGTAGAAAAAAAAGCCACTGCTTAATTTTATTCTAAAAAGTATCAAAAGGTTATGTCAAAAAAAATTGTAACGCTGGGAGAGATCATGCTGAGATTATCCACTCCCGATTTTAAACGATTTGTACAGGCCGATAGTTTTGATGTAACATATGGAGGCGGAGAAGCAAATGTAGCTGCCGCCCTTTGCAATTATGGATTGAATGGAACGTTCATCAGCAAGGTTCCCAATAATGCGATCGGTCAATCGGCCATTAATCATTTGCGCCGTTATGGGGTGGATACACAATTTATTGCGAGAGGTGGCGAGCGTCTCGGGGTTTATTTTTTGGAAACCGGAGCTTCCATGAGGGCTTCACAAGTGATCTATGACAGAGCCGGTGCTTCCATAGCGGGTGCAGAGATCAGCGATTTTGATTTTAATAAAATTTTTGAGGGCGCCGTATGGTTTCATACGACCGGTATCACGCCTGCCCTAAGTGATAAATGTGCAGTTCTTGCTGAAACTGCCTTAAAAACTGCAAAGGAAAAAGGCATTACCACCAGCCTCGATCTTAATTACAGAAAAAAATTATGGAGCAAAGAAAAGGCGAGAGAGGTAATGACGAGGCTATGTCAGCACGTTGATATTTGTATAGGCAACGAAGAAGACGCTGAAACGGCGCTTGGTTTCAAACCGGAAGGCACTGACGTTACAAAAGGCGAATTAAATGTTGAAGGATATAAAACTATGTTCAAACAAATGGCGGAGAAGTTTGGATTTAAGTATGTAGCTTCCACATTGAGGGAAAGTCACAGCGCTTCGGATAATGGATGGAGTGCGCTGGTGTATGATGGAAAAGATTTTTATCATACCCGTCAATACGAAGTTCGGATCGTGGATCGTGTGGGAAGTGGCGATTCTTTCGCCAGCGGATTTATTTATGGTATTGTTACAGGCATGTCAATGAAGGATGCGGCTGAATTTGGTGTGGCGGCTTCGGCATTAAAACATACCATTCCGGGCGATCTCAATCATGCCACAGTAAGCGACGTAAAAGAATTGATGAAGGGAGATGCATCGGGTAGAGTACAGAGGTAAAACCCCCTGTCCCCCTAAAGGGGTGACTTAGGTCGAACAGTTTATTCATTACAGTAAATATTTGTTGGTAGCTTGTTGATGATTATGTCACCCGCTTTTGTTCCATGATCGCGTCGCACTCTTCAACCTTCAACTCTTTAATCAACAATAGGCTCTTATGCCAGATAAAAAACTTATATCAGATAAAATTGTTCAACAAGGCATTTTGCCTTTATACTTTAATTCGGACGAAACCGTAAGCGTGGAAGTATTGAGGGCTATTTTTAAAGCAGGCATCCGGGCTGTTGAATATACCAACAGGGGAGAAGCAGCACTAAGTAATTTCAAAAAATTGGTTGAAGTAAGAGGAAAGGAAATGCCCGAAATGTTCCTTGGTGTTGGAACAGTCAAGAGTTTGCAGCAGGCAGAAAATTATATAAATGCCGGTGCAGATTTCATGGTAAGCCCTGGTCTTATTCCTGAAGTGGTAGACTACGCAAATAATAAAAATATTTTTTATGCCCCGGGTTGTATGACGCCCAGTGAGATCATTGCGGCAGAAAATAAGGGAGTGATATTTATAAAACTTTTCCCCGGTAATTTGCTCGGCCCTGAATTTGTTAGCAGCATCAAAGAAATTTTTCCAAAGTTATTATTTATGCCTACCGGCGGTGTAGATACGACTAAAGAAAACCTCGAGGCGTGGTTTAAAGCCGGAGTATGCGCAGTGGGTATGGGAAGCAAATTGATCAGCAAAAAATTAATGGAACAAAAAGACTATGCAGCAATTGAAAAATTGACAAAGGAAGTAATGGATATGATTCAGAAAATAAAAATGTAAAACATAGTGGAGTTAGGTTCTTCCAGGTCAAATTTTCAAAACTCCCCTTCACCGGTTGGGGGCGCCTACAGGTGGACGATCTGTGCGCTTATCTTCTTTGCAACTACGGTAAATTATCTCGACAGGCAAGTGATCAGCTTATTGAAATCGACGCTTTCCAGCGAGCTTCATTGGGATGATGCTGATTATACCAACATCGAGCTGGCTTTCAAAATTTCTTATGCAATAGGTTTACTTCTTGCAGGCCGTTTCATCGATAAGATCGGGACTAAGATGGGTTATGCATTAGCAATAACGATCTGGAGCTTAGCTGCAATTGGTCATGCCCTGGCGAAAGGGCTTTCAGGATTTATAGTGGCTCGCTCTGTTTTAGGAGTCAGTGAAGCAGCCAATTTCCCTGCGGCAATTAAAACTGTGGCTGAATGGTTCCCTAAAAAAGAAAGAGCATTCGCGACAGGCATCTTTAATTCCGGGACAAACATTGGGGCAATCATAGCGCCGCTTACCGTACCTGTAATGACACAGGCCTGGGGATGGAAATGGGCATTTATTATTACTGGCGCATTCGGATTAGTGTGGCTGATACTTTGGTTTATATATTATGAAGTACCTGAAAAACAAAAACGATTATCAAGAAGTGAATACGATTACATCCACAGTGACCGCGATGAAAAAAATTTACATGAAACGGGACCCACAATATCGTGGGCGAAACTTCTTCAATACAGGCAAACATGGGCCTTTTCAGTCGGAAAATTTCTGACTGACCCGATCTGGTGGTTTTACCTGTTTTGGTTACCTGATTTTATGGAAAGCCAATATGGTCTCAAGGGAACAGCGGTAGCAGCGCCGGTTGCCGTCGTTTATACAATGTCAGCCATTGGAAGTATTGGTGGCGGCTGGATCCCGCTGAACTT
>Ga0157373_10003448_pt1 | contig 11963 bp, 15 predicted proteins | sample C65metaG_FD_113460 | JGI IMG/M metagenome (GOLD analysis project Ga0157373, IMG submission 113460) | Corn rhizosphere microbial communities from Kellogg Biological Station, Michigan, USA - C6-5 metaG | ecosystem: Host-associated > Plants > Roots > Rhizosphere > Soil | place: USA: Michigan...
CAGCCCGGCGCGGTGGTCAACACCGCCTCCATCGCCGCGGTCACCGGCATCGGCTCCTCGGTGCCCTATGCCGCCTCCAAGGGCGCGATGACGACCATGACGCTGTCGCTGGCCCGCGCGCTGGCGCCCAGGATCCGCATCAACGCCATCTGCCCCGGCTTCATCGACACCCCCTGGTTCGGCAAGGCCATGCCGGAAGAGCGCGTGCAGCGGATTCGCGAGGGCACCGCGGCCTCCGTGCCGCTCAAGGTCGCTTCCACCGCCGAGGACATCGCCGGGGCCGCCGTCTTCCTCGCCGCGCCGGCCTCACGCCACATCACCGGCGAGACTCTGCTGGTCGATGCGGGCCTGCACCTCGGCTACGCGCCGATGGGAATGCGCTAGGCGCCCATTTTTTGGGCGATTGTGCGCTGCAGCGCGCAACAACAGCACAGCCGCGCGCGCTCATGCTTCTTCAACGCCTCCGCATTAGGCGAAGCGCCGCCGCATCGCCGATGCTGGCGCACGTCGAGCACGCCCGGGGGGCGGGTTCGGCGACAACAAAAGGGGATAATGATGAAAGTTCTGAAGCTTGCTCTTTGCGCCGCGGCCGCCTCGCTGCTTACGGCGGGAGCCGCCTCCGCCGCGCCGGACGTTGCGTTCAACGTCGGCGCCACCACCGACTACGTGTTCCGGGGCCTGACCCAGAACAACTTCGACCCGACCGCGTTCGGCGGCGTCGATGTCAGCGACGGACAATTCTACGCCGGGACCTGGACCTCGGGCGTGTCCTGGGCCGACGCTGAAGTCGACCTCTATGCCGGTTACAAGCCGACGCTGGGCCCGGTCAGCCTGGACCTGGGCGTGATCTACTACGGCTACGTCAACGACACGATCTCCTACGGCAACGCCGCCTATTGGGAAGGCAAGGTCGCCGCGTCCGTGCCGGTGGGTCCGGCCACGGTCGGCGCCGCTGTCTACTATTCGCCGGAGTTCTTCGGTGAGACGGGCGACGCCACCTACGTCGAGCTGAACGGCTCGACCACCTTCCGCAACGCCACCTTCTCCGGCGCGGTCGGCGAGCAGATGCTCGACAAGAACTACTACGGCGTCGACAGCTACATGACCTGGAACCTCGGCGTGACCGTGCCGGTCACCGACAAGTTCTCCATCGACGCCCGCTATATCGGCACCGACGATGACGCCGCGATCGCGGGCGTCGGCGCCCAGGTCGACAAGTTCGTCGGCACCCTGAAGGCCACCTTCTAGTTCCCCGTAGTACCTCGCGTAGAGAAGCCGCCGCGCCTCCCCGCGGCGGCTTTTTTATGCTCGCCGCTCGAGCCGCTGGTGCTGGGAGAAGGCAAGCTGTTCCATGAACCGCCAGAGCGCGCGCAGCTCCACGGCGGCCGGGCTGGCGGGATCGACCTCGATGGCCGAGCGCCCGGTTTCGAGCGCGGTCTGATAGGCGGCGCGAGCCCTCAGCACGACAGGCACGATGGGCAGGCCCAGCACCGACAGGGCCCGCAGCGCCTTTCTGACGGCCGGCGGCTCCATGCCGTCGCGCGCGGACGGCGCCTGATTGAGGATCACAAGGCCCGGCTTCTGCAGCCGTCTCAGCACCTCGGCCGTGCGGACCGCCGCGGTCAGGTCGAGGAAGGTGGGCCGGACGACAAGGAGCGTCAGGTCGCTGAGCACGATGGCGTTGCTCATCCCCTCCTCGGTTCCAGCAGGCGTATCGATGATCAGGACCTGCGTCCCGCCGCGCTGGGCCAGGACCTGGGTGTTGTAGAGGCCCCGCGTCGTCGACTCGACCCGCTGCGGCCCGCTGCCCTGGCGCATCCGCAACGCCTCGATGGCCGAACGCTGAGGGTCCATATCGACGAGCACCGAGCGCCTGCCGCTCAGGTGCGCGGCAAGCGCCAGATGCACCGCGAGTGTTGTCTTCCCCGACCCGCCCTTGCGAGCGACCACAGCGATGGTGCGCATGTTGAGCCCGTCCCCCAGGAGGGTCGAGCTTAACCGTCCCGCGCCGAGTCCAGAAATGGTCAACTCGGGTCGCCCGGGCGAAAAACCTAATGCATTTATAGGTTTAATCCCCAGGTTTCTGGAGCGAGGCGGCCTTCGGTCAGTCCCTCGATTTCAGAATCCGGTTGGCCTTGGTGTCGATTTTCTTCTCTTCGGACTTGGAGAGCTTGCCCTTCTTTTCCATCTGCGCGGCGCGCGCCTTGGCGTTGGCGGCATGGGACTTGTCGGGCATCGGATAGGCGCGCTTGCCCGGTTCGCCGAAGTCGCTTTTGGGCAGTGAATTGCGCCGGTCAGCATTGAGCTCAGCCATGGCGGGTCTCCCTGTTGGCTTGCCATCTAATCGCCAGCCAACCCGTCAGCGCGCCTTCCCGTTCCGCCGATTCTTGCTGGTAGGGACGGTGGGAATCGAACCCACACTTCGTTGCCGAAAGCGGATTTTAAGTCCGCTGCGTCTACCGTTCCGCCACGTCCCCGCGCCGCAAAACCCTTACGCCAGAGGGGCTAGGCCGTCGAGGCGAGGTTCAGCCGCGCGCGTCGTCGGATTGATGCGGCGAGGGCTCGTCGGGTTTCTCTTCGTCGGCCAGCTCGCGCCAAAGAGCGGCGAGCTCGAGCATGTGGCGGCGGTGGTCGGACAGGCTCATCGCCTGCGCGCTGGCTTCAGCGGCGGCGGCTCTTTGGCGGTACTCGTCGGCGCGGCTCATGCCAAATCTGCACAGTGGGTTGCGGTGGCCTCGTGCGATGCAAGAAGCGCGCCACTTCGCCGCTGCTAAATCCGCAGGATTGTCCCCCGCCTTCCGCGCGCGCAGCTTCACCGTCCGATGAAGGTGTTCGCCATGCGTGAAATGCTCCGTTTCGCTCTCGACCGCCGCGGCGCATCGTCGGCCGAGTATGTGATTGTGCTGGCAGGTCTTTGCGCCGCATTGCTGGCCGCGGGGGTGTTTCTCGACGAGAACACCCAGGCGCAGTTGCAGGGCTATGCGGCCCAGTTCCTCGGGATTCAGTGAGGCCTTAAGCCTGCACTTCGGTGATCGTCGCCACGCCCGCGGCCCGCAAGGCCTCGGTCAGCTCAGCGATGGTCGCGTCTACCTCGGCCGCATCGCGACCCCGGATCACGAGGTTGGAGCCGTAGCCCTCGGCCGAGAAGAAGGGATAGCTGCCCAGCGACAGGTCCGGGTGCGCCTTGGCCACGGCTTCCAGCGGCGCGGCGATCGCGCCCTCGCCCGAACCGTCGACGCGCACCGTCTTGGCGATGACCACCGCGCCATGCTTCAGCCGGTGGCCGACGTCCTCCAGCATCCCGCGCATGATCTGCGGCACGCCGGCCAGCACGAAGACGTTGCCGATCTGGAAGCCCGGCGGGCCGTTGACCGGATTGCGCACCAGCGTTCCGCCTTCCGGCACCCGTGTCATGCGCCTGCGCGCCGCGTTGAGGTCGTCGCCCCAGCGCGAGCGCATCATCTCCAGAATCTCGGGGTGTTCGTGGAGCGGCACGCCGAACGCCTTGGCCACGCAGTCGGCGGTGATGTCGTCGTGCGTCGGGCCGATCCCGCCCGTCGTGATCACATAGTCATATCGGGTGCGAAGCGCGTTCAGCGCCTCCACGATCTCGTCTTCGACGTCGCCGACGACGCGGGCTTCCTTCAGGTCGATGCCGAACGTCCCGAGATAGCGCGCGATGGCGTTGAGGTTCACGTCCTGGGTGCGGCCCGACAGGATCTCGTCGCCGATGATCAGGACCGCGGCCGTCGAGACCTCACTCGCCATTTCGCCCGCCCTTCCCTATCTGTCGCCGTCCGCTCTCACCTAGGCCGCACATGCAATTCCCGCAACCGCTCGTCAGGGGCCGGCTGGTCCAGCGCTACAAGCGCTTCTTCGCCGACGTCGTGCTGGAGAGCGGCGAGGAGACGACGGCCCACTGCCCCAACCCCGGCGCGATGCTCGGCCTGAACGAGCCCGGCATGGGCGTATGGCTGTCGCGGTCCGACGATCCCAAGCGCAAGCTCGCCCACACGCTGGAGTTCGTCGACGACAACGGCGGGATGGTTGGCGTGAACACCATGCGGCCGAATGCGCTGGTTGCCGAGGCGCTGGCGGAGGACGCGATCGCCGAGGTGACCGGCTATGAGAGCGCGCGGCGCGAGGTGCGCTATGGCGCCAACAGCCGCATCGACTTCCTGCTGGAGAGCCCCGACCGGCCGCGCTGCTGGCTGGAGGTGAAGAACTGCCACCTGAGGCGAGATGGAACGCTGGCGGAGTTTCCGGACTGCGTGGCCGCCCGCTCGCTCAAGCACCTGCGGGAGCTGTCGAACGAAGTCGCGAAAGGCGCCCGCGCCGTGCAGCTGTTCGTCATCCAGCGCACCGACTGCCACGAGTTCGAGGCCTGCGATGAGCTCGACCCGGCTTACGCCGCAGGGCTCCGCGACGCCGCGGCGCGGGGCGTTGAAGTTCTGTGCTATGCTTGCGACATAAGCCCTGAAGAAATCCGGATCGCGCGCCGCATACCCTGGAGGGGCGGCAGGAGCAGTTGATGGCGTTCACCGACGATGTCCTGGAGGCGGAGACCCGCACCGGACAGATCAAGATTCACACCGCCCGGGACTTCGAGGGCATGCGCCGCGCGGGCCGCCTGGCCGCCGAGTGCCTCGACATGCTCACCCCCCATGTGCAGCCGGGCGTGACCACCGACGAGCTCGACCGGCTGGCGCGCGAGTTCGTGCTGGACCGGGGCGCGCTGCCGGCCTGCCTCGGCTACCGCGGCTATGGCCACACGCTCTGCATCTCGCCCAACCACGTCGTCTGCCACGGCATCCCGGGGGAGCGGACGCTGCGCGAGGGCGACATCATCAACATCGACGTCACCGTCATCGTCGACGGCTGGCATGGCGACACGAGCCGGATGTACGGCGTGGGCGCGGTCGGGCCGCGCGCCCGGCGGCTGGTCGATGTGACCTATGAGGGGCTGGAGCGGGGCCTCGCCGCCATCAAGCCGGGCGCCACGTTCGGCGACATCGGCTACGCCATCCAGACCTACGTCGAGGCCATGCGCTGCTCGGTGGTGCGCGACTTTTGCGGCCACGGCGTGGGACGCGTGTTCCACGACAGCCCCAACGTGCTGCATTTCGGCCGGCCGGGGTCGGGAGAGGTGTTGAAGCCCGGCATGTTCTTCACGGTCGAGCCGATGGTGAATCTCGGCAAGCACCAGGTGAAGCTGCTCTCCGACGGCTGGACGGCGGTGACCCGCGACAAGTCGCTGTCGGCCCAGTGCGAGCACTCGGTCGGGGTGACGGACACCGGCGTGGAGATCTTCACCGCCTCGCCCGCCGGCCTCTTCAAGCCGCCGATCCAGGAAGGCTGACGGCGCCGCCATGGGGGGAGGCGTTTCGGAAGCCGGGGTAAAGACCCATCAGCTTGGCCACCGCGAGCGGCTGCGCGAGCGCGCGCTGAAGGGCGGGCTGGAGGCGCTGCCGGACTACGAGCTTTTGGAGCTCTACCTCTTCCGCACCTTCCCGCGTGGGGATGTGAAGCCGCTGGCCAAGGCGCTGCTGGCCCGGTTCGGCTCGCTGAACGGCGTGCTGTCGGCCTCGATCGAGGAGCTGAAGACCGTCCCCGGCATTGGCGAGGCGGCCGCGGCGGACCTCAAGATCATGCACGAGGCTACGCTGCGGCTGGCCCGCGAGACCGTGCAGAAGCGCACCGTCATTTCGTCGTGGTCGGCGCTGCTCGGCTACGTCCGCGTGGCGCTCGCCAACGAGGCCCGCGAACAGTTCCGCGTCCTCTTCCTCGACAAGAAGAACCAGCTGATCGCCGACGAGGTGATGAACCGCGGCACCGTCGACCATGCGCCCGTCTATCCGCGCGAGGTCATGCGCCGGGCCCTGGAGCTCTCGGCCAGCAGCATCATCCTTGTCCACAACCACCCGTCGGGCGACCCGACGCCCAGCGGCGCCGACGTCGACATGACCAAGCAGATCGTCGAAGCGGGGCGTAGCTTGCGCATCTCCGTCCACGACCACCTGGTGGTGGGGCGAGAGGGTGTGGCCAGTTTTAAAGCCCTCGGCCTCTTTTGACCCTTAAACCGCTCATCCCGGCGAAAGCCGGGACCCAAGCGGACTCATGACCCTCACCGGCGCCGGTGGATTGCCTGCAACTCAGCTTGGGTCCCGGCTTTCGCCGGGATGAGCGGATGAGGAAATTCGGGCCGAGGCTTCCCGGATGAAGCCCGCCTGCCCCGGCAGGATTTTCCGCAGCGCATCCTCCGGCCCGAACCAGGCGACGCGGTCGATTTCGGGGAAAGCCCGGATGCGGCCCGAACGCCGCGGCCACTCCATCTCGAAGTGATTGCTGCGGAAGGTGGCCAGGTCGAGGTCGGCCTCGACCAGCCAGCAATAGACGATCTTGCCGCTCTTCTGCTTCAGAGGCGTCAGTTCGATGAAGTCGCCGGAAACCCTCTGCCCTGTCTCCTCCTCGAACTCGCGGAGCGCGGCGGCGTGGTTCTCCTCGCCCTCGCCGATCACGCCCTTGGGGATCGACCAGGCGCCCTCGTCGCGGTTCTTCCAGAACGGACCGCCGGGGTGGGCCAGCAGGAACTCCGGCCCGCTCTCGCGTAGCCGATAGACCAGCAGTCCGGCGCTCTTTTCCGCCATCAGGCCAGCGCGTCGCGCTCCCACTCGAGGAACTCCGGCGTCTCCAGCAAACGCTGGGCGTACTCGCCGCAGCGGCCATCGTCGCCGTAGTCGGAGAGGTGGACGCCGTAGCTGCGGAAACGGGTCGCGACCGGGGTGTAGAATGCGTCAGCGATCGACCAATCGCCCACCAGGAACGGGCCGCCGAAGCGGGTCAGCAGTTCGCTCCACAGCTCGACGATGCGGCGAACGTTCTTCTGGGTGGCTTCGGAGAGTTCGGCGACCGTCCGCGTATCCAGCTCCATCGGGCATTCGCCGCGCAGGCTGGCAAAGCCCGAGTGCATCTCTGCCGCCGCCGAACGGCCGAGCGCCCGCGCTGCCGGATCAGCCGGCCACAGCTTCGCGGCCGGAAAACGCTCGGCGAGATATTCGCAGATGGCCAGCGAATCCCACACCACGACCTCGCCGTCCTTAAGCACCGGCACGAGCCCAGAGGGTGAGTGCTTGCGTATTTCCTCCTCCGAAAGCTCCGCGCGCCGCAGCTCGACCAGCGTCTCCTTGAACGGCTCGCCGGTGTGCTTGAGCGCCAGCCACGGCCGCAGGGACCAGCTCGACCACTTCCTGGTGCCGACGACGATTTCCATGAGCGCCTCCATAGCCCCGCCAACTAGCGCAGGGCCGTCGGCCGCGAAAGCGAAACGGCGCTCTGGCGCACGGTGAGACAGCCGCTAGAGTGGCGCGATAACAGTTCGAACGAACGGTACGGGAGAGGGCGCGAGATGACGGATACAACAGCCCCGACGGCTGACGGGTACCCGGGCTACGGCGCGGCGCCTTATCGAAACTACGTCCTGGGCGCGCTGCTCGTCGTCTACACCTTCAACTTCATCGACCGGGTGGTGATCGCCATCATCCAGGAGCCGATCAAGACCGAATTCCACCTGACCGACTTCCAGCTCGGCCTGCTCGGCGGCCCGGCCTTCGCGGTCCTCTACACCTTCCTCGGCATCCCCATCGCCCGGCTGGCGGAACGCAAGAACCGCATGACCATCCTGGCAGTTTGTCTGGGCATCTGGAGCGCGATGACCGCGGCCTGCGGGTTCGCAACCTCGTACGGGATGCTGCTGGCCGCGCGGATCGGGGTTTCGGTCGGAGAAGCCGGATGCACCCCGCCGGCGCAGTCGGTGATCTCGGACTATTTTCCGGCGCGGCGGCGCGCGACGGCGCTGTCGGTCTATGCGCTGGGCGTGCCGGTAGGCTCGATGCTGGCGGCCATCGGCGGCGGCTGGCTGGCGCAGAGTTTCGGCTGGCGCTCGGCCTTCCTGATCCTCGGCATTCCCGGGCTGCTGCTGGCGCTGATCGTCAAGCTGACGGTCAGGGAGCCGCCCCGCGCCGCGTCAGCCACGGCGGCCGAGGCGCCCGGTTTCGGCGCGGCGTTCAAGGAGCTGTCGCGCAAGCCGACCTTCTGGAACGTGGCGCTCGGCTCGGCGCTGGCGTCCTTCGTCGGCTATGGCGTCGGCCAATACCTGAACTCGTTTTTGATGCGCACGCACGGCCTGACGCTGCTGCAGTCGTCACGGCTGACCGGGGTCGTGCTGGGCGTGGCCGCCGCGTTCGGGACCTTCTTCGCCGGCTGGCTGGCCGACCGGCTGGTCAAGCGCCACCCCAACGCGCTCGTGTGGCTGCCGGCGCTGGGCTTCTTCATCGCAGCGCCGCTCTACTTCGCGGGCTACATGATGCCCAAGCTGACATGGGCGATCCCGTTCCTGGTGGGCGGGGCCGTCTGCCAGTACTTCTACCTCGGCTGCATGTACGCCACCACGCAGGGCATCGTGCAGCCGCGCCTGCGGGCGACGGCCACGGCGGTGCTGCTCTTCATCGTCAACCTGCTGGGCTATGGCCTGGGCCCGCCCGCCATCGGCCTGCTCAGCGATTTCCTGGCCAACATGCACCTGGCGAGCCTGGGTCTCAGCGCCGCCGAATGCGCGCGCGAAGGCGCCGCCGTGATCGCCAACAAGGCCGCCTGCGCCGCCGGAGCCGAGTTCGGGCTGCGCTGGGCGATCTTCGTGGGGCTGTTCGGCTATCTGTGGGCGGGCCTGCACTTCCTGCTCGCATGGCGCACGCTCCAGCGCGACTGGGTGGGCTAGGCGTCTTGACTTGAAGCCCGGCGAAGGCCGAAAGGGGCGCCATGATCTCTCGATACGCCCGCGCCGAAGCCGCCGACATCTGGTCCCAGCAGACGAAGTACCGCATCTGGTTCGAGATCGAGGCCCACGCCGCCGACGCGATGGCCGAACTCGGGGTCATCCCCAAGCTCGCCGCCAAGACCATCTGGGAGAAAGGCCGTAACGCCGTCTGGGACGTCGACCGCATCGACGAGATTGAGCGCACGACCAAGCACGACGTCATCGCGTTTTTGACCCACGTCTCGGAGATCGTCGGGCCGGAAGCGCGCTTCCTGCACCAGGGCATGACCAGCTCCGACGTGCTCGACACCTGCCTCGCCGTCCAGCTGGCCCGCGCCACGGACCTGTTGCTGGAAGACGTCGACCTGGTGCTGGCCGCGCTGAAGCGCCGGGCCATGGAGCACAAGCTGACGCCGACCGTCGGCCGCAGCCATGGCATCCACGCCGAGCCGACCACCTTCGGCCTCAAGCTCGCCGGCCACTACGCCGAGTTCGTCCGCGCCAAGGAACGACTGGCGATGGCCCGCTTCGAGATCGCCACCTGCGCGATCAGCGGCGCCGTGGGCACCTTCGCCAACGTCGACCCGCGCGTGGAGCAGCACGTCGCCGAAAAGATGGGTCTGGCCGTCGAGCCGGTTTCGACCCAGGTCATCCCGCGCGACCGCCACGCCGCCTACTTCGCCGCGCTGGCGGTGGTCGCGGCCTCCGTCGAGCGGCTGGCCACCGAAATCCGCCACCTGCAGCGCACCGAAGTCCTCGAAGCCGAGGAGCCGTTCGATCCGGGCCAGAAGGGCTCGTCGGCCATGCCCCACAAGCGCAACCCGATCCTGACCGAGAACCTGACGGGCCTGGCCCGGCTGGTGCGCTCGGCCGTGGTCCCGGCGCTGGAGGACGTCAGCCTCTGGCACGAGCGCGACATCAGCCACTCCTCGGTCGAGCGCGGCATCGCCCCGGACGCCACCGTCCACCTCGACTTCGCGCTGCGCCGTCTGGCGAGCGTGGTCGAGCGGCTTGTGATCTATCCGGACAACATGCTGAAGAACCTCAACCGGCTGGGCGGCCTCGTTCATTCGCAGCGCGTGATGCTGGCCCTGACCCAGAAGGACGTCAGCCGCGAGGACGCCTACGCGGCGGTCCAGGGCAACGCGATGAAGGTCTGGCGCGGCGAGGGCCGGTTCCTCGACTTCCTGAAGGCCGACCCGGTGGTCTCGAAGGCGCTGTCCGACGCCGAGCTCGCGGCGCTGTTCGACAACGCCTACCACTTCAAGCACGTCGACACGGTCTTCGCCCGCGTGTTCGGGGAGCAGGGTTGAGGAAGCGATCCTTCCCGCCCGTCGTCGATAACAACACCCGCCTGCTCGTCCTCGGCAGCCTCCCCGGCGAGGCCTCACTGGCCGCCGGCCGCTACTACGCCCACCCGCGCAACCTGTTCTGGACGTTGATTGGGCTGGTCATCGGCGAAGACCTCGCCGGCTTGGACTACCAAGACCGCCTCGCCGCGCTCCTGCGCCACCACGTCGGACTCTGGGATGTGGTCGCCGAAGCCCGCCGCGACGGCAGTCTCGACGCGGCCATCCGCGATGCGGCCGAGAACGATCTGCTGACGCTGGTGAAGTCGCTGCCTAACCTCCGCGCCGTCGCCTTCAACGGCGCGACCTCGGCCAAGGTCGGGATGCGGCAGCTGGAGTCCGTGGCTGATCGGCTGACGCTCGTGCGCTTGCCGAGTTCCAGCCCGGCCTACGCGGGACGATGGGACATCAAGGTGGAAGCGTGGACAGCGCTGAAGGCCTTGATCCAATAACCGCTCATCCCGGCGAAAGCCGGGACCCAAGCTGAATCGGAAATTTGGGTGTGCTGGTGCAGCTTGTACGCCGCTTGGGTCCCGGCTTTCGCCGGGATGAGCGGGGTTTTAAAGGCTACCCCGCCTTCTTGACCTGCTCGCGGGCGATAGCGAGGAGTTCGAGCATCTTGTTGCGCACGTCGCCTTCGCTGACGGTCACGCCCGAGCCCTGCAGGTCGCCGAACACCTTGCGCAGGACGTCTTCGTCGCCGGGCTGTTCGAGGTCGGACTTCACCACCGCGCGGGCATAGTCCGCCGCGGACTCCAGGCCCATCAACTCGGCCGCCCACTCGCCCAGCAGGCGGTTGCGGCGAGCGGTGGCCTTGAATTCCTGCTCGGCGTCCAGCGCGAACTTCCGCTCAAAGCCTCGTTCGCGTTCATCGAAGGTGGTCATGTGGTTCCCTGACGCGGTACAGGCGCGGTTGCATATAGATCGGAACCCGCCCCTGCAATGACAAGCGATAAGCCCTCAGCGTCGCACGCGGTCAAGCTGGCGCGACGCCGCATTAGACGCGTTTGCGCGCACGCTGCGCATCGGCTAGTTTCCGGACCATATTCATGTGAGCGGCATTGAGTCGGACCCGCGCGCTGCACACCCGCCGCGCGCGATTTTCGTTTCTCCCTCAACCGCCCACCCGCCACGGGAACCACGATGACCCGCCGCAAGAAGATCTACGAAGGCAAGGCCAAGATCCTCTACGAAGGCCCCGAGCCCGGGACCCTGATCCAGTACTTCAAGGACGACGCCACCGCCTTCAACGCCCAGAAGAAGGCCGTGCTGGAGGGCAAGGGCGTCATCAACAACCGCATCAGCGAGTATGTGATGACGCGGCTGAACTCGATCGGCGTCCAGAACCACTTCATCAAGCGGCTGAACCTGCGTGAGCAGCTGATCAAGGAGGTGGAGATCATCCCCCTCGAGGTCGTCTGCCGCAACATCGCCGCCGGCAGCCTCTCCAAGCGCTTTGGCCTCGCCGAGGGCCAGGCGCTGCCCCGCTCGATTATCGAGTTCTACCTGAAGGACGACAAGCTCGAGGACCCGATGGTCTCCGAGGAGCACATCACCGCCTTCAACTGGGCCTCGACCCAGGAGATCGACGACATGATGGCCACGACCTTGCGGGTGAACGACTTCCTGTCGGGCCTGTTCGGCGCGGTCGGCATCACGCTGGTCGACTTCAAGATCGAGTTCGGCCGCATCTACGAGAACGACTACGCCCGCGTCATCCTGGCCGACGAGATCAGCCCGGACTCGTGCCGGCTGTGGGACTCGGTCACCAACGAGAAGATGGACAAGGACCGCTTCCGTCG
>Ga0157373_10003450_pt1 | contig 11961 bp, 6 predicted proteins | sample C65metaG_FD_113460 | JGI IMG/M metagenome (GOLD analysis project Ga0157373, IMG submission 113460) | Corn rhizosphere microbial communities from Kellogg Biological Station, Michigan, USA - C6-5 metaG | ecosystem: Host-associated > Plants > Roots > Rhizosphere > Soil | place: USA: Michigan...
ATATTTGTTAAAAGCGTTGAGCTTCGGACTGTTGTACTTGAGGAAAGCGGTGCCATGAAAGTCATTGGTTCCGTTTTGCGAAACCACTTTGATCTGCGCGCCTGAGTTTCGACCGTCTTCAGCAGTATAGGTTGTCGACGTTACCTGGATCTCTTTTACAGATTCCTGGTTCGGCGTCACGACAGCGGCGCCGCCGTGACTCAAACTGTTCACGCTCACGCCGTCGATCTGAAAATTGTTCGCGGAGATGCGCTGACCGTTCGCGGTGATCTGCGGCTGGTTTTCAGCTTGAAAGATTGAATTGTTCGAGCCGCCCGGGCCTGGAGAATTCGGCAGGCCGGAGGAGTTTCCGTTGGGGCTTCGTCCCGCGTCACCAAAAACACCGGGTGTCAGTCGGGCCAGTTCGTAAGGATCGCGACCGGTTTGTGGCAGTCGCTTGACCTCGTTGGTTGTAATCGCTTTGTTGATGTTGGCGTTTTCAGTTTCGAGTTGCGCCGCTACTTCGCCGGTGACCGTAACTGTGGCCGTGACCTCACCGATCTCGAGTATGACGTCGATGCCCTGAACGTTTTCAGCATTGACTGTTACGTTCTCGGCGAGGCTTTTCTTGTAGCCAGTTTTCTCAACAGTCAACTCATATTTGCCGGGCGCCAGGCCGACGATGCGGTAGAAACCTTCGCCGCTCGTTGTTACTTCCTGAGTCTTACCTGTTTCTGTGTCTTTGAGGACTACCCTCGCGTCGGGAACCAGGGCGCCGGCGGAGTCTGAAACTGTACCCTGGATAGCGGCCTTGAACTGCGCCTGGGCCGTGATCATTGCTGACAAGAGGACGAATGAGCATACGATTATGCGGACTGGAACGAAGATATTTCGCGGCATGCGAGGCCCCTCCTGAGGCCATGATCTGCGAGCTATCGCAAAAACCGGGGGAATGTGTCGGGGGATCTTTTGGGAGACGAACTGACCCGAGAATACCGCACAGTATAGCGATTAGACCATGTTTTTGTCTCTCTGTGTCTCTGTGTCTCGGTGGTTTGTATGAAATCATGAACCACAGAGACACAGAGATACAGAGTTGCAGGGAGAAGAACAGTCGTTTAACTTTGAGTAAATGTCATCGCTTTCGCTACAAAGCGGCGAAGTGCACGTTTGGCGCGTTGATTTGGAACAGCCCGAGCACGTCGTGCAGCGGTTCCGAAATACACTCGAGCCGGATGAGCTTTATCGCGCTGATCGGTTTCACTTCGAAAAGGATCGAAGAGGTTTCGTAGTGAGCCGCGGGTTTCTCAGAGCGGTGCTTGGCCGATATTTAAGTGCGAATCCCGAGGCGCTGCGGTTTTCTTACGGTCACTACGGCAAGCCCGCTTTGGACGGCGATTACAAACACAACGCGCTGCGGTTCAACATGTCGCATTCGCGCAGCGTCGCACTCGTCGCGGTCACTGAAACTCGAGAACTCGGAGTCGACGTCGAATACATTCGTGCAGACTTTGCGAGTGAAGACATTGCGCAGCGCTTCTTTTCACCACGCGAAGTTGCAGCGTTCAATGCGTTGCCAGTCGAACAACGTGTAGCAGCATTCTTTCGTTGTTGGACGCGCAAGGAAGCATACATCAAGGCAATCGGCCGCGGGCTCTCGCAGCCTCTCGATGGTTTCGACGTGACGCTTGGCCCAGCAGAACCCGCCGCGTTGTTGCGCGCGGATGGTGACGACGCATCTCGCTGGTCGTTGAGCGATATCGATGCCGGCGGCGATTACGCGGCGGCACTCGTGATTGAAGGACAGATACCCAACATGAGATGTTGGCAGTGGTTATGAATCATTCAGCAGCACATACAGCACATGAACCTGCTCTCGATCCGGTTTGCGGAATGACCGTGAATCCGGATCGCGCCGCAGGATCGTTCGAGTACAAGGGAACGACTTACTACTTTTGCAGCACACCCTGCCTGCACCGCTTTCGCGACAATCCCGAGAGTTTCCTGAATAAAGCTGCTCCGCAGCCAATCGGAATCACGCGCCAGCAAAAGGCCGTAGCCGGTCAGAAATACACCTGTCCGATGCATCCGGAGATTATTCGCGACGCTCCGGGAAGCTGTCCGATTTGCGGCATGGCGCTGGAGCCGCTCACCGCATCACTCGACGAAGAAGCGAATCCGGAACTCGTCGACATGAGTCGCAGGTTTTGGTTTGCGGTGGTCCTTAGTATTCCTGTGTTCCTGCTCGGAATGAGCGATCTGATTCCGGGTCAGCCTCTGCAGCGGTTGATACCCATGTCCACGTTGGCATGGGTCCAACTGGTTCTCGCGACGCCCGTGGTGTTGTGGTCCGGCTGGCCGTTCTTTGTGCGTGCATGGCAGTCGATTGTGAATCGCAGCTTGAACATGTTCACGCTGATCGGGCTCGGAGTGGCAGTCGCTTATGTCTACAGCGTCATCGCAGTGATCTTGCCGAGAGTGTTTCCGCCGTCGTTCCGCGATCATCATGGAAACGTGCCGGTGTATTTCGAGGCTGCGGCAGTGATCACGACGCCGGTGCTGCTGGGCCAGGTGCTCGAATTGCGCGCGCGCAGTCAAACTGGCATGGCGATCAAAGCACTGCTCGGACTCTCACCAAAAACAGCACGCCGGATCAAGCAGGATGGAAACGAAGAAGACGTTCCTCTGGACCACGTGCACGTGGGTGATCGTCTGCGAGTGCGGCCGGGTGAAAAGATACCGGTCGACGGCGTGGTGGTCGAGGGGTCGAGTGCTGTCGATGAGTCGATGATCACGGGCGAGCCGATTCCAGTCGAAAAACGTTCGGGCGAGCGCGTGGTTGGAGCAACCGTCAACGGCACTGGCGCATTCGTCATGCGTGCTGAACGCGTCGGTTCGGAAACACTGCTGGCGCAGATCGTGCAGATGGTGAGTGAAGCACAACGCAGCCGCGCACGAATACAGCGACTCGCCGATGTTGTCTCGAGCTACTTCGTGCCGGCCGTCGTGCTCATCGCAGTGATTACGTTTGTCGTGTGGAGCATTTGGGGACCTGAACCACAGATGGCCCACGGCCTCGTTAACGCGGTTGCAGTGCTGATTATCGCATGCCCGTGCGCACTTGGATTGGCGACTCCGATGTCGATCATGGTCGCAACAGGCAAGGCCGCCACGAACGGCGTGTTATTCAAGAATGCGGAAGCGATCGAAGTGATGCGCAAAGTGGATACGCTCGTCGTCGATAAAACGGGAACGCTGACGGAAGGGAAGCCGAAACTCCAAAGCATCGCGGCGACTGATGGAATTGATGAGCAAACACTCCTGCGGCTTGCAGCAAGTCTCGAGCGAAATAGCGAACACCCGCTGGCGGCCGCTATTATCGAAGGCGCGCGCGAACGTAATGTAAAGCTCACCGATGCAACGCGGTTCAATTCGTTGACGGGCAAAGGAGTAATCGGGGAAGTGGAAGGTCGTCGAGTGGCGCTCGGTAATCGTTCGCTGCTTGAAGAGTTTCGAGTCGATTCGAAGACGCTGATCGAGAAAGCGGAGACTTTGCGCGCCAGTGGCCAGACGATTATGTTCGTGATCGTCGATGAAAGACCCGTCGGCCTGATTGGCGTGGCCGATCCGATCAAAGAGTCAACGCCCGACGCCATCAAACGACTTCACGCCGAAGGCATTCGCATCGTGATGCTCACCGGCGACAGTCGCACGACGGCCGAAGCCGTTGCACAGAAGCTGGGTATCGATGAAGTTGTCGCCGAGGTATTGCCGGATGAGAAAGCCGAGGTCGTGAAGAAGTATCAAAACGATGGCCGCATCGTGGCGATGGCGGGCGACGGAATCAACGACGCACCCGCGCTCGCGCAAGCACACGTGGGTATCGCGATGGGCAGCGGAACGGACGTGGCAATGAAGAGCGCTGACGTGACGTTGGTGAAGGGAGACTTGCGCGGCATCGTCAGGGCGCGTTCGTTGAGCCGCTCGACGATGCAGAATATCAAGCAGAATCTTTTCTTCGCATTTATCTACAACACGATTGGCGTTCCGATTGCGGCCGGCGTGTTGTATCCGTTCTTCGGGATCCTGTTGAGTCCGATGATTGCCGCGGCGGCGATGAGTTTTAGTTCATTTTCAGTGATAGCGAATGCGTTGCGATTGCGGCGAGTAAGTTTGACAGGATGAACAGGATTTTCGGGATTTACAGGATAAAGCCCCACAGTGTGCGGCGACGCGTGTAACGGCGAACGGAGCGATCGTGCTCGCCGGTGATTAATTGTTGTCCATCTGGAGAAAAGGCGAGGGCGTAAATCGGCGACGTGTGCGTTCCGATCGTCGTCACGAGCTTTCGCCTACTCACATCCCACAACGCAACCATCTTGTCGTCGCCAGCCGACGCAACGTATTTACCATCGGGCGAGAAGGCCACCGCCTTAACACGTGCGGTGTGCTCACCTATTATTGCTGTTTGCTGTAATGGATTGATTGTCCCGAGTCGCAGCTTTCGATCATCCTCGCCCGTAACAATGTACTTACCGTCCGGCGAGATGCTCATGGTGACGAGCGGCGATTCGGTCCACTGTTGCCGCGCAAGTTCACGCCACGTTCCGGTTTCCAGCATTACAACGACGCCTCGATCCGTCACGCCGATAAGTAGCCGTCCGTCAGCGACGAAGGCCGCGCCGTAAATTCCAGCCCACTGATGCGCGAACGGCACAAGCAACTCAGCCGTTTCCGCATTGTAGATGAAAAATGACGTTGCGATGAATCGACCGTCAGGCGAGATAGCTACACAATAGCTTGCCTGTACCTGAGGAGGCGTAATCACTCGAACGTCGTTATGATCGAGATCCCGACGAACCAAATTGCCCGATTGATCCGCTGAAATCAGCCAGTGCCCGTCCGCAGAGAATGCAACCGCGGCAACGCGTGTCTCGTGGTCGCGAAAGACTGCTTCCTTACGCCCAGTCTCAGCGTCCCAAAGAATAACGGAATGGTCCTCGCTGGCTGTCGCAATCCTCCGACTGTCCGGAGAGAAAGCGAGCCCGCGGACACCGCCGCTGTGCTGCCTTAGGTTTGATTCGAGTTCTCGGTTAGCCACATCCCAGATGAGGATGGACCCATCCCCATGAGTGGAGACTAACCATCGTCCATCGGGAGAAAAAGCAACACTCCAGACGACCGACTCGTATTCCAGGGGCACTAATCTCGTCATTGAAGCGACATCCCACAGCACAACGCGCTCCGCCGCTGTTGCAAGCAATTTACCATCTGGCGAATACGCTGCTGCTCGGCCATGATCGTGATGGGCATGTTCCTTGTGGACAAGTTTCCGCCGCCCGAGATCCACAAACTTTACAAAACCTTCGACGTCAACGGTTGCCATCTGTTTACGATCAGGTGAAAGCGTGGCCCAGTTGCCGAACCACTCCGCCGGATCCCCGGATAGCGACTCTCCCGTGTATAGATCCCACATACGTTCACGGTTGACGCCTACCTGATGATCTTTCGGAAAGAGAAAGTTGCCGAAGCTGAGGCCGCCGGGAAGCGCACGAAGCTTTTTCCAAGTTCCTGTCTCACGTACAACCGTTACTGCTCCGGCTGTGTAGATCACTACGCGCCCATCGGGTGAAAATGCCGACGCGGTAACTGGTCCAGGATTGTCATGCCACACAGCCGCCGGTTCGAGTCGATTTGCATTCCAGACAATTGCAGTCTGTTGCTGGTCTCCGGTGATGAAAAACGCTCCGTCGGGTGAGAAAGATACGGTGTGGACCACACCTTTATGTTCGGTAATCGTTTTCAGACGCATGCGCCGCTCGAAATCCCACACGATCACCTGACTATCCTCACCGACAGACACGAGCAACTTCCCGTCAGGCGAAAACACTGCACGCCGAACAGCCGCGGTATGTCCGTCGCGGAGAATGGTTTCCTCCCACGTTTCATTGATCGAGAGAAACGCCGCGACTCCGACGACGACGAGTGCTAAAAAAACTGCCAGCGCGCTCACGCCGACAATTCTTCTCGTCGTTCTGCTTTCCAACCGTTTCTTGAATCCGATCAGTTCGTCCAACAATTCAGCAGCGGAGGCGTAACGCTCTTCGCGATTACTTTGCAGCGCGCGCCGGAGAATACGTTGTAACTCTTTCGGAATATGGCCCAGCTTCAGACCGTGGCGGACAACTTCGTCGCTCTCCCGCAGGCGTTCAATGGCCTGGACGCGTGTGGAGCCGGAGAAAAGGCGAGCGCCCGTGGTCATTTCGTAAAGAAGAATTCCAAGCGAGAACAGATCTGTACGACCATCCAGTTGTTCGCCACGCGCTTGTTCGGGAGACATGTAGCTCGCGGTCCCCATAACGGCGCCCGGAATCGTCAGCGATGGATCGTTGGATTGGAACGCCTCAGAAACGTTTGGCGTGGGGCCACGCTCGTCTCCCAGCTTCGCGATGCCAAAATCGACGACCTTCACCAGGCCGTCTTCGCGAATCATTATGTTTTCAGGTTTGATGTCGCGATGAATGATCCACGCGGTGTGCGCGGCCTTGAGAGCGCGCGCGATTTGAATCGCGATATCGAGTGCTTTATCAAGACTCAATCTTCGCTGCTTATCGATGAGCTCTCGCAGTGTTTGGCCTTCGACAAACTCCTCGGCGATGAAATGATTGCCATCCTGCTGAACGATCTCGAATATCGTGATGATGTTTGGATGGTTCAGACGTGACGCCGTGAAGGCTTCCTGCCGGAATCGCTGGACGCGCTCCGGATCGTAAGTGAACTCCAGTGGCAGCATCTTCAGAGCGACCACGCGGCCGAGTGTCTCATCCCGTGCCCTGTACACTTCGCCCATTCCACCGGCGCCGATGGGCGTTTCGATCAGGTAGTGGCTGATCCGCGACTGAGGTGAGACTCTATTCGAAACCCAAGCCGGCGACTCCATGAATGCTTGTGCGTCTGACTCATTACGAAGAAGAGCTTCGAGCTTGTCGTGCAAATCTTCATCGCCTTCGCAAACCTGCCGGAGAAACGCGCTACGCTCGGCGGGTTGCAGATCCAGTGCGCGTTGTAAATGACTTTCGATCTGTTGCCAGCGCTGATGGTCCATTTCAACTAACGGCCTGCTCGGTACGACGACTGCTCAGTTCCTCTAACAGCCACAACTTCGCCGTACGCCATTCACGTTTGACGATGTCAACCGACACTCCAAGCACTGCGCTGGTCTGGTCGATGCTGAGTCCGCCAAAAAACCGCATCTCGACGACTTTGCATTTCCGAGGCGCGAATTCGGCCAGTCGCTCGAGCGCCTCGTCGAGCGCAATGAGATCGATCTCCCGTTGCTGACGCGCCGGCAAGACTTCATCGCTCAACGTGAGGCGTGTGAACTCTCCACCTCGTTTTTGAAGTTTCCTCCGCCGCGCTTCGTCGACGAGCACACGACGCATCAATTGCGCCGCCACGGCGAAGAAGTGCGCGCGGTCCTGCCAGTCGACCCTGCTTGATTTCACGAGACGCAGGTACGCTTCGTTCACGAGCGCAGTCGTTTGCAACGTGTGACCGGCGCGCTCTTTTCGCATGCACTGCCGCGCCAATCGACGTAGTTCGTTGTAAACGAGCGGTATCAGGCGCTCGAGCGCAGTCGTGTCACCCGCACGCCATTTCAGGAGCAGTTGTGTGATCTCTTCCATCGATGATTTGGAGGCGTGATTCAGGCGGGAAAAATTTAGAAAACCAACCCACCAATTGAGCGCCAAATCGCGCCTATAGCAGTGAGAGCCAGAAAAGACCCAGGTGTGAACCTCTGCGTGTCAGAGGGTGCGCAATTTATCACCTCGAACGAAGGAGAGCAATAGAATCGAGCACTGTCCAACCTCTGTGTCTCTGTGTCTCTGTGGTTAAACGTTAGTTGTCGGAAAGTTCACCACAGAGACACACAGACACAGAGAAATCCGAAATCAGGCACTACTAAGACGGAGGCCCCATGTCACAACTAACGATGCTAAAAGCTCCGGGATTATTCGCACTGATAGCACTCGCTCTATTTTCAATCACGAGCGCAGATGCGCAAACGGTAGTAAGCCGAGCGAGGACTGGCGGCTATGCGGAAGACATCACGTACGTCACTTCAGGAACGCTGAAGGACCAGATCGTGATGACGAACGGTTATGAGTTGTACGCAGTGCCGGTCGGGAAGAAAGGCACGCTCACAAGGCTGTGCCGAATCGACCATCCCGAGATGGACCAGTTTGTAAATGGCCTCACGTTTGTTGAATCGGAAGGGTTGTTCGTTCTGAACAACGCGCCACATCCGGACAGGCTCTTCCTCTTCGATCAAAACTGTGTCAGCAAAGGCACGCGTCGGATTCAGTATCTCAATAGTAATTATCGTCCGGAACATCTCGAAGGCATGGCTTATATCCCGCAGTCGTCGTCACTGTTTCCGGATCACCTGTTGATGGTTGCATGGGACAGTTTCAGCCTGACGACTGTTCGGCTGATCATACTGCGCCGCGATGGAGTGCAAGTGGGCGAAATCAGCCGGCCTGATTGGCCCGATCCATTTCTTGAGGGTGGAATCGGAGATGTTGTTTTTCTTGGACCGAACCGCTTACTTGTTTCGCTTTATCACCAGGACAATTTATGGACCATGGACTTCAACGGAAATATCCTGTCTGGTCCATTGGTGAATGATGGCGCCGGATTTGGCGAAGGAGTAGTCAAGATCGGCGACGGACGTTTGGTGGCCACGAGCTACCCGCAGGACCTCTTGCTGTTTGATAAGGACTTGAACCGGCAATCACAGAACGATCGGCACGATGTCATCGGGTTAGGACTGAACCTTCCACACGGGATCGCATGGGACAGCGATGCAAACCGATTCTTACTGCTTCACGATACCGTCGTGACGCAAGGACCAATGGGTATCGCGGGCTTGGACACGACGCTCGCCAGTGCCACGCCTGTAGTCGATCTCACCGGGTTTCCGTTTACACGATCGACTGTTTACATACCTCAGGACGACATCGTCGGAACGCTGCGACAGGCTCCTGGAAATCAGCGTGCGATTCTTTTGTTCAACTTGAATGGGACGCTCAACAGTCAAATCAGTCTTACTCCCGCGAGTCTTGGTCAGAACCTTGGTCAGCCAGTGGGGCTTGCTTATCTTCCCACGTCAGACGAATTCGTCGTGTCATTTAATGGAGCGCCGGGCAACGAGGGATTCGAACGGCAGAGACTGCGCGTGTTCTCACGCGCCGGTGCTCTCGTGCGAACGATCGACATCTCTGCGACTGGCACGGCCGGCGTTGGAGCAATCGAATACTTCCAGGATCCGGACAGTGGTGAGGGTCGGTTGATGTTGCTGAGTGGAAGCCGAGTAATCGTGACTGATCTCAACGGCAGTTCACGCGATCCCAATGGTTTCCTGTTGCGTGAATTCAACAGCCGAGTAAAGTTCGGATTGATCACGCGCAGCGACATTGCCGCGATCACGACAGGGCCACTGGCAGGTGCGTTTGCGATAACCGATGGCAGCGGTGGAGAGGTGGTGACCTTCCGGCTCGATTGAAATCCGGATTCTTCTCTGTGTCTCTGCGTCTCTGTGGTAATTTTCTTACCACAGAGGGCACAGAGACACAGAGGAGATTCAATTTATGATTCCAGTTAACAAGCGGTGGCTTGGAGTTATCTTCCTAATAACTCTTTTTGCCTGCCCGCAAACTCACGCTCAAGATCGAACAATCGTACTCAGCGGCACAGTCGTTACTCCGCAAAAGATAATCAAGAAAGGCTGGGTGGTCATTCGCGAGGGCCGAATCAGGCGCATTTCAGAAACGGCTGTCACAGAAGAAGATGCGATCGTCATCAACACGGACGACCTCATCTTTCCCGGGTTTATCGATCTACACAATCATCCGATGTACGCAGTCTTTGACAAATGGGATCCAAAACGTAAGTTCAAAAACCGTTACGAGTGGCGCAGTCTTGACTTGTACCAGAAAGAGATCAGCACGCCCGCTCGTGAGTTGCAAAATGAAGATCAAGCCTATTGCGATCTCTCCGAGTTTGCGGAAGTGCAGGCGTTAATCGGTGGCACAACCTCATACTCCGGTTTCCCACCTCCCAGAACGCAAACTGCATATTGTGTTTCTCGTCTCGCTGTGAGGAAGCTGGACCAGAACACCGGATTTTATTTAGCCGAGCCCGGCCAGGAAAGAATCCAGAATGTTCTCGGCGTAACACCGCGTGATTTGAGCGACGTCGTAGCCGATGAAGTACTGCGCAGGGTAACGGGGAATGAATTGGACCTCGTGCTAATTCACGTCGCTGAGGGCGACGCGAAAGATCTCGAATCAACTCTGGAGTTCAGTCTCCTTAGAGGGCGATCGTTGCTCGGTCCAAGGACCGCCGTCATTCACGGCGTCGCATTCACTCAGAACGATTTTCGAAACATGAGATCAGCGGCCACCGCTCTTGTGTGGTCGCCGCGCAGCAATATCGAGCTCTATGGAAGTACGACTGACGTGATCACCGCTTTCCGTGAAGGAGTTTCGATCGCGCTGGCGCCGGACTGGGCGCCGTCAGGAAGCAGGAACATGCTGGCTGAAATTCAATATGCGGCCCAACTCAACAACGATCAATGGGGTGGGTTTTTCTCGAATCAGCAACTCTTCGAAATGGCAACGTCGATTCCAGCGAGAATCGCACACATCGACGACAAGGTGGGAAGCATTCAGGTGGGACTGTTTGCTGATCTGTTCCTCCTGCGTGGAGATGCAACGCGTCCGTTCGACAGTCTCGTGCGATCGACTCCCAAGGATGTCGAGCTGGTTTTGGTTAATGGCGTTCCGATCTACGGCGAGCAGAAATTAATGAGCGCATTCAATGTGAACAGCGAGCCTGTGACGGTTTGTCGCGCGGCGAAGAGTTTGAATCTTGACGTGATGCCAAACGGACGGCTGGCGGACGTACAGGCACGCGTGAGTAAAAAGATGTCCGCTCTCAACGTCAAACTTACCAAGCTCGACGATTGCCCGTGAGAGGTCTACCTCAGCGAATGCGCCAACACACGATTGCCCGAAGCGACGAACATCAATCCGAGCGCTTCATCGGTAACGAACCGTTCGTCGAGATCTGACAAACGCACTTCACGCTCAGTGCGGCCATTGTTCACGTTCACTCCGGCGAGGCCGTTTCCGTCGCGATTCTCCAGGTCGGTATAGAAATACATCCAGTGTCCGCGGAGCGTGGCGAGACGTTCGCGGTGCCAGAGGAAGCGCGATACGCGCTCGAGTTGTCTTGCCGGATCCAAACGGTCAAACAGTCTCTCCTCAATTCCATTTGTGCCTTTTGTGCTTTTTGTGCCTTTTTGTGGCCCAAATTGTCTGAATCGCGACGTGCCGGAGTTGCGTGCAGACGCTGTTGCCAACGCCTGTAAGTTCGTGAACGACGAACGCGTCGCCAGGCCCGACCAGCTCAAACCCGTCACCGCACGCGCGATCTGCACACCACGCACTGCCGTCATCGCAGTGCCACCATAGCGAAAGTAAAGTGACGCTGCGCGTGCTGCAATCGCTGCGATCGTGCGGAAGACTCCGCGACCTGGAGGTGTGTGCCGTGCGCGCCACAGTTGCCGGCCGCTCAACGAATCGAATGCCGCGATCTCTGACTGTCCACCAATCACCACGTCCCCGCGTTCGTTCAAGAGTCCAAACGAAGCGCGTTCGATCTTGTGTGGATAACGAGCCGTGCGCTTGCCACTGCTCGTATCGATGAAGATCAGATCGTCACGATCGGCGATCGCGATGGTGTTTCGATCCGGGATGAGCAGGTTGGTGATGCCTTTGTCGGCACCTTTGTAACGCCAAAGCAGCTTTCCGTTGCGCGTGTCGATCGCGCTCACGCCGTATGGACCACGCTCGACGACGTCGCCGTCTTTGATTTGCGTGAATTGTCCGCCAGTGCGCACGTAAAGCACGTCACCAA
>Ga0157373_10003451_pt1 | contig 11961 bp, 10 predicted proteins | sample C65metaG_FD_113460 | JGI IMG/M metagenome (GOLD analysis project Ga0157373, IMG submission 113460) | Corn rhizosphere microbial communities from Kellogg Biological Station, Michigan, USA - C6-5 metaG | ecosystem: Host-associated > Plants > Roots > Rhizosphere > Soil | place: USA: Michigan...
CGTCACGAGCTTTTCTGGTTAATGACGTCTTCTACTGCGCAGATCAAACAAAAATGACACAGAACGGGCTCGACGCCCTTGTCCTGGTTAACGTGAGCCTTTAGTGACCAACCCTTGCCCCCGTATCCTATTCATCATTCCATATTTTGGCCGTTGGCCTTTCTGGATGCCGTTATTTCTCGAAAGCTGTCGACATAACCCCGATATAGATTGGCTGTTGTTCAGCGATTGCGGTGTTCCGGAAAATCTGCCCTCTAACGTGGCAGTCGAAACCACGACGTTCGACGCATATTGCCAGCTGGTTTCCCAGCGATTGGATATCGAATTCAGACCCGCGCAGGCCTACAAACTGTGCGACATCAAGCCGGCCCTCGGATACATTCATGTCGATCGCCTGGAAGGCTACGATTTCTGGGGCTTTGGCGATATTGATGTGGTGTACGGTGATCTTCGGCAATATTTCACAGTCGAGCGCCTGGCCAGTCGTGATCTGTTTTCAACTCATGAACGTCGCGTTGCCGGGCACTTGTGCCTCATACGCAACACGGCCCCAGGGCGTGAAGTGTTCAAGTTGATCAAGAACTGGCAAGAGCGCTTTACCGATGATCGGCACCATGCCTTGGATGAAGGCGCGTTCAGCCGGATTTTCCTGTGGCGCAAGAACTTTCCAGAACCGCTGTTTTCGCTGGTGGGTAAGTTTAATCCGTGGCGTCGACGCAGTGAGTTCATCGAAGCCTTCAGCACGCCGGGCGGATGCATAAAGTGGCACGACGGTTCTGAGAACTTCCCTCTTCGCTGGCGCTGGCGCGATGGTTGTCTGACCAATGATCGGGATGGAGAGCGTACTTTCCCGTATTTTCATTTCGTATGCTGGAAGCGCAACGAATGGTCGGCATTGCCCGAGCCGGATCCTGTTTGGATCCAGCGACTGGCGGCGACGCCTGTCTGGACGATTGATGCGACGGGTTTTCACCAAGGGGAACTATGAGTCAGCGGTTGAAGGTGCTGCAGTTGCAGCCGGACTATAACGTCAAGCAACACGACTTTGCGGATCTGGCGGAGCAGATCGTCAAAGCACTGCCTAGCGAGCGCTACGAGGTGACGGCAGCTTTCCTGCGTGGGCGCCCGGGTCCTGGCGACGCGGTGAGTCGAGCCGACCATTCGATTTATTTCGAATTTACCGACAAGGCTCTGAAGGGGCTGCGTATTCGCGCGATGTGGCAGCTGTATCAATTCTGCCGCAAGGAAAAATTCGATGTGGTCGTGTGCAACCGGTTCAAACCCGTCAACATGATGCTGCAGCTCAATCGGTGGCTGAAGATCCCGTTGTGCATCGGTATTGCCCATGGGTTCGGGGAATATGACCGGTTTTATCGCCGCCGCCAGACCGAGCGGCAGGTAGATCGTCATTGGCGATTTGTCGGTGTCTCGCCGGCGGTCAAACAATATCTGCTGGACTGTCGTTGTGGTTTCACCGATTCCAATACCTATGCCATTACCAACGCAATCGACGTCAAGCAGGCTGAAGCCTTGCAGCATTCACGCGAACGTGCCCGTGAATTGCTAGGTATCGATCCTTCGGTAAGACTGATTGGTGCTCTGGGTCGGCTGGTGCCGGTCAAGGGGCACACTTACCTGCTTCAGGCTTTCGCTACACTCAAGGATAAGTATCCTGCCGCCCAACTGGCGATTATTGGTGCCGGACGGGAAGAGTCCCGGTTGGCCGCGCTGATCCAACAGTTGGGTCTGAGCGATCGGGTGCATCTGTTAGGCTTCAAGGAAAATGCTCTGCAATATGTGCGCGCATTCGATATCTGGACCATGCCATCGCTGGCCGAAGGCTTGGGCCTGGCGTTGCTGGAGGGCATGAGCGGGCATCTACCGGTGATTGCTTCGGATGTGCCGGCCATGTTGCCCTTGATCCAAGGGGCGGGTGGCCTGTCGGTAAAACCTGCCGATGTGCCGAGCCTGATAGTGGCGCTCGACACCTACTTGGGGCTTTCGGACGCCGAGCTCAAAGCCTGCGGCGAGCGAGCCTACCGTTACCTTGTCGCGCAGCACGACATTGAGGTGTTTCGTCGGCAATACCTTGAATTGATAGAGAGCGGCCTGGATGAAGCCCGCAAGGAGCAGCCATGAGTGCCGCACAGCCCGTCGTCACTGTGATCATCGCATCCTATAACCACGGTCGCTATATCGAAGAGTGCATCCTCAGTGTGATTGGGCAGACCTACCCGAACATTGAGCTGCTGGTGATCGACGACGGTTCTACCGATGACAGTGTCGAACGTATACAGCGATTACAGGCGACGCATGGCTTCGACTTTCGCGTCCAGCAGAACCAGGGCCTGACCAATACGCTAAATGATGCCATTGCCCGCTCCAGCGGCAGCCTTATCGTCCCGTTTGGTTCCGACGACATTATGCTGCCCGAGCGGATCGCCGTTCAGGTGGCGTACATGGATGGCAAACCTGAAGTCGGTATATGTGCGGGTAATATCGAGCTGATCGATGCTGATGGCAATCTTTATCCCGAGAGTCGCCAGCGTCGAGACGTGCCTTTCCGGCGGCTTGATTTCGAAGACATGTTCATGGAGCGAAAACCCTACCCGCCTGCGCCGACATTGATGATTCGTCGCGAGGCGTTGGAGAAAGTCGGAGGGTTCGATCCTCTGATTCGCCTGGAGGATCTGCTGATCGAACTGAAGGTGACCCGTGCCGGTTATTTTATCGACGGTCTGAGTGTGTTGATGGCGCGCTATCGCAAGCACGCGACCAACTCCTACAAGAATCATCGGTTCATGATCGATAGCATTCTGCGTACCTACGCCTTGTTCAGCGATCATCCGCTTTATGACGAGGTACGCTACAAGTTCCTTAATTCCATGTTCCTGAAAATGTCGAACCGCGACCACGTGTTCGCTCGTGAGCTACTGAGGCAGGTTCCTTTCAGGGCTTGGAACAAAAAAACCTGGCGCGGCCTGGGGCGCATGTTTTTTTGTCCGCTGGAGAAGCACTGAACCGCGCTCAAAGGATCCGAGATGGCTGAGATCGTCGTTCAACGTCGAACGACGGGATCGTCACGCCCGGGCCGGTCTGTCTCTCGATAGAATGCGTTTGTGCAGGTCATCGACCGCCGGTTTCGAGGCGATCATGGCGTAACCATCAAGCAGCGCATCAAGGTGTTGCTCAAAAAGCCAGCCGTAATCCTCCGTATAGCGCTGCATATGGCGCAAGTTGCGCTGGCGAAGCGCGAGCCTGAGCGAAGACGGATATACGTACATGTCGGCAATATCGATCAGGCCGAATTCACCGTTTTCCAGGACCAGTACATTGCCCATATGCAGGGATCGGAAGTAGACGCCTCGTTCATGCAATTGCGCGAGGAATCTTCCAAAGCCCTGGACCAGGGAGTGGCGTTGCGCAGGCGTCGCAGCGTCTTTCATCGCTTGGCGAACGGTCATTCCTGGCAAGGGGACGTAGTGCACTGCACTGCTGCCGTCGTTCAAATGGTACAGCGCGAGTATCGTCGGGCTCTGGATGCCCAGGTTTCGCAGCAACTGACTGTTGACGATAAAGCGTTCGGAATAAGGGTTGAAGCCGCCGGAGGTGTACCAACGACGTGCTCGGAACAGTTTGAGGAAATCTCCCCCGGACAAACGCAGGACCTTTGGGCCAAGCCCGTCAGATTCAATCACCTGGGCCCCCGCCGAGAGCGTTTCCAAGGCTTGCGGAGTCAACCTTTCCACAGGCGTATCCAGCAGGCGTCTGGCGCGGTAATTGATACTCAGGGCAGCGATCAGGGCCAGTGGAATCCACAGCAGGAACCAATGCTCCTTCGGCCTGGACAGGATGCCTCCGCCCTCTGTGAGCGCTGCGCTCATGCCGTATACCAGCCAAGTGGAGGCCACGATAAACAAGGGATGATTCCGGTAACGCCAACTGCTCAATAATCCCCAGGCCTGGAAGAAAATCCATGGTACCAGCCCGACGATTCCGACGTAGTACAGCACGCCAAGGGCAAAGTTATGGGGCTCGGAGAGCATGTAGCCCAAGCCTGGATCAATCTCAAGGTCCGCCCCGTAACCGTGCCCAATCCAGGGATGCTGGGCGATCATTTGCAGGACTATCTGCCAGATTTCCAGGCGAAATGAGTCTCCACGGGCAAAAATCATACTGTTGAACCATACGCTCATGATGATTGCGCCCAGAACCAGAAGCCCGAACAACGCAATCGAGCGACGATTCCAACACAGGATACCTATCCAGATAATGGCAGCGGCCAATGCGACCAAGGGCGTTCTTGAGCCGGTAGCAGCGACGGCTGCCAGCATGACCAGGGTGGCAGGCACAGAAAGCCAGAGTATCTGGCGATTTTTCCAGAGCATGCCCAGACTGATCCAGTAAACGCAAAAGAACCCGTACAGGTGAGAGCTGAGCAGCGGATTATCGAGAGCGCCGGAGCCGATCAAGCGCATTCCCGGCTCATATATCCTGGCAAACATGTACAAATTATAGAGCGAGGCGATCAGGGCTACCGTCGCTGCGCAGAACAACAGAGGGTGAAGCAGGTCTCCACGATAGCGCACCAGTAGATGACACCCGGCAAACAGTAGCAGGGTATGCAGTACTGTTTTGATCGGGCGCCCGATATTGTCGATCTCGGGCCCCCACGACAAGCTGATCAGCGCCCAGCTCACGAAAACGACCAGGGCGACGAAAATCGGCTCACGGGCCAGTTCTTTTAGCATGCCTGGCCTGAGGCATAAGGCTATCATGGCAGGTATGCTGAACAGCCCATAGAATAATTTATGGTGCTGGCTGCGCCCAGGCACAAAGAACAGGGCGCACAAAAGCAGCAGGAAGCCGAGCGGAAGAATCCACAGGCAGATGAAATCGAAAACCCTATGGGCGGGGGCGTAGTGCTTGGATAGCATGCTCAGGAATTCATTTCTGTAATCAAGTGGACCATTCTCGGTGATGGCTATGGAGTATTTCGTAGCGGCGTAACAATAACAGCCTTACCGGTTTGCCAGAACACCGAAGAAGCTGTGTTAAAGTCAGCGACCTTTTTATCGACATTCGCGTGATATGGCCGATTCCAGTTCCCCAGCAAGCCCCTCAAGCTTGAAAGTCTATTTCCGCCTGCTCGGCTACGTGAAGCCTTACATCGGCTTGTTCGGGTTGAGCATCGTCGGTTTCCTGATTTTCGCTTCTACCCAGCCGATGCTCGGCTACATCCTCAAGTACTTTGTCGACGGCCTCTCCAATCCGAACGCGGTGCTGTTTCCCACAGTGCCTTACCTGCGGGACCTGCAGTTATTACAGGCGGTGCCGTTGCTGATCATTTTGATTGCTGCCTGGCAGGGGTTGGGTTCGTATCTGGGCAACTATTTCCTGGCCAAGGTTTCGCTGGGACTGGTGCATGATCTGCGGGTGCAGCTATTCAACAACCTGCTCACGTTGCCCAATCGCTATTTCGACAAACATAACTCGGGTCATCTGATTTCCCGCATCACTTTCAACGTGACGATGGTAACCGGGGCGGCAACAGATGCGATCAAGGTCGTTATCCGTGAAGGCATGACGGTAGTTTTCCTGTTCGCCTCGCTGTTGTTCATGAACTGGCGCCTGACCCTGGTGATGGTGGCGATCTTGCCGCTGATTGCGGTCATGGTCCGCACCGCGAGCAAGAAATTTCGCAAGCAGAGCAAAAAAATCCAGGCGGCGATGGGGGATGTGACACATGTCGCCTCCGAGACCATCCAGAGCTATCGCGTGGTGCGCAGTTTCGGAGGTGAGGTCTATGAGCAGAAGCGCTTCCTCGAGGCCAGCCAGGGCAACACCGACAAACAGTTGCGAATGACGCGTACCGGAGCTATTTACACGCCATTGCTGCAACTGGTGATCTACAGTGCGATGGCCGCGCTGATGTTCTTGGTCCTGTTTCTGCGCGGCGATGCTTCGGCGGGCGACATGGTGGCCTACATTACCTTGGCGGGTCTGCTACCCAAGCCCATCCGCCAGTTGGCGGAAGTCAGCTCCACGATCCAGAAAGGCGTCGCCGGTGCGGAAAGTATTTTTGAACAACTGGATGTCACGCCGGAAACCGACACCGGTACCGTAGAGCGTGATGCCGTTAGCGGGCGGCTCGATGTGCGCCATCTGAGCTTCACCTACCCTGACACCGACAGGCAGGTACTCGATGACATCAGCTTTTCGGTGGAGCCAGGACCAATGGTTGCGCTTGTGGGGCGCTCGGGCAGCGGCAAGTCCACCCTGGCTAACCTGATCCCTCGTTTCTATCACCACAATGACGGTGAGATCCTGCTTGATGGCGTTGAAATCGAGCAGTACAAATTGTTGAACCTGCGCCGTCATATTGCCCAGGTGACTCAGCACGTAACGCTGTTCAGCGACACGGTTGCCAACAATATTGCCTACGGCGACCTGGCCGGTGCGCCGCGCGTCGATATCGAGAAGGCGGCGCAGGACGCTTATGCCATGGACTTCATCAGGCAATTGCCTCAAGGCCTGGATACCCAGGTCGGTGAAAACGGTGTGCTGCTTTCCGGTGGTCAGCGTCAACGTCTGGCTATCGCCAGGGCTCTCTTGAAAAATGCTCCGCTGTTGATTCTCGACGAGGCTACTTCGGCCCTGGATACCGAGTCCGAGCGGCATATCCAGTCCGCGCTGGATCAGGTCATGAAGGGCCGGACGACCTTGGTGATTGCCCATCGGTTGTCGACCATCGAAAAAGCCGACCTGATCCTGGTGATGGATCAGGGGCGCATCGTCGAACGTGGGACTCACGGCGAACTGCTGGCGCAGAACGGCTATTACGCGCGCTTGAATGCCATGGGGCTGGATGCCCCGGGTCAGGATATTGCCTGAGCTACAGGTTCGCTTCGACAGCGGGGTGTCGTTTGAACCGTGCCTGCTGGCCGTACGCAGCCTTGCTGGTACAGGAAGCTATGCTGAGTGCGGGCCGTCAACTGGCCCGGCGGGTCCGCTCACGCGACCACGAGATGCACGGCTATGGATGAGGCGTCAAAGGTATGAAGCAACAGTCACGGATACGCTCCCTTGCGTCAGTTGTCACGCCCCAGGATCGGGCCTTCATCAAAGCCCAGCGACCACGTTGCATCTGGCTGACCGGGCTCTCGGGAGCGGGCAAGTCGACACTGGCCAACGCCCTGGAAGTGCAGCTCAACCAGCGAGGCTTGCATACGTCGCTGCTGGACGGCGATAACTTGCGCCAGGGGCTGTGTCGAGGGTTGGGCATGGATGCCGAGTCCCGTAAGGAAAATATCCGGCGCATCGCTGAGGTGGCGCGCCTGATGGTCGATGCGGGGTTGGTCGTCATCGTTGCCGCAATTTCCCCTTTTCGCGCAGACCGGGAAGCGGCCCGACACTTATTCTCCCAGGGCACCTTTGTGGAGGTTTATGTGAGCACGCCTTTCGGGGTTTGTGCCGAGCGCGATCCCAAGGGGCTGTACCGCGAAGCCCGTGCTGGGCGGATCAAGAATTTTACCGGGATCGACAGTCCTTACGAAGTGCCGCTTGAGCCTGACTGTGAAATCAATACCGATGAGGTCGAGCTGGCTCAGGCTTGTCAGCGCCTATTGGCATTGCTGCTGGGCTGATCGAGCACGCACACCGTGATCCTGTTGCAGTCGCGGATAAGTCTTCGTTCAACCCTGTGCTAATATCGCGTCCCTGTTCATTTTGTATGTGGGATGCTCCATGAAGTTGTCCATGCCGCGATTCGATCAAGCCCCTGTCTTGGTGGTCGGCGATGTCATGCTCGACCGTTATTGGCATGGCGGTACCTCACGGATTTCCCCCGAGGCACCGGTGCCGGTGGTCAAGGTCGAGCACATTGAGGATCGTCCCGGCGGAGCCGCCAACGTCGCTCTGAACATCGCCGCCCTCGGCGCCCCGGCCTCCCTCGTGGGCGTGACCGGGGACGACGAGGCTGCCGACAGCCTGAGTAACAGTCTCAAGGGCGCGGGCGTGAGGGCGAAATTCCAACGCATCGCGCACCAACCGACCATTGTCAAACTTCGGGTCATGAGCAGGCACCAGCAACTTCTGCGGATCGATTTCGAAGAGCCTTTTGCCACCGACCCCCTGGCGCTGGTCGCTGATGTTGAAAGCCTGCTTGAAGGCGTCAAGGTGCTGGTGTTGTCGGACTACGGCAAAGGCGCCTTGAAAAACCACCGAGCGCTGATCGAGGCCGCCCGTGCCCGAAACATTCCGGTCCTGGCCGATCCCAAGGGAAAGGACTTTTCCATCTATCGTGGCGCCAGTTTGATCACCCCGAACCTCAGCGAGTTTGAAACCATCGTCGGCGGTTGCGCCAATGAGCACGAGCTGGTGAGCAAGGGTGCGCAGCTTATGCAAGAACTCGACTTGGGCGCGTTACTGGTGACCCGGGGCGAGCATGGCATGACCCTGCTGCGCCCTGGTAATCCTGCGTTGCACCTGCCAGCCCGCGCTCGAGAAGTATTCGACGTAACGGGCGCTGGTGACACCGTGATCTCGACCTTGGCTGCTGCCATCGCTGCCGGTGAGGAACTGCCCCACGCGGTGGCCCTGGCGAATCTGGCGGCGGGCATCGTTGTTGGCAAGCTTGGCACGGCCGCCATCAGCGCCCCCGAGCTACGTCGCGCCATTCAACGCGAGGAAGGTTCCGAGCGCGGTGTGCTGGGCTTGGAGCAACTGTTGCTGGCGGTTGACGACGCCCGTGCCCACAACGAAAAAATCGTTTTCACCAACGGCTGCTTTGACATCCTGCACGCCGGCCACGTGACCTACCTCGAACAGGCCAGGGCCCAGGGCGATCGCCTGATCGTAGCGGTCAATGACGATGCGTCGGTGAGCCGTCTAAAAGGGCCGGGCCGCCCGATCAACAGTGTGGACCGGCGAATGGCGGTTCTGGCCGGCCTTGGTGCGGTGGACTGGGTCATCAGCTTCAGCGAGGGTACACCGGAAAACCTGCTGCGCCAGGTCAAGCCCGATGTGCTGGTAAAGGGCGGTGACTACGGGATCGATCAAGTCGTGGGGGCTGATATCGTCGCGGCTTATGGCGGCACCGTGAAGGTCTTGGGGTTGGTAGAAAACAGTTCGACTACGGCCATCGTCGAGAAGATTCGCGGTCGTTGAATTAAACCTGGATTCACCCCCGGCAGGCGCGAGCGGAGCGTCTGTCCACTCTGGACGATAGCCCCGTCCATCCCCCTACCTTATTTCGTTTGTGGTCGATTAGTATGAAAGTCATGCTCTTGGTGATGGATGAACAGCGTGTGATCCTTGATCGCCTCTATGAGGTGGCACGGGAGAATTGCGACGACTGCGTCATCTATCGCTTGAGTAAACAGCAGCAGATGAATCTCGGCCCATTCCTGGCGTCGGTTAATTATCAGGACTTCGATCGGGTAGTGATTTTCTCGCGGGTCAAGCGCCTGGTCCGGCAGTTGAGCGTATTGAAATGCATTCCGGGTCTGATCTTCCTCGAGCATGACGCTTATCAGAACTATATGCGCGAAAGTAAATACAGAAGCGTCTACTCACGTTTGTATCGTCGGTTGCCCAGTTGTCGTGCGTTGGTATCGGGTGCCGTAGTTGCCCGCCGGATGCAGGCCGAGGACATCGATGCGGTGTTCGTATCCAAGGGTTATGACGAACAGATGCTGCACAACACGGGCAGCGTTCGCGATATTCCCGTCGGGTTCCTCGGAAGCCTCAAGAGCACCGAATATGCCCAGCGTAAAACCTTGCTCGAGTCTCTGGCCAGGCGTACTGGCATGCTCGTGACGCGTACCGCGTCGGGTCGCGAGTACCTGGAAACCCTCAATCGCATCAGGATCTTCGTCAGCGCCGACCTGGGCATGGGGGAGTTCATGATCAAGAACTTCGAGGCCATGGCCTGCGGGTGTGTGCTATTGGCCTGGAGCCAGGGGGAAGAGGATAAGTTGCTCGGTTTCGAGGACATGGAGAACGTGGTGTTCTACCAGTCCGAGGGCGAAGCTGTGCAGAAGCTGGAGTTGCTGCAGCGTGAGCCGGAACTGGCGGCGCGGATCGCCAGCAAGGGCCAGGCCTTCGCCGAAAGCCGCTATTCATTCGCTCGCGTCGGGCAGGATCTGGCTGCAGAAATCCAGCGAGAGATGCGTCCTTGGCAGCCGCCCTCGGCGCTCATCCGCTGGTGGGTCAAGCTTCGCTATGGTATGCGGGTGCCGGGGTAGACGACATGGACAAGCGCGCGGCTCAATCCGGCGAGATGGCCCTTGACCGGCTGCCTGGTGGCGATCAGTCGGTATTCGACGCGATCCCCCAGGCATTGAAGGATTGCCTGGGCAAAGCATCCCGAGTGCTGCTGGTGGCGAACAATCCGGCGATCACGGCGGCGGACTTCCAGGCGCTCGGTATCGGTAGTGACGATGTAGTCGTGACGTTCAACACCTGCCTGAACTCGGCGCTGCTCAACCGACAGAGCGTCAATGTGTTGGTGCATGGTTTCAACGCCCCCGATGCGTATTTCTTTGGTCTGCCGTACAAGCCCGAAGTGCAGCAATTGTTCGAGCTGGCCGCGGCGCGCTGCTTCACGATGCTGGTGGGGTGCACGGCGCCCATGTCGCCGCTGCCGGGTGTCACCTTATATCGCGAGCGCATTCCGCTGCCTCCGTTGTGGAACTACCCGGTCGACAGACCTGGCGGCAAGCGCTATGTCGGTCCCTCGACGGGCTTCAATGCGCTAGTGGTCTTTGATTGGTTGCGTGGGCACGCAGGCTATACCTATCAGTTGATGACCCTGGGTTTCTCCAACGAAGCAGGAAAACTCTGGGGCGGACACGCCTGGGATTATGAGCGGCAATGGCTGCTGGAAGCTGACGTGACGGTCGTGCCGTTGCAACGTAGCCGTTGGTGGCATCGGTGGTTCCGTCGTCGCTGAGTCCGGTGGGTCACGTCGAACCAGCTGATGCGCCGCTGCGGGGATTTTCTTCTTTATGGTCGGGACAGAACGCGTGTTGAAAGTTGCGGTGGCATTTTTTGGTATCCCGAGAAACTCGGCAATTTGCTTTCCCTCCATCCGGGAGAACGTCCTGGGGCAGATCCCTGCGGGAAGCGAAGTGCAGTGTTTCTACCACCTGTACAAAATCGATGAAGTGCACAACCCGCGTTCTGGCGAGCGGGGTGAGCTGAGTACCGACAATTACGCGCCGTTCAGCACCATGACCGGCCAGCTCCATTCCACCGAGGGGGTTCTGGAACGTTGGGACTTCGAGCGGGTCAAGTCCCTGGGCGATACCTGGGCAGATGGATACGCTTCGCTCAGGAACCTGATTTATCAGCTCAACTCCCTGCACACCGTGACGGAAATGATGGAGCCGTTCGATCCGGATTTTGTCGTGTTCGTACGTCCCGACAATTTCTACCACACGGCGCTTCCGGCTTACGTGTTCGATCATTCCGTTGCCCGCAGGGCGAACGCCTATATCCCCGATTGGCAATGGTGGGGCGGTCTGAATGATCGTTTTTCGATCTGTGGGCGTGATGCCTACCGTGCCTACGGCAAGCGTATCGAGCGCATTTTCGATTTTTGCCAGGCGACAGGCAGGAAGCTGCATTCCGAACGACTGCTCAAATATGCCCTTCAGCAGTCAGGGGTCAAGGTTTGCACCCTGCCAACCACCGCGTCACGGGTGCGAATCGACGGCGCCTTCGCCGAGGAATCGTTCTCTCCCAAACGGGGTATGGGTAAGCGCGAAAATCGCTATTTCCATTTGCTCGCCCGCTGGCGTACCTATATCGATAAACGGCGTTCGGCGTGACGCTATTTTTGCAGCGTCCCGCGAACCATGCGCATGAGGCCCAGGGCCTTCTTGCGTAGTTTGGTCAGACCCTGGCGATGGGGAGGAGGGGGCGTCAGACCCTGCTGCGCGGTCCAGTCCTTCCAGC
>Ga0157373_10003452_pt1 | contig 11961 bp, 7 predicted proteins | sample C65metaG_FD_113460 | JGI IMG/M metagenome (GOLD analysis project Ga0157373, IMG submission 113460) | Corn rhizosphere microbial communities from Kellogg Biological Station, Michigan, USA - C6-5 metaG | ecosystem: Host-associated > Plants > Roots > Rhizosphere > Soil | place: USA: Michigan...
GCTGTTCGCTGCCAACCTTTTGCAGTATCTGGGCGAGCGCGGCGACCTGGCGAAGGAAAACGCGCTGTGGTCGCTGGTGAGACCACTCGAAGAGATGGACCTCGCGATGCCGGAGAGTGTGCGTGCGATGATCAGTAAAAAGATCGATGCGCTCGACGCCGACGAACGTCGTACGCTTCAATACGCGAGCATTGAAGGGACGGAGTTTCTGTCAACCGTTACCGCAAAACTCCTCGCCGTGGACGAGATCGATCTCGAAGAGTCGCTCGCCCGGATCGGCAAGACACACCGGCTGATCGACACGATCGGCGATGAAGAGTTGCCCGACGGCTCGCTGGCCACGCGCTATCGTTTCTCACACGCGCTTTATCAGAATTTCCTGTACGCCGATCTCGTTAACAAGCGGCGCGTGATGCTTCATCAACAAGCGGGCGAGCAACTGCTCAGTCACTACGGAAAACGCGGGCCGCAGATCGCGACGCAGCTCGCGATGCATTTCGAGCAGGGAAGAGATTTTCCACGCGCAGTCGAGTACCTGATCCACGCCGGCGATCATGCGGCAAAACTCTACGGATACGCCGAAGCGGAAAGACATTACACGCACGCGCTAAATCTCGTTGAGAAGCTGCCGGACGAATTGCAACCTGAACTACTATCAACGCTCTACCACAAGCGCGGGACAGTGAATCATGCCACGGGCAACTTCACTCAAGCGGCGAAAGATTTCACGAACATGCTCGAACAAGCGCGCGTGCTCGATTCGCTCGAGCTTCAGTCAACTGCGCTCAATGCGCTCACGATGTCGCTCTTTTTCTCGCATCGTTTGGAAGAGATGGAGGTGCGCGCGGGTGAAGCGCTGGAGGTGGCAGAACGCGCGGGAAGTGAAAAGCTTCGCATCGACACGAGTTTTCTCATCGCGCTCAAGCATCTTTGCTATGGCGAACTGAAGGAAGCGAAAGTTCTGCTGGACGATGTCCTCGTTACGTCCCGCAAGCTCAACCATAAACCCGGGATGGTAAGTAGTTTGACGTGGCGTGCATGCCTGCACTTCTTCCAGTCTGAGTACGAACAAGCGATCACCCTGGCGAAAGACTCACTGAAGCTCGCCGGCGAGGTACGCGACGGATTTTTGATGTTGACGTCGTTCTTCTTTCTCGGTCTGTCGCAGGGAAACCAGGGCAAGATGTCTGCGTCGCTCGCGACACTCAACGAAGCGATGGACAAAGCGCGCCGGAACGGCGACTTGTTCTGGCATCCGCGGTTTCCAAACTGTATCGGGTGGATCTATCGCGAGCTCTACGACTTTGAGTCCGCCAGCAAGTACAACGACGAAGGGATCGAGATAGCGCGACATCATCATGTGCTCGAAGCGGAAGCGAACTCGCTGATCAATCGTGGTATCGATTTTACGCGCGACGGAGATCGCGAGAATACGGCCGCGTCGTTTCATCAGGTGGCGGACATTTTTGAACGTGACGCGTGGTTTCGCTGGCGCTACAACATCCGGTTCGAAGCAGCGATGGCCGAACACTCGCTGCAGTCAAGTGATGTAACGAAAGCTCGCGAGCATGTCGATCGCCTCATGGCGACGGCGACTGAGCACGAAGTGCACAAGTACATCGCGGTCGCGCATCAACTAATGGCGAAGGTTTATATTGCCGGCGGGGAGCTTCGTGCCGCGGACGAGCATTTCGACGCGGCGTTAGCTGAGTTGGAGAATTATCCTGTACCGCTCGTGACGTGGAAAGTGCATGCCGAACGCGCGCAACTCAAGCGTCAGTTGGGCGATGCTGATGAAGCGCAGAAAGCGTCTGCTCGGGCTTCGGAGATCGTGAACTACATCGCTTCGAATGTGAACGATGAAAAGTTAAGGCACCAGTTCCTGCACGCGACTGCAAAGCTTATTTAGGCCACAAAAGGCACAAAAAGCACAAAAGGAAAATCTTACTTTTGTGCTTTTTGTGCCTTTTGTGGCCGTCTTTTCAGAACTCTCGAATCCCTGAAACGTTCTGCCCCGATCCCATACCCATACTTATTGCAGAAGAGTCGTATTGGACCGTTGAATTACCGCCACCATTAGTATTGAAAGTAGCTGCCGTGAAACCTCCGGCCCCGCGATTGAATGCAGCAATCGTGATTCCGCCGAGGATGCTGCCGGTACCGCCACCATCCCTGATCAGAACACCCTGACCAAGCACGAGTATGATGCCTCTGAAATTACTGTTCCCGCGCATGGTAAGAGTGCCGGTTACAACCAGAACCCCGGCGCCATTGGTTAATGTGCAGTCGCCGTCGATAAACGTGAACGCACCCGTGTTGATGGAATCGTCGACCGTGATCGACTTACCTGGTTGCGGTTTGAAGTAACGATTCAGGGAGTGCGCCTTCGCCTCCAACCCATCCAGATATGTGCGTGCCCTGTTGGCTGTATCGAGAAACGAAGGCGTTTCGACTGTTCCCGGAGTTGTATCGTCATCTCCGAGAAGACCGATTTTCGGATCAGAAATCGTACCAGGTTTTTCAAGGCCGTCTGTTGCTTCCTTCTCATCGCAAGGGGTGACTGCAAAAGCCGGACGCTGTGGTTCCTTTCCGGCTGCGTCAACACCCGAATAAATTTTTGCACCGCTCTTGCCGGTAAAGAGTGTCAGAGGCGAACAATCATCAGCGCCTCGAATCGTCACGCCCGCCGGAGACTCAAACTCGAAGTAAGCCTTGCTCAGCATCAGTTCCAAACGCTTTTCCGCGCCCTGTGGTCCAAAGCCGTACGACTTGAGCAACAAGCGTTTCGGATCCGGTGAAGTGACTTTGGCCGGAATCGTCGTCGTGCCTGGCGAACCCGCGTACGAGAGATCCAAGACTTGTGTGCCACTCGCGAGATTCAGCGCGTATGTCGTGCCGTCAGCTCTAACTGAAGCTTTGTCGAACGTCACTTTGACCGTGGTAGCTGCAGTATCCACTTCGCCTTCGAACGTTCCCTCGAGTGTTGTCGTCGCTGCCCAGGGCAGACTCTGCGTGATCGTCAACTCGAAACCCGTCTTCGGAATCACGACGTCGTCCGCCGTGCTCGTGACCGGACGTTCAATAATGAAACTGCCGAGAGCGGAGTCGACCGTCAGCGGATAGGTATATTGATCCGGCGTCAGGTTTGTCGAACCCTGGCCCGAATAGCGGATGGTTACTTCATCAGTGCCGCCGGCAGTTCCGAACGTTTTTTGCGACGGTGTTGCGGCATCGCTTCCGTCGATGGCGCCGGAAGTCTGAAACTGGACGATGTGGCTGTTCGGATCGAGGTTCTCGACTGTGACCCTGTAACCGCCGGTGACCGTGCCGATTTCGACCGGCACGAGGCTATCGGGATCTTCCGGATCGTTGTACGGCAGCCAGCCTGCAAGACGCAGCGCGCCTGTGTTGCCTGGTCCATTCGAAATGTCGGGAATCACCGCGGTGCGAAAACTGATGCGATCGGTTTCAGTCACCAAAGGCTTCGTGTTTCCACGCAGAACGTTGAGTGCCGACTGCATGCCCGATTCGGCCACGTAGTACGCCTGCATTTCCGCAGTCGCGCCAATCGAGTTATTTGCCGACATCGTCGTCGTCATGATCAATGCGCCACCCGCGCCCAGAAGGAGAATTGACACCAGCAGCATCGTTATCAGCGCTGCGCCACGTTCGCCGTCGCGCTTGCTGTTCATTTGTCTTGTGGATTCGAGTTCCATTGGCGTAATCGGCTCCTTCAGTAAACGATTGAGTTGCGCATGACTACATCAGACGTAAGTTGTATTTGCGAGGGCGGCTGATAACCCTCGGCGCCTTGCGTGCCGACGGACGGCAACGTCACGCCGACAGCAATTACGATGAACTTCGCCGAACCTGGAGAGACTTCCTTTTCCTCGTCACCGGCAGCGTTCTTCACATTCGTGATGTCACAAACGCCGTCTGCGTCGACGGTCGTTTCGTAAGTGACTTTCTCGTCGTAATAACGAAAGACCAGCGAGTCGACGCGGTTTGCGAGCACCGTGGTCTGGTTGGAACCGTTCTTCTCGTAACGCACGATGTAACGCTGACCGCGCTCGGCGTCGATGTACATCAGGAACTTCACATCTTCATCAGTGTCGTCGAGGTCCGCGTCCTCGGCATAACCATTGGCGGACTCAGGCATGGCGTTGAGATTCGAGACGATGCGAATACCTGAACTGCCGCTGTCGCCCGCGACCACACCGTTGGTCGAAACAGCTCCGAGTCCGGTGGGAAGTTTCAAACCGGAGTTGCTGATCTCGCGCGTCATGATGTTCATCGCGCGCTGCACGTCGGCAATTGCGTCTGACTTGCGATCTTCGCGCGAGCGAATGTTGAATGCGCCGGCGAGAATGCTGCTCGCGAGTCCCATGACCGCGATCGTGATCGTCATCGACAAAACGAGTTCGAGAAGCGAGAAACCAGCTTCGTTGTTTGAACGTCGAGTCTGCATTGGAATTTGCCTCTTGCTTGAGTCGCGTGGATTAGTTACTGACGGCGTATTCGCCGGTGGCGAGTGACGAGCGGTACGAGACGAGTACTACGGGCGTGCGCGTCCATTCTGCACCCGCGACGATCGGAGTGACGGTGATAGTGATTTTCTTCATCTGCTGGGCTTTGCCGTCAGAGTTGGTTTTATCCTCGATCACTCGTGCCACGGTGTAGTTGCGTTCAGCGGTTCTCACGGTTGAAGTCGTGGTGGTGGCGGTCATAGCAGCGTCTTCATAAGTGACGCTTCTGAGCGCTTCCAACTGTTGCTGGGCCACGGCCATCGCCAGGGCTCGCTCGCCGCCACCGACGTTGTTCTGCGTCGAGAAAACGAAGAGCGATGAGACTGCGAGCGCGCCAACCAACATCACGACCGATGCGATGCTGGTTTCAATCAGCGTGAAGCCGCGCTGGCCTTTGGCGTTTTGTGTTTTGGGAGTTTTCGTCTTCATGGATTTTAAAGGGGCGCTGGGGTTTGTTTTATAAAAGGTCTGTCAACTTCTCGACGACGATCACGGGAATGGTCTTCGAACCGCAGCTCGTGCTGAGAGTTACTGAAAAAATGCCGGTTGATTTCTTCGACTTGATGGTGAACGTAGCAGAACCGCCGCCGGCAACAGTTTGCGAGTTAGGAGTAACCTGAATCTCAGAAGCCTTGCTTGAACTCGCGGTGACGGTCAGCGTCGTACCTGCGTCATGTGCCACTACGATATCGCCCGATTTGTCTTTGAGCAGTGTCAACTGGGGCAGGCTCAATGAGAGAGTGCAAATTGCCGGCTCCGGTGTTGGCGTTGCACGCGGCGTTGGCGTTGCGTGCGGCGTTGGAGTCGGAGTCGGGGTTGATGTAGGTGTGGGTGTGGGCGTTGGCGTTGGAGTGGTGTCACCGCCGCCGCCAATCGGTGTCGGAGTCGGCGTCGGGTTCGAACGGTTGTCGGGACTAGCTACGGGATCAGGCGTCGGCGTTGGAGTTGCGGTGGAGTCGGTGATCGGAGTTGGCGTCGGAGTCGCTCCCGTTAGATCGGCTACGTGGAGCTTTACGTCCGGTACGTCGTCGTCGAACACGGCGCTGTCAATCGTGACGTCGCCGGAACCGGTGATGTCGATCGAGACTGAGTCGTTGTTGCCGACGAGGACGATTGAAACTTGAGTGTTGGACGTTGTGACGCCGTTAGCCGTGCTCCATGTGCGGCCGCGCCAATCGAAAGCGATGGTTTCAGCTCTATCGAACGTGACGCCGTCGGGGAGCGTGATGGTTCTCGTGTCCAGAACGCCGTCGCCGTCGAGGTCCATCGTTACTGTGTAACTGGCCTTGTCGTCGTTGATGGTCAGAGTTGCCCTTTCGCCGGCATCGTCGGCGTGGCTGCGAATGGAGTAGATGCGAGCCTTCTCAACGTACGAAGCATATTCGCGTGCGGCGCCGGAGAGACGAATGCTCGCGCGTGCGCGACTGATTCCCATCACGCCTACGCTGGTGACGACTGAAAGAATCGCCGCGGTGATTAAGAGTTCGATGGCTGAGAATCCGCCACGCGTGCGCCGTGTGTTTGAGTTAGCTTTGCTCATTCGCATGTCTATCGTCATGGTTCAAAAAGAATTGTGGTCCAAGTGGAACGACCACGGTGGGCCATCGAGCAAGAGTGGTGCCACAAAAGTTATGCAGACAAAAATCCACAAACGAATGAGTTGAGTTGACCGGAGATTAATCAGATTGGTTTAAATTCGGTTACGTGCTGGTCAAGTTGAAGGGGCCACAGATCGCGCGGATGAAGACGGATAAAATCCGTAATAGATCCGCGTTCATCTGTGGCTGCTCAATTCAATCTGCTTTGAGTTCAGCAGAGTGACCGAAGTTTGACGACCGTGAGCTGGTCCATCAAATTTCGTAAACCGACGCATTACAACGACTTCCGCCAAATGGCCCAGAAGGCATAACGCTTGCTTCCGCATTCAGCGCCCGCCTCTCACACGCTCTCCCTGAGCAACTGATCTCGAGAGGATCAACTATGAAGAAAAATGAATTCTCAGAAGTCGCTTCCAACCTGCTTATTTTCGGCTCGGTATCACTCGCCTTTACGCCGTTTATCCTCGGCGACCGTCTCGTCGTTGTCGTTGCGGATCTGATGCGTGAGGGTGCAATCCTGGTTATGCAGGTCAATAACTACGTGAGCTGGCTCCTGTCGTAAACAGAACTTACACGTCCGTGAATCGCGTCCAGCCTGTCCTGCCTCCGAGTGAAATATAAAAGCCGTAGATTGTCAGCCCGAGGGCGATCGCCAATGCAAAGATGGTAGACGATGCATACCAGGCGGAAAAGTCTGTTGTCATGGGATACACGACGCTGAGGAAGAAAAAGAGTTGAGCAACCATTGTCGCTAAGAGACCAAAGCGAGCGACAACGATCGTAATCGCCGCCGCGATTAGAATCGACGCTACCCAGAAAAAACGCGGCCCCCCAAACGCGAACGCCGATACCTCAATGGAAAGCGCGATAACAAACAGCGCGAGTGTTGCCAGCCATTCCTTCCGCAGAACGATGTAGAGCAGTAAAAGGAAAAAGAGAAACGCAAAACCAATAAATACACTCGCTACCACTTGCGAGCTTAGGAACGCCGCCAGGAGCATTCGCACAGAACCCAACATAACCACGTTGAGGGTCAGGATGGGCGGCGCTTCAAAACCAAACCAGCGCGTAACTAAAAGACCAAGTGGTATGCACGAGCCATGTATCAGGCCGAGTAATCCTCCAAACAACAGATCGCGGCCCACCATGGGATCGCGGTAGTTACCCGCCATCAACCGGCTCCACGAAATTATCAGTCGCGGCCATCGCTTGCGAACATGCGGTTCGAGCGCGATGTACAGCAGCCAGATCAGAGCTGTGGGTGCGAGTGAAAAAGCAACAATCAGAGTAATGAGGCCAAGCTCTTCACCGAGATCCGGAACGTGGTGAGCACCGAGTAAACCGCCGATCACCGACACGAGAAACATAAAGATCGCAAGCCTGAACGCCCCCCGCTTATCACCACGACCGAGTTGAAGATTGCGGCGACCCATCAGCGCCGCACCTATCGTGACTCCGAGAAAGACCATAAAGATCATCATCGTCGCCACGCGTTCGGCGCGGGTGATGCTTTGCTCTTCTTGTCGCAACGGTCGATCCCAGGGAAAGATAACTTCAAAGTTAACCGGCCGGTTCCTGAATGCTGCTGCTTCAATTCGCACCGGAATCTCCGCGTGGTCCACATGTGGGCCTTCCCAGGCAGCTCGCTCATCCGCGTACAGAAGCGGAACCCACTTGGGTTCCGTCGGGGTGAACTTTGTCTGGTCGAGTCCGGCGGCTGCAAACAACCTGGTCCAATCAGTATTTGTCCTGGGCGCAGCCGATTCTTCAATCTGCGGCGGCACACGCTCGAACCTCACTAAGCGCCCGCGAGGATCGAGATTGACATTTGTCATACCGGCGACGGTAGAAGGCGGGTTCCAGGGAAGGATTATTACCGAGCCGTTGGCGATTAAATACCTGGGAGCTTGTTTGTACCAGTAGTAGATCGTGAGAGGCTGGCCCGACCGCATGACTTCCCAGCCTTTAAAATCCTGAGTCCCGAGATAGCGCGGGAAGTTCTGATCGATGGAGAAGCCGTGTGCCTGATCGACCGGTGAATTCTGATAGCCCAGGTTTGCAATGATGTCCCTCGCTCGCTCCGCCAGCACTTCCGGTGGCTTCTCGAGCGGCAAGTTACGTTCAGCCCTGGTCGAACTCGACGAAAGGATCAGAAAAAGTAAAAGTGCCACCACGCCTCCAAGAGCGCTGGTTGCGACAGCGGGTTGAAGCGCGCCAGCTTTCGGCGCTGCTGCGACCATCTCCGGCGATGGCGTTTCTCCAGCCGCGAGTGCGGCTGCGATCGGATCGCCGCCCGGTAGTGCTGCGGCAACCCGCAACGCCGACGCAGGCCGTTTCGCAGGATCTTTTTGAATGCAGCGGTCGATAACGCTCTCGATTACGGGATCGAGATCTTTTACTAACGACGTCGGCGTTGCCGGCGTGTTATCGCTGCGTCGAAGTTTGATGAGTTCGCCCAGCGATGGTGCGTCGAAAGCACGTTTGCCTGTGAAGAGTTCGTAGAGAACGAGACCCAGCGAGTAGATGTCGCTGCGCGTTGTCGGCGTTTTTCCGTCGAGTTGTTCCGGCGCCATGTAAGCGGGAGTGCCTGCGATGGCTTCTGCCTCACGAAAGTCCTCAGCCAGTCCAGCCAGACCAAAATCAGTAATGCGCGCGTTTCCGTCGCTGTCGATCATTACATTTGCGGGCTTGAGGTCGAGATGAAGGATCCCTTTCTCGTGTGCCGCTGCCAAACCGGCGCAAATCTGTCGAGCAAGCTGGATCGCTTTGTCAGAAGGAAGACGTCCAATGCGACGAAGCAGGGAACTGAGCTCTTCGCCCTTGATGAATTCCATCGACAGAAAATGTCGTCCATCGATCTCGCCAATGTCGTAAACGCGACAGACGTTGCGATGCGACACCTGGCGCGCGACACGCACCTCGCGATGAAAACGCGCGAGTGCGGCGCCGTCGCTCAGGTAACGATCCGGTAAGAATTTGAGAGCGACAGGTTGAGTGAGTTTCAGATCGTCCGCGCGATAGACTTCGCCCATCCCGCCTTTGCCGAGCAGACCAACGATGCGATAACGGTCGGCGAGGATCGTTCCGGGAACGAAGCGGGCGTCGTCGATTGAGTCGAAAGACCGTGGAGGTGTCGCGAGCTTTCGGGTTTCGTCGTCGAGCATTGGGCCACAGATTACACAGATTTTGAGGATTTGTCTGTGTAATCTGTGATGGAGTTTACTTGGTTACAACGTTCCCCTCAGCGTCGTACATCGTCACTTCGCCGAAAGGTGTGACCTGGTCTTTAACTTTGTCCCAGTCGCCGACGATCACGATCGCTGCACGATAAGTGTCGAAGTATTTCGCGGCGACCCGCTGAATGTCGGCGGCTGTGAGTGCTTCGATCTTGGGTCGAAAGTCGTTGATGAAATTCTTGTCCAGATCGAACGTGTAGATCGTGTTGATGCGGCCGGCGAGCCCAAACTGGCTCGCGAGCTCGACTGAGAAGTTGCCGGTGCTGTACTCCTTCGCAGCCTTCAACTCCTCGTCTTCAACCGGCAGCACGCGCATGCGATCGAGTTCGTAGAAGATCTCGAGCAACGTTGGCCCAGTCACTTCGTTCCGCACAAACGCGCCGGCCAAAAACGAGCCCGTTTTCGCGCGCGTGTTTGAAGAGCTGAACGGCGAGTAAGTGTAGCCTTTGCTTTCGCGAATGTTGCGCGTAAGTCTCGAATAGAACGAACCACCGTAGATCGTGTCGGCAGTGCGAATCGCGAAGTAGTCTTTATCTTTGCGTGGAATGCTCACGTTGCCGATGTAGATCGCCGACTGAACCGAACCGGGCCGGTTAACAAAATAGATGTGACGTTTGTCGCGCGTCGGAACGGCTGGGTTCTCGTCCGGCGGCGCTGTGCCGCTCTTCCAACTGCCGAATGCTTTTTCGATTTCGGCGAAAGTCTTGTCAACGTTAATGTCGCCGACAACGATCAGGTGCGAAGCATTTGGAATGTAGTACTTCGTCACGAACGCCCTGAGATCGGCGCGCGTCAGTGCGCTGATCGATTTCTCATCCGGCACGACGAACCCGTAAGGATGGTCGCCGAAAATAGCCTTTTGAAAACGTTCGTTGACCAGGAAATTCGGATCGGCGCGGCCTGCGCGAATCTGTTGAATCGTGTTCTCCTGGGCCAGCTTCACCTCGGTTTCCGGAAACGACGGATGTTGGGCCACGTCGCTCATCAGTTCGAACAAACGTGAGGAGAATTCCGAGAGTGACGAAGCGGTCATCGTCGTGGAATCCGCGTCGCTGCCGAGCGACAAGGTCCCGCCAATCGAGCGCAACTCCTCTTTGATCTGTTTGCTGGTGCGTGTGTCAGTTCCTTCGTTCGCGACTGACGCTGCAATCTGTGCGATGCCGGGATGCGCAACGCGATCGCTCGCAGTCGTCGCCGATCTGAACGTCAGTATCGACGAGACCTTCGGAACGTTCGGCAACGGAGCGAGCACGACCGTCAGCCCGTTCGCGAGTTTCTTTTCAGTGATCTTTGGGAGATTCAGAGGGCGCGCCGCACCGGGCGGTGGTGGCGTTTTCTGCTGCGCGAATACCGCGCTCGTAAACAGGATTATGGCGATTATTGTTTTCATATCGATCCTTTCGAAATCTGTGTAATCGGTGGGTCGTGTCCTAATTTCGGGTTTTCTCTGTGCCTCTGTGGTTAATCATTGCTCAGGAAAAGTTCACCACAGAGGCACAGAGACACAGAGGTTGCAAAGAGAAGAATTCAGATTAGGACACTATTAATCGGTGGCTACTGTCCTGACTTCGTCTCGGTCTTCGTTTCAGGCACGCGATCGATCACCGTGCGATTCGTAGCCACGATGTATTTCGCCGCGGCCGCTTTGACTTGCGCGGCAGTGACACTCTCGAACGGCGTCAACAACGAATTGATCTGCTGCGGATTGTCGCGGAAAAGCGCGAGCGCTGAGAGCAAGTGCGCCTTGCCAAAGCTCGACTCGAGCTGGCTGTAGAAGTTCGAGCGGTAACGCACCTTCGCGTCCGCGAGTTCTTTTTCGGTAACGCCTTTCGCAGTGATCTCCGCTATCACCGCATCCATCTCGCGCAAGACTTCGTCGGCTGTGTGGCCGGGTTTGTAAGTTGTGCGAGTGGTCATGATCATTGGACCAGTGTAGTCAAACTCGTTCCCGAAGTAGTTGAGCCCGCCGCTGAGATCGAGTGTCAGCTCCTTTTCCTTCACCAGCCGCTGGTACCAGCGAGAGCTGTCGTCGCCCTGAAGAATCTGCACCAGCAGGGCCATCGCGGGAAAATCCGGAGAGTTTTGCGGCGGCACGTGATAACCGGTTGCAAGCGCCGGCAGCTTTGCGAGTTTGTCAGTTTGCGAAACTCGCTTTTCTTTTGTTTGCGCGGGCTCCGATAGATCGGCGCGCGCCGGCATCGGCTGCGCTGGAATGCCGGCGAAGTGTTTCTCGACCATCTTCTTCACTGCGTCGACGTCGACATCCCCCACGACAGTCAACACGGCGTTGTTCGGCGCATAGTACGTCTTGAAGAAACTGCGAACGTCTTCGATCGTCGCGGCATTGATCTCCGACAACTCGCCGTAGCCGTTGTGTGAGTTATGCCAGTTTGTAAACGCGTTCTCCCAAAGACTGATCCACTCGAAGAACTGATACGGCTGGTTCAGAACGTTCACGCGAACTTCCTCGCTCACCACTGCCTGCTGGTTCTTCAGGTTCTCCTCGCTCACGTCGAGCGAACGCATGCGATCAGACTCGAGCCACAGCCCGAGTTCCACGCGATTGCTCGGCAGCGTCTGGTAGTAATTCGTGTAATCAAA
>Ga0157373_10003453_pt1 | contig 11960 bp, 5 predicted proteins | sample C65metaG_FD_113460 | JGI IMG/M metagenome (GOLD analysis project Ga0157373, IMG submission 113460) | Corn rhizosphere microbial communities from Kellogg Biological Station, Michigan, USA - C6-5 metaG | ecosystem: Host-associated > Plants > Roots > Rhizosphere > Soil | place: USA: Michigan...
AGGGCGTTCACTGGCGATTCTGCCGTGCTTCCTCGCGGCGCAGGATCCGCGCCTGCTGCCGGTATTGCCCGAGGAAATCGACATCACCCGGCAGTTCTGGATGTACTGCCGGGAGGATCTGCGCAAGCTCAAGCGGATTACCCTGTTGTGGGATTACATCCGTGAGGTGACCGAGCGCAATCAGGGTCTGCTGATGGGGCAGACGCGGGAGATGCAGTTCGCCGATTAATCGGCGCTGACCACAATCGACACCCGGCGATTTTCGGTGCGTCCTGCGGCGGTGTTGTTGGACGCCACCGGCTCGCTGCTGCCCAGTCCGCGCAACTGGATGTTTTCTTCCTTCATGCCGACGGTGGTCAGCACCTTGGCCACGCTCTTGGCCCGACGCAGCGACAGTTGCTGGTTGTAGGTTTCCTTACCGGACGCATCGGTGTGACCGTCGACCCGCACCCGCTCAATGCCGATCCCCACCAGCGCCTTGCCGATGCGTTCGACGATCTCGGTGCTCTGCGAGTTCAGGCTTTCGACATCACTGCCAAACAGCACTTTGCCCGACAAGCCGAATGCCCAGCCCTCGTCGGTCGGCTCGAAGCCCTGTTGTTTGAGTACAGCGATCTGCGCCGGGGTCAGGCCTTTTTGCGGTGCGGTCTGGCAACCGGTCAACGCCAATACGGCGATCATCAGCAAGGCGGAAAACAATCGGGCGGGAAATGTGAACACGGGAATCAGCTCCTGGTTTGAAAATTGACGACCGGGTTCTCCGACCCGGCAGTGAATTGAGCGCCACGCGACAAGCGCTTGGCCTGGTACATCGCCGCGTCGGCGGCGTTGAGCAAGGCGCCTGGCGTGACGCCATGATCGGGAAAGACCGCAATGCCGATACTGAGCGAGGTCACCACGCTGGTATTGCCCGGCAGTGCAATCGGCATGTCCATGCTGGCAAGAATCTTGTCTGCAATACGCTCGGCATCTTCGATCTTGTGCAGCGGCGCGAGCAGCACGGCGAACTCATCGCCGCCCAGCCGTGCCACCAGATCCTCTTCACGCAGCTGCGCGCGTACCCGGTTGGCGACCGCCACCAGCACCGCATCGCCGGCGGCGTGGCCGAAGTTGTCATTGATGCCTTTGAAGCGGTCGCTGTCGAGGAACAACACCGCGACCCGTTCGTTGAGCTTGCCAGCATTGCGCAGCGCGCGAATCAACCGACCTTCGAAAAACGCCCGGTTCGGCAAGCCGGTAAGGCTATCGTGACTGGCCTGATGGGCAAGGGTTTCGTTCTCGCTTTGCAGGTGGGTTTGCCAGGACTCGAGTTCGTCGAGCAGGGCATTGAAGTCGTTGCCGAGGTTATCCAGCTCGGCGATCTGCGCTGGCGGTACGCGTCGATCCAGCGCGCGCTCGCTGCGAGCGGCATGGGCCACCGCCGCGAGGCTGCGAAGCGGGCCGGTGATGCTGCGCAACTGGCGGCGCGCCAGATACAGCGCGACCCAGGCACTGATCGCGGTACAGAGGATGATCCCCGCCAGACCGCTGAGCAAAAATCGCATCAGGCTGCCACCGTGGCCGACCAGCAGAACGTGGCCGACTTCACGGTCCTGATGCACGATCGACAGGCTGATCGGTTTTTCCAGAATGCCGCGAGCGATCTGCATTTCCAGCCCGGAGAACAGCCCGTTTTCCGGTCGCTGCCAACGCGCCAGTAACTGGCCCCGCGCATCAAAGACCTGGGCATCTGCCACTTCTTCGGTGGACGCGATCAAGGCCAGCGCTTCGGTGGCGGCGGCCTTGTCGTTGAACACCACCGCCGCTTCCACGGTGTAGCTTATCGAGCGCGCAATCAGTTGCAGATTGTGATCGGCGTAGACCCGCAGCGCGAGAACCCCGAGCAGGGTCAGCGACACGCTGGCCATCGCCACGGCCACCAGCGCGACAATCAAGTGTCCACGGCCAATGACCGAGCCCAGTGTCGGGCGGATTTTCGAACGAAACAGGCTCATGGTGCCGCCGGTTTGCGGCGCGACAACTGCAGCACGCTCGGATGGATGCGTACACCACTGCGAGCGACGGAGTCGAGATTGACCTCGAAGGAGACTTGCTCGTCGCCGACCCGCAGGCAGAACAGGCTACCGACCGTACACTGATCGCCACCTTCGCTGATGCTCAGCACCGGATGACCGATCAACGAAGCAAACAGCCGACTGCGTTCATCCGCCGTAAGTTTGCCGATGTACACGGCGTCGCACTCACTGACGATCACTGGGTTGTCAGCCAGTAAACGACGCACGGTCACCGGCCGCCCTGTGGCTTGCGTGGTGCCTTTGACCAGATCGTCGGTGTACTCGGTTGGGCCGACGATGCACAGGCGCAGTTGCGCCGGTTCCACCGGCCAGCGGGCGTAACTGAGAATGCCAAGGACGACTTGCGTCACCGATTTGGCCCGTTGCTCGGCCATGCCAACCGGTGTTGGTGATTGGGCGACAGCCACGCCCGCCAGCAACCAGAGCAGTCCGACAAGCAACGCCTGCTTGCAGCCAACTACGCGCTCTGTCGCCCAGACAGCCACCTTCATGCAGGGATTCTCTTGGATCGTACCGAAATGATGCCGCAACGATAGCACAGCGGAGTAACACCCGCGAAACAGTGACCTCTGACCGGTTGGTCAGTAATCTCCGCCGACCACCTGACTTCTCATCCCTGAGCCACGTTCCCCTCTTCCAGTTCAAGCATCAGTCCGCTCAGACGCTTGACCTTGCGCTGCACCGCCTCTTCAAACACGCCGGCCCGGGGTTCAATCAAGGTAAACCAGTGCTTGGCCCGAGTAATACCGGTATAGATCAATTCCTTGGTCAACACCGGGTTCAACGCGTCCGGCAGGATCAGCGCGGTATGCGCGAACTCTGAACCCTGGGATTTGTGCACCGTCATCGCGTACACCGTTTCCACATCGTTGAGCCGGCTCGGCAGCACGAAACGCACGCCACCCTGGCCATCGTTACGCGGAAAGGCGACGCGCAGCACCGGTTTGCCGGCATCCGGGCCTTCGCGCTCGGGCAACTTGAGGGCGATGCCGATATCGCCGTTCATCAGGCCCAGACCGTAATCATTGCGGGTCATCAACACTGGCCGGCCTTCGTACCATTGCTGGTCATGCTCGATCAATCGCGCCTTGAGCAGGGCTTCGGTGATCCGCAGATTCAGCCCTTCAACGCCCCAAGGCCCCTTGCGCACGGCACACAACAATTGGAAGGTGTCGAACGCCTGCAGCACATCCCGCGCCCAGTTGACCCAGTCCGGATGCTCCAGCGGCCTGCCTGCCGGCGGACGTTGTTGGCGCAGCACGTTTAGATAGTGGCGATAGCCTTGTGGACCGTTGCCATGGCCCTCGAGCAACAACCGCTCGAGCTTGTGATCGTGCTCGCCCTTGAGCGGCAGCGAAAACACATCGTCGTAGTGACCGGCCGCCAGCAACTGACGCGCCTCCTCCGGCAACTGCTGATTGACCCGGCGCGCAAGCTGACCGATGCCGCTGCCTTCACCGAAACGCCGGGAATGACGCAACATCACCAGTTGCTGGGCCAGCGGATGGGAACCGTCGCGATCCTCTTGCAGGCCACTGTCCCGCAAGGACTCAGCACTGACCGACTCCAGCCACTGCCGGGTCTGCGGGTTGTACCAGCCTGCCTCGGCATCACGACACAAATCACCCAGTACCGCCCCGGCCTCCACCGAAGCGAGTTGATCCTTGTCGCCGAGCAGCACCAGGCGCGCATGCGCCGGCAATGCATCGAGCAGGTTGGCCATCATCTCCAGGTCGATCATCGAGGCTTCATCGACCACCAGCACATCCAGCGGCAAGCGGTTACCGGCATGGTGACGGAAGTGTCGGGTGCCAGGACGACTGCCCAGCAGTCGATGCACGGTGGTCACGTCGCACGGGATTTTCTCGCGCACGGCTTCGGCGACTTTCAGCGACTGCACTTGCTGGCTGATGGACTCGGTCAACCGCGCCGCCGCCTTGCCGGTCGGCGCCGCCAGACGAATGCGCAACGGCTGGCCGGCCTCCACCGCTGGCGCCTGGAGCAGGGCGAGCAGGCGCACCACGGTGGTGGTCTTGCCGGTCCCCGGACCGCCGGTGATGATGCTGAAGGCACCGCGCGTGGCAAGGGCGCAGGCGAGCTTCTGCCAGTCGATGACCGCCCCCGCCCCGGCAGGGCCGAACAACTCGTCGAGACGCTGGGGCAAGTCATCGGGTGGCGTTTCACCTTGAGCCAGACGTGTGCGTAACGCTGCATCGATACGGCGCTCATACGCCCAGTAGCGCCGCAGATACAGACGCTTGCCGGACAGCACCAACGGTCGCTGTTGTGCCGCGTCGCTGGCGTCTGCCGCCAGTGCCACCAGCGCACTGCTCGCCAACGCCTTGCACCAATGGGCGCCATCCAGCGTTTCAAGCAATTGCGACGGCAGCAGCAACAAGCCGCCCTGCTCATCGCCTTCGGGTGGCAGAGACAGCGCGAAATCCGGGGCCTTGAGGGTTTCGAACAGGTCCAGGCAGACATGTCCGTGACCCAGTTGATGGCTGGTCAGCGCGGCCGCGAGCAGCACCAGAGGATCGGACTCTGGTGCCAGCTCGTGCAGAAAGCCGACGAAGGCCTTGTCCAGCGAACGCAGCCAGTTTCGTTCGACCCAACGGTCGAGCAATAACAGGAGATCGGCGGCACTCGTCAGCGGCGACAGGCCCGACGGGTTGTCGCTGGCCGATGACAGGTCGGCGAAGGTACGGTTCATAGCAGGACTCCCTGTTCCCAGGCGGGTTCGCTCTTGGGTTCCGGCTTACCCTGGAACAGGCGATCCAGTCGTTCGATCAGCTCCCGTGGCGGGCGCGCGAAATACACGCCGCGACTGTCTGACCGGGTCCCGCGCAGGAATACATACAACGCACCACCGACATGCCGGTCGTAATCGTAATCGGGCAGCCGCGCCTTCAGTTGCCGATGCAGCGCCAACAGGTACAACACGTATTGCAGGTCGTAACGGTTGTCGAGGATCGAGCGTTCCATGGCTTGCTCGGTATAGGCCGCATCATCGACGCCCAGCCAGTTGGATTTGTAGTCGGCCACGTAGTACCGACCCTCGTGTTCGAAGGTCAGGTCGATAAAGCCTTTGAACATGCCGTTCAGTTGCACCGGCTCGGCAGCCACCCGAGCCACACCGTTGTGGGTGTATTGGCGCACCCACTCGTCGAGTTTGAGCACATCGACCTTGTGACTGGCGAACCAGAACTCCATCTCGACACGGTACTGTTTCAGTTGCTCGAGAACGACCGGAGGCTGCCCGCCACCCGTTGGCAGCGGCGACTTGAGCAAATGGTGCAGCCATTCACTGAGGGTGGTGATCCAGCCCTCCCAGCCGCGCAGGTTACAGCGCCGACCAATCGCATCCGTGAGCGACTCGAAGGAAACGGCAAAACCTTCGTCGCCGGCCCACTCCAGCAAACCATGGAGAAAGGTGCCCGGGTTAGGGCCGCGGGGGAATCGGTGGATATCGGCACCTGCGGCGACGATCTCGCGCGGCGCATCCGGGTCGAGGCGCTCATCATCAAAAAGTTTTTGCGCTTGTGGACTGTCCGGCGCCTCATCACTGCCGACACTCAACACGTCACTGATGCGCAAGGCACTGTAAGAGGCAATCCACCAGTTCTCACTGGCCTTGCGCTTGGGTACCAAGGTGGCACTGAGGATCGCCTGATTGCGCTCGGGGCGATAAATCTCGTCGGTCGCTTGCGGCACTTCACCCAAGTGTGTGGCCGCGCAGTCCTGCTGCAGATCCAGCAGCCAACGGCTCAGGCCGGTTGACTCACCCAGTTTTTCGCCGCCACCCAGCAGATAACCCAACGCCGAAAGGTGAAGCACCGAACTGTTGTTATTGCCACGCTTGAGATCCGTGACACCCAGCCAGCAGGCATGTTGCGCGCGTGTCAGGGCGACGTAGAGCAGACGAAGGTCCTCGGCCAGACGCTCATCGTCCGCCAGGGCAATCAACTCGGCAGTCGGTTTCAGCGTCACCTGAGCCTTGCCGGACGCGTCGTGGTAATGCAGCGGCAAACGGCTGCCGTCCACCGGTTTTGCCGAGCAGATGAAGGGCAGGAACACCAACGGATATTCAAGCCCTTTGGACTTGTGGATGGTCACCACCTTGACCAGTTGCTCGTCACTCTCCAGACGCAATATCTGTTCTTCTCCGGCCTGACCGGACAACGCCAGCAGCTCGGCCAGATGTCGAATCAGCGCTTGCTCGCCATCGAGCTCCGCTGCGGCCTGCTGCATCAGTTCCGACAAGTGCAAAAGGTTGGTCAGCACCCGTTCGCCATCACTGCGGGCGATCAGGGTCTGCGGCAAGTGAAAGTCGTGCAGCAGGCGTCGCAACATCGGCAGTACACCCTGCTTGCGCCAAAGCTCACGATATCCCCGGAACTGCATGACGCGCGCTTCCCACACCAACTCGTCCTGATTCAGCCGCTCCAGCTCAGCCAACGGTAAATTCAGGGTAATGCAGGCCAGTGCGGCCTTCAGCGAACGCTCGACATCCGGCTCGGCACATGCCTTGAGCCAAGACAGCAAGTCATGCGCTTCCTGAGCGGCGAAGACCGAGTCCTTGTCCGACAGATACACGCTGCGGACCCCACGGGCGGCGAGCTCTGTGCGCACGGCTTGAGCCTCTTTGCCATCGCGCACCAGAATGGCGATATCGGAAGGCCGCAAGCCTCTGAAGTCTTCTGCGTCCTGAACGAACCCCGCTGCACCGCTTTGCCCACCGTTGAGCAATGCGGTGATTTCACTGGCACAGGCCGCCGCCAACTGCTGGCGATAGACTACGCCTGACAGCGGCTGGTCCGTCGGCAGGTGCCAGACATTCAGCGCCGCGACATCCTGGCCGGCGATCTGCAGCCGCTCTTTGCGTCCCTGCGAATCAACCGGCAGGAACGGAACCGGGTTTTCCCCGTTCTTTTCCCGAAACAAAAACGCGCCGCGTCCCTGCTCACGAGACTCGGCGCGTTCGAATACATGATTGACCGCGTTCACCATGCCATGGCTGGAGCGGAAGTTGGTGCCCAGCGTATGCAGGCGGCCGGTGGTAGCCTGACGCGCACGCAGGTAGGTGTAGATATCGGCGCCACGGAACGCGTAGATCGCCTGCTTGGGGTCGCCGATCAGGAACAGGCCAGTGTCCGGACTGTTGTCTTCGATGCGATAGATGCTCTCGAAGATCCGGTATTGCACCGGGTCGGTATCCTGAAACTCATCGATCAGCGCCACCGGAAACTGCTCGCGGATCACCGCCGCTAGGCGCTCGCCGCTGTCGGATTGCAACGCCGCATCGAGGCGCAACAGCATGTCATCGAAACCCATTTCCGCACGGCGACGCTTCTCTTCCTCAAAGCGTGCCCCCACCCATCTCGCGGCGTGCTGCAATACCGCAGCATCGGGGGTTGGCAGTGCGTCGAGGCTCGACTTGAGCCCCGGCATCGCATCCAGACCCGGATGACTTGGTGCCTGGCCCTTCCAGGCTTCGGCCATGCCGTCAGGCGTCAGTCGGGTGAAACCGGTACCGATGTCCAATTGCTCCATGGTCTCGTCTACGGCCCAGGCCTTGAGCTTCTCGAACCAGGGTTCAAAGTAGCGCGCCTGCATCTTGCGGCCATCAACGGCTTTGTTCGCAACGCCCTCATGACAGATCACCAGCAGTTCATCTGCCCATTGACGCCACGGCATCTTCAGTTCGAGCAACGCGGCGCGGCGTTCCTGAAGGCACTCGTCGATCAACTCTGCGGGGGCCTTGCCTTCATCGCTGTCGCGCTCACTGCCAAACAGACCGCGCACCCGTGGCAATAAAGCGGCCGGACCGCCCCAGTTAGCACGAACCCAGTTCAGCGCATCGCCCTGCATCGGATAACAGAACAGTCGCCAGTAATCGCGCAGCACTTCGCCAAGCAGATCGCTGTGATCCGTCTCCAGGGATTGGGTAAACAAGCTGCCACTGTCGAACGCATGCTCTCGCAACATGCGCTGGCACCAACTGTGGATAGTGGAAACGGCCGCTTCGTCCATCCATTGCGCGGCGATGTCCAGACGATTGGCGCAACCGGGCCATTGTGCCGGCTCAAACTGCTCGCGCAATTCGGCGATCAGTCCATCCGGGGCCGGGGTTTCTTCACGGAAAAATCGTGCGGCCTCAGCCAGCCGCGTACGGATACGTTCACGCAGCTCCTTGGTGGCGGCATCAGTGAAGGTCACCACGAGAATCTGCGGGGGCAGCAGTTCCCGGCCGAAGCCGTTCGATTCGCCGCCGTGCCCGAGGATCAGCCGCAGATAAAGCGCCGAGATGGTAAAGGTCTTGCCCGTCCCGGCACTGGCTTCGATGAGCTGACTGCCGTGCAGCGGGAACGCCAGGGCCAGAGGTGTCTTGGTGGTCATCCGCGTGCCCCTTCGCTGGTCAAGGAGCGCCACGGCGCTTCATATAGAGGGCGATACAACGCGTCGCACCAACCGGAGAATGTTTCGTCCGCAATCAATGCATCAAAGTCGGCGAATTGGCGGGACAGCGCAGGGCTTTCACGGCGCTCGCCTTCGCTGTTCTGGCCGTCGCCTTCGTAAGCTTTTCTGGCAGCAGCTTCGGCCTTGAGCGGGTCAGTCTGCGCAAGCCAGGCGAAAGCAGTCTTGACCGCGATCGGCAGCGGCTGGCGCATGCCGGCCTGCCAGGCGAGCAGCAGATCGCCAAGAAAGCGCATGGCCCGGTCCTGCTCCATCGGCTCAAGCAGCAGCGTATCGTCACTCGCCACCAACGCCGTGGTCAGCGTGAGTCCGCTGGCGCTGGCCACTAAGTGATTGACCCAGGGCTTGGTCAACCGATGCCATTTTCGACTTTTGATCGAACCAATGCTGTTGGGAATAGCCGTGACCGACAACACGCCACCGTCGGCGCGCTGGTGCAAACCGGCGAGCCAGCCCTCAATACGCACGCCTTGCAAGTCGAGGTTGACCGGGATCGCACTGGTTACCGGCGTTGGCCACAACGCCAATAGCTGTTTATACCGTTGCAACAAGTCTGGCAACGGCTCGATCAGCTCCCGTTGCAGGCATTCACCGAAACCGGCCATGGGCAGCAAGCCACTGTTTTGCAGACGCCGGGCCTGATCCTCAAGCGCCCGATCAATATTGTCCGGCTGCCGGAGTGCGGCTTCGAGCAGGCTGTCGCTGAGTGTGTAACGCTGCAATGCATCCAGCACGAAAGGTTCTTCGTCCGCCAGGGGCGCTTCGGCAGCCTCGAAATAGACTTTGAGTCGCTGGGTAAAAAAGTGCCGGACCGGATTACGCAGGAAGTCCTGCAGCAAGGCCAGGCTCAATGGCTCTTCTTGAACATGCGGCGCCAGTAGCTCTGCCTCGTGTCGCGGTTGATGGCTCTGGTGCAGAACCTGCCATTCACGGGCATAGCTGAAGAGCTGATCGCCCTCATGGAAATAGCGCGAGCTGAACGGTTGCAGTGGATGCTCCTCGGTCATGGCGCTCAACAGATCCTGCTGCTCATCGCGCAGCCGCCAGCCGCTGGCGAGGTGGTCGCGCAACTGGCCAATCAGTACCGAAGCAGGTCGCTCACTGTTGTCGCGAATGCTGCGGCCAACCCAACTGACGTAAAGCTGATCCCGTGCAGACAGCAGCGCCTCGAGCAACAGATAGCGATCATCCTCACGCCGCGACCGGTCGCCTGGGCGGTAATCACTGCCCATGAGGTCGAAGTCCAGCGGCGGTTGCGCTCGGGGGTAGTCGCCATCGTTCATCCCCAGCAAACAGACAAGTTTGAACGGGATCGCCCGCATGGGCATCAGCGTGCAAAAGTTTACTGCACCGGCAAGAAAACGCTGGGACAGACGGCCCTGATCCAATCCCGCGAGCCAGGCTTCGCGAACCACCGTCAACGGCAGCTCATCTACCAGGCCTACGGACTCACAGGTCTGCAGCCAGGTCTCGCGCAGCTCTTCAAGTTGCGTCAGCAGATAATCGTCGTGCTCGTTACTGGCCTTGAAAAACAACTGCATCAGGACTTGCAGACGCTGCCCCCACACCTTGGGTTGAGCAGCCTGAGTGAGCTCGTGGTGGGCCAGTTCCAATGCGTCGAGCAAGGCCACCAACGGCCCGATCAACGCAGCATCCAGTCCGCCAATCTCATCGTAAGGCTCGATACCCGCGCAGGCGCTGGAGCTGCCGACAGCGTATCCCAGTAACATTCGCCGCAAGCCGAAATGCCAGCTGTTCTGCTCCAGCTCATCCGGTAAACCCAGACCGGCACGCTGCTCGGCGTTCATTCCCCACCGCACACCCGCGCCTTCGATCCAACGGTGCAGCGTTGGCAGATCACGCTCTTGCACGCCAAAACGGGCGCGTAATGCAGGAACGTCGAGCAGGTCGAGGATCTCACTGACCGGGAAGCGACTGTCCGGCAGTTTGAGCAAGTGCTCGACCGCAATCAGCAACGGATCCCGACCGCGCTGTCCCTGGTCGGCCAGGGTGAATGGGATAAAACGTGGGTCTTGTCGGTCCAGTTGACCAAATACCGCCCGGATATGCGGTGCATAGCTGTCGACGTCCGGGACCATCACGATCACATCGCGTGGACGCAGATCCGGATTGGCGCTGAAGCGTGCGAGTAACTGATCGTGGAGAATCTCCACTTCGCGTTGCGCACTGTGGGCAACGTGAAACCGTATGGAGTCGTCGTGCTCGAGATCAACAGCAGGCCAGTGCTCACGTGTTTCGTTGAGTGGCCGCAACTCGAGAATATCTTCCTGAAGTTGATTGAGCAGGTTCTGCGGCTGGTTTTCGCTGAACAGGTCGATTCGCCCATCACGAAAGGCGGCGCGGTAGCTGTTGGGGTCGTCATAGCTGTCGAGCAGGTTGATGTAGTCACGACCTTGCTTGCCCCACGCGGCGAGCAGCGGGTGGGCGTGTTGATGCAACGCATCAGGATCGAGTACGGCGGGCATTCCGCTCTTGCGACTCTGACGCTTGTATTGATGTCGCAGCAGATCCTTGTCGGCGACGATATCGGCCCAATGGTGTCTGCACGGGTTGTGTACGCACAGCAGCACCTGGCTGAAACGCGCGAGTCCGGCCAACGCTTCAAGCACTTGGGCCGGCAATGACGATATGCCGAACACGATTACTCGCGAGGGAAGTCCCGCTGGTGCATGCTCAAGGGAGTTTATGCGCTCGATAAAGCGCTGATGAACGCCGGCTCGACTCTGCGCCATGCCTTGCTCACCCACATCATCCAGCAGCGCACGCCACAGTTCAGCCTGCCAGCAACTGACAGGGGGCAGTGGCTTTGCCTCGCCTCTGACATTGCGTAACTGATGCCGGCCGTCGGCCCAATCCTCGAGCCAGTCGGCCCGATACACTTGGTACTGGTCGAAGAGGTCCGCCAGGCGCTCGGACAACTGGTAGCGCTTGCGCAAATCAGTGTCATGCGTGAGGAAGCGTTGCAGCGGTTCGAAATGCGGGCGATCAATCACCTGCGGTAACAGACGCATCAGCCGCCAGGTCAACGGGGCTTTGTCGAGCAGGGATGTGGCCGGGATTTCGTCTCGGCCTAACACCATACGGTAGAGCTGCCACATGAAACTGCCGGGGAGCTGCACATCGATGGCCGCGGCTATTCCGCAGCCACCGAGGTCATCTTCTTCAGGGTCTTCAGCCAAGGCCAGTTTGAGCCATTGGGCGATACCGTTGCTCTGCACCAGAGCGATTTCATTCTCCAAGGGCGCCAATGGGTAGCGGCGCATGATACTGACCACCAGGCTGCGCAGCTCGTCCAGGCTATTGCTCTGGACCACCATGAATGCAGCGTTGAGGGACGAGGCGTCCGGCATAAAAGCTTCCTTGGAAAAGTACAAAAGCCAGGGCAGAACC
>Ga0157373_10003454_pt1 | contig 11960 bp, 6 predicted proteins | sample C65metaG_FD_113460 | JGI IMG/M metagenome (GOLD analysis project Ga0157373, IMG submission 113460) | Corn rhizosphere microbial communities from Kellogg Biological Station, Michigan, USA - C6-5 metaG | ecosystem: Host-associated > Plants > Roots > Rhizosphere > Soil | place: USA: Michigan...
ACGACGGTCAGCGGCGCCTACTCCGGCTCCTTCAACGTCACCGTCGCGTACAACTAAGCTCGATCAGTTCCGAGCCAACTGGGACGCCCCGGAAGCACCCCGACGCTTCCGGGGCGTTTCTGTGTCTGCCATAGCTCACCGCGATGTCGCGTGAACGGCTGCAGCAGATGATCGAGGACGCGCGCCGGGTGGTGGTGTTCACCGGCGCGGGCATCTCGACCGAGTCGGGCATTCCGGACTTCCGCAGCCCCGGCGGCGTCTGGAGCCGGATGAAACCCATCTACTTCGACGAGTTCGTCGCCCGCGAGGACAAGCGCCGCGAAGCCTGGAAGCGGGCCTTCTCCGGCGTGGCCGGCTGGACGGGCGCCAGTCCCAATCTGGGACACTATGCGGTGGCGAAGCTGGTGGCGCGGGGCAAGGTCTCGGCGGTGATCACCCAGAACGTCGACAACCTGCATCAGGACAGCGGCGTCCCCGAGCACAAGGTGATCGAGCTGCACGGCAACGCCAGCTACGCCAAGTGCCTGACCTGCGGGCTGCGCCACGAGCTGGAGGAGTTGAAGCCGGCCTTCCTGGAAACCGAGGCGGCGCCGGTTTGCCGCGACTGCGGCGGCCTGGTGAAGACGGCGACGATCTCCTTTGGCCAGCCGATGCCTCAGGCCCCGATGCTGCGCGCGGAGGGGGAGACGCTGGCCTGCGACCTCTTCCTGGTGCTGGGCTCCTCGCTGGTGGTCCAGCCGGCCAACGGCTTTCCGATGCTGGCCAAGGACAACGGGGCTGATCTGGTCATCGTCAATCGCGAGCCGACGCCGCTGGACGGGTACGCCGACCTCGTTCTCAACGAGGACATCGGCCCGCTGCTTTCCGGCATCATCAGGCTCAGCCGCTCCTAGCGGACCAAAACGGCGCCTTTTGCGTTGCGTCTTCAAGGCCATGCCTGAAGGAGCCACATGCAAAAGTCCGGGATTTCCCTCGCCGCCCTCGCCGCCGCCCTCGCCCTTTCCGCCTGTGGACCCGGCGGCGGCGTCAGCCTCCCGGGCTCGCACCAGATCTCCGCCGGCGCGCTTCGCCATTCGGTGAAGGACGCGCGCATCAAGCAGTTCTACGAGCAGCGCCAGTGGAAGCCCGCCTGGGGCGGCGACGCCAGCAGAGACCTGCTGGAGGCCATCGACGCCTCCGAGAAGCACGGCATCGACACCAACCGCTTCCTCGCCATCATCGGCCAGGCGCCCGACGATCTCCACGAGGAGATCGCGATGACGCAGGCCGCGCTGGCCTACGCCGATGCGCTGTCCGGCGGCATGGCCGACCCGAAAAAGATCTACACCCCCTACACCCTGACCGCGCCGAAGGTGGATGTGGTCGCGGGGCTCAATCAGGCGGTGGAAAAGGGCGCTGTCGGCGCCTGGCTCGACGGCCTTGCGCCGCAAGACCCCGAGTACCAGGCGATGTCGCAGGCCTACGTCAGCCTGCTGCAGCAGATGAAGGCCAACAAGCTGGCGCCCGTGCCGCAGGGGCCGAGCATCAAGCCCGGCGGCCGCGATGCGCGCCTGCCGGCGATCGCCCAGGCGCTGGCGACGGCGGGCTTTTCCTCGAGCCAGATCAATCCGCAGGCGCCCGTCTACACCAAGGTGATGGAGACCGGGATCAAGGGCCTTCAGTCGGAAGCCGGCCTCAAGAGCGACGGGACGATCGGCAACGACACCATCGCCGCCCTCAACACGGTTATGGCCGACCACGCCCAGCAGATCGCGCTGAACATGGAGCGCCGGCGCTGGATGGCGCGCGACGTGCCGACCACGCGGATCGACGTGAACACAGCCGCGGCCCTGCTCGACTACTACCGCGACGGCCAGGTCGCCTGGTCCTCGCGGGTGGTCGACGGCCAGCCGACCAAGCAGACGCCGCAGCTGGGCGCCTACCTCTTCCAGCTCGTCGCCAACCCGCCGTGGGTAGTGCCCAAGGGGATCGCCGAGAAGGAGGTCCTGCCGAAGGGCCCCGGCTTCCTGGCGGCGGAAGACATGTACGTCGACGCTGCCGGCCAGGTCGTGCAACGCGCCGGACCGAAGTCGGCGCTGGGCAAGGTCAAGTTCGACCTCGACGACAAGTACGCCATCTACCTCCACGACACCCCCTCGAAGGGGCCCTTCGAGACGCCCTACCGGCACAAGAGCCACGGCTGCGTTCGCGTCCAGAACGCCATCCAGTTCGCCCAGCTGATCGCTGACGACGAGGGCGTGCGTTCCGACTTCGACAAGGGCCTGGCATCCGGCCAGACCAGTTCGATCGCCCTGCCGCACAAGATCCCCGTGCGGCTATTCTACCAGACCGTCTTCCTCGACCGGACCAACCACCTCGTCTACCTGCCCGACCCCTACGGGTGGGATGCGAAGCTGGCCGATGCGCTGGGCATGAAGGCGGCCAGGCGCAACGCGCTGGATGACGGCGTCCTGATCCCGCTCGGGCCCTAGTCGCACTCCACCGCTTCGGGGCACATGGCGTCCATGGCCGGCGTGGCGAAACCGGTCGCGTCGGCCTCGCCGGACGCCCGCACCGGCCGTCCCATCCGCGCCTTTCGCCAGCCGCCCCAGCGGTAGTAGCCGAAGGCGAGCACGACCGAGACGGCCATGCTGACCGGGAAGCTCCACCAGAGCGCATCGGCGCCCCAGTAGGGCTGCAGCAGCTTGGCGAAGGCCAGCCGCACGCCGAGCAGCGAGATGGCCAGCGAGATCAGCGGCGGCATCACCGCGCCGGTCGAACGCACGACCCCGAACAGCACGAAGGTCAGGCCAAACAGGATGAAGGACCAGGCCACGATCCAGTTGATATGGCTGGCGACCGCGATGGCGTCCGGATGGCCCGGCAGGAAGAGCTGCAGCAGCGGCTTTTCGGCGAAGAGGACCAGGGCGACGAGCGCGCCGGTCAGGAAGAGGTTGATGATCGCGCCCGCCCTCGCCGTCAGCTCTACCCGCCGCCATTGCTGGGCGCCGACGTTCTGGGCGGCCATCGAGGAGGCCGCGGCGCCGATCGCCATCGCCGGCATCTGGATATAGGTCCAGATCTGCGCGCCGACGCCGTAGGCCGCCGCCGTCATCGTCCCGTAGGCGTTGACCATGCCCATGACGGCGATGGCCGAGCCGGAGATCACGATCATCTGCAGGCCCATGGGCAGGCCCTTGACCATGGTGGTGCGCAGGATGACGAGGTCGGGCTTGAGGTAGGCGAGCTCCGGCCCCACCAGCCGCAGCGGCAGGCGCCGGGCGTAGATGTAGATCAGCAGGCCGAACATGCTGACCGTCTGGCCGATCAAGGTCGAGGTGGCCGCGCCGGCGATGCCCATCTGCGGGAAGGGCCCGATGCCCTTGATCAGGAAGGGGTTGAGGCCGGCGTCCAGCAGCACCGAGACGAACATGAAAATCAGCGGCGTGCGCGCATCGCCCGCGCCGCGCAGGATCATCATCATGTAGTTGTTGAGATAGAGCGCGGGCATCGCGATGAAGATGATCCGCAGGTAGGTGATCGCCAGCGGCAGCGCGTCGGCGGGGGTCCCGAACCAGCCCAGGATGTGCGGCGAGAAGACGTAGCCGAAGATCGCGACCGCCAGCGACACGGCGCTGAAGAAGGTCGCGCTGGTCCCGACCACGCGCTTGGCGCCGTCGAGGTCCTTCGCGCCGATCGCCTGACCGACCATGATGGTCCCGGCCATGCCGACCCCGAACACGGCGCCCAGCAGGAAGAAGAGGACGAGGTTGGCGTTGGCGGTGGCGGTGATCCCCGCCTCGCCGATGAAGCGGCCGACCCAGACGGCGTTGATCGACCCGTTCAGCGACTGCAGCACATTGGAGCCCAGCACCGGCAGCGAAAACCAGAACAGCGTCGAGGTGATCGGCCCCTCGGTCAGCCGATGGCCGTGGTGGGCCTGCGGCGGCGCCGGCCGCTTCTCAGGGGTGGGGTTAGCGCCGTCCATGGGGGTGTGAACCGGTTGGGGTGAGCGGGGTTCCTCGGCCGCTTCTAGCACGACTGGAAGGGGCGAAAGTCTTCACTGGCGCGAGTCGCACGCGCAGGCACGCACAGACGCGGGCGCCGGGAGGCGCGCGGAGGTGTGTGCGCGGGCGTGTATGGGGCGGTTTGACAGGCGATGGCGAGGTCCATGAGGCGATTATCGCGCCGTTTCAAGCGGCGGGGATAACTCCCGGCCGGCGCGGGGCGAGTGGGGTTGGATGTCTCGCGAGGGTTTGTCTCGCTTTGTATTCCGCCCTGCCCGCTCCAATCCCCGTCATCCCAGGCCTTGTGCCTGGGACCCATAATCGAGGCGTGAAGGGGATAGCGCGCGGCGATTGCCCAGCGTTACTCACCCGCCGCCTCGATTATGGGTCCTCGGGACGAGCCCGAGGATGACGGAGTTAGAGATTGCGGGCTTGCGCCTGCTGCTGCGCCGGAGCGGACTTGGCGTGCCATTGGGCCAGCATGCGCGCGGCCTTCTGGAAGATGGCGATGCGGGCGTCGAGCGGGGCGGTAGTGTCGCCGATCATCACGGCGACGGAATAGGCGCGGCCGTCGGGGGCGGTGATGATGCCCACATCGTTCCAGCCGGTCTCGCGCGCGCCGAGCTCCTGGCCGGTGCCGGTCTTGTGCTGGATCGTCCAGCCCCCCGGCAGGCCGCCCTTCAGCCGACGCGCCCCGGTTTCGGTCTGGGCCAGGATGCCGAGGAAATGCTCGGTCGAGGCGGGCGACAGCAGCTCGCCCTTCTTCAGCCGCGCCAGCGCATCGACGATGGCGTAGGGCGCGGCGCCATCGGCGGGGTCGGCCACATACTCGTCGAGCTTGGCCTTGCGGTAGTCCTCCGGCAGCGTCTCGCGGGCCGTCTGGAAGGCCCAGCCCTGGGTGTATTCGGGCCGCCAGGTCATACCCGCGATCTGGGGCTGGAGCATGCGCTCTTCCTCGCCCGCGCGGATGGCGCCCAGGCCCTTCTGCAGGACCACGCCCTGCACGACTTCGGGGCCGCCGGCGTGGCGCACGAGGGCGTCGTTGGCGGCGTTGTCGCTCTTGGCGAGCGCGTCGAACAGCAGCTCATCGACGGTGGCGGTGTAGCCCCTGCCGCGGACCCTGGCCGCGATCGGCTGATGGAAGAGGGAGAGGTCGTCGCGGGTCAGCAGCACGGGGTCTTCGAGGTGCTGCCTGCCCTCATCGATCTGCTGGAAGGTGGCGAGCGCGACCCAGAGCTTGGAGACGCTCTGCTGCGGGAAGATCTGGTCGCCGTTGTAGGCGGCCGTCCAGCCGCTCTGGATGTCGCGGATGGCGATGCCGACGTGGCCGTTGAAGCCTTCGCCCAACTGGCGGACCTGCATCTCAAGATCGGCCGGAGCGGGCGGCGCGATCGTCACCGGATACAGCAGCGCGCCCTTGATGGCCTGCGCCCGCTCGACGTGCGGGACAAAGACCGTGGTCACCGCCGCGACCAGGGCGGCGAGCATCTGGAAGAGCTTATGCATCTGACAGAACGCGACTTTCAGCTACGGACAGACTCAAATCCGCCGCCAGCTTTAGCGCGTTCCGGCTTCAGGTGTTCCTGATTTTTCAGGCCGAATGGCCCAGGATGGCGGAAGCCGCCATCTGCCAGACCTGCACCTCGCCGCCCTTATAGGGCTGGCTCAGATGGGAGGGTTCGCCCGCCCGTCCGCGCCAGTGATAGAAGATGTGCTGACCGATCTGGGCGACCTCGACCATGTTCGACGCCCAGTTCGGGTGGACGTAGTCGGTGTGGTAGTGGGTGGCGGTTCCCACCTCCTTCTCGACGTAGCCGCTGAGCGCCTGGTCGGCGATCATCCTGGCGAAGGCCTCCTGCTCGGGATGCGGCGGGCGGCGCTTCATCGAGCCGTCGCAGACGAAGGAGAACTGGCAGCCGGTGCGGCGCTGGTAGCCCTCGAAGACGACGCCGCAGACCGAGCCCGGGAAGTTGGGATCACGCACCCGGTTGACGATCACCTGCGCCACGGCTCGCTGGCCCGAGAGCGGCTCGAAGCCGGCCTCGTAGTAGATGGCGTCGGCCAGGCAGCCGACCGCCGTCGCGCGCTCCGCCGGGTTGGGGACGTTCAGCACGAACGGCTGCACCGCGTTGGGATCGTAGGCCGGGAACGGGGCCGCGCCGGTCAGCACGTTCTGGCCCGCGCCATACACGCCGCTCACCACGTCGAGGGCCTTGGCGAAACCCGGCGCGAAGGTCATGGCGACCATGGCCAGCACGACGAGCACAACGTGAGGCAGGCCCGTGCGGGCGCGTAGATAAGATGACAATGGTTCGTCCCCTGATCGGCCGATGATGAAGCGCGGCTGTTGACCGCCTTTGCGCCTCACTTCCCACGCCGTCAGGGCATAAATGGAAGCTTATATAGCAGCGCTTGAATAGATCGTCATGGTTTGTACCGAGTTTTGGCCCGAATTACGCTGCGACAAGTCGGCGCAAAGTGTGATTATGGGCGAAGATGCTGTTGATGAATTTTGCAAGAAGAAATTAGACATCTCTTCTTCTCAAATTTGTGATTTGATCTCCCTTCCCCCTCGAGGGGGGAAGGGTCGGGGATGGGGGTGTGTGCAGGGAGATGACGAGTAGGCGCGCGTAGGCTCTGAGCCCATCACCCGAGCCCATCACCCGAGCTCAGCGGCCACACCCTCCACCGTGCCCTCCTCCCCCTGAGGGAGGAGGGTTCTTCAGGCGCTGACCTTGGCCTCGGCCATCACGTACGCGTCGATGGACTCGGCGCACTGGCGGCCTTCGCGGATGGCCCAGACGACGAGTGACTGGCCGCGCCGCATGTCGCCGCAGGCGAAGATGCGGGGGTTGGAGGTGCGGTAGTCGCCGGTGTTGGCCAGCACGTTGCCGCGCGCATCCAGCTCCACGCCCGACTGCTCGACCGCGCCTTGGGTGCGGGGGCCGAGGAAGCCCATGGCGAAGAGGACGAGGTCGGCCTTCAGCGTGAAGGTGCTGCCTTCCACCTCGCGCATGACCATGCGGCCGTTGTCGCTGACCCACTCGACGTGGACGCACTCGATGGCCTCGACCTTGCCGTTCGAACCGACGAAGCGCTTGGTCAGCACGGAGAACTCGCGCCCGGCGCCTTCCTCGTGGGACGAGGAGGTGCGCAGCTTCAGCGGCCAGTCCGGCCAGGTCAGGGCCTTGTTCTCGCGCACCGGCGGCTGGGGCATGATCTCCAGCTGGGTGACCGAGGCCGCGCCGTGGCGGTTGGAGGTGCCGATGCAGTCGGAGCCCGTATCGCCGCCGCCGATGACGACGACGTGCTTGCCCTTGGCGGTGAGTGTGCCCGTCGGCGCGGCCTTCTCCTCGGAATCGCCCGCCACGCGCTTGTTCTGCTGGGTCAGGAAATCCATGGCGAAGTGGACGCCGTCCAGCTCGCGGCCGGGGATGTCGAGGTCGCGCGGCAGCTCGGCGCCGCCGGCGAGCACCAGCACCTCATAGTCGTCCAGCAGGCGCTGCACGGTGACGGTCTTGCCGACCTCCATGTTGGTGCGGAAGATCACGCCCTCGGCCTCCATCTGTGCGATGCGGCGGTCGATGAGGTGCTTTTCCATCTTGAAGTCGGGGATGCCGTAGCGGAGCAGGCCGCCGATGCGGTCATTCTTCTCGAACACCGTGGGCGCATGGCCCGCACGCGCCAGCTGCTGGGCGCAGGCGAGGCCGGCGGGGCCGGAGCCCACCACCGCGATACGCTTGCCGGTGCCGCGTTCGGCGCAGAGGGGCTCGACCCAGCCTTCCTGCCAGCCCTTGTCGATGATCTCGCACTCGATCGTTTTGATCGTGACCGGCGCGTCCTCGATGTTCAGCGTGCAGGACGCCTCGCAGGGCGCGGGGCAGACGCGGCCGGTGAATTCCGGGAAGTTGTTGGTCTGGTGAAGCGTATCCAGCGCCTCGCGCCACTCGCCCTTGTAGACGAGGTCGTTCCAGTCCGGGATCAGGTTGTTGACCGGACAGCCCGAGTGACAGAACGGGATGCCGCAATCCATGCAGCGCGCGCCCTGCTTGGCCGCCTCGCCGGCGGGCAGGGGGTGGACGAACTCGCGCCACGTCTTCAGCCGCTCTTCGGGCTTGTCGTAGCTGCGGTCGTGACGCTCGATTTCGAGGAAGCCGGTGGGCTTGCCCATCGTCTGATACTCCGGAAAAGCTATTCGGCGGCGACCGTGGCGGCGGCTTGCCGTTCGGTCTCCAGCTCGAGCAGGGCGCGCCGGTAGTCCTTCGGCATCACCTTGATGAAGTGCGGCAGGCAAGCGTCCCAGTTCTCCAGGATGTCCCGGGCCCGGGCGCTGCCGGTGTAGAGCAGATGGCGCTCGACGAGGATGCGCAGGCGTTCGGCGTCATAGCGCAGCATGTCGCCCATGCCGGAGTCGTGCGAACCGGGCGCGCGTTGCAGCGGCGCGCGGTCGTCGAGCTCGGCGGCCGACAGGTCCAGCCGCTCGAAGTCCACCATCGCGGTGTTGCACAGCGGCGCGAACCGGCCGTCGGGGTCATAGACGTAGGCGATCCCGCCGCTCATGCCCGCCGCGAAGTTGCGGCCGGTATGGCCCAGCACCACGACGACGCCGCCGGTCATGTATTCGCAGGCGTGGTCGCCCGCGCCCTCGACCACCGCCACCGCGCCGGAGTTGCGCACGGCGAAGCGCTCGCCGGCCACGCCGTTGAAGTAGGCCTCGCCCGCGATGGCGCCGTAGAGCACCGTGTTGCCGACGATGATGTTCTCGGTCGGGTCGCGGCCGACGCCCTCCGGCTGGCGCACGATCACGCGGCCGCCCGAAAGGCCCTTGCCGACATAGTCATTGCCGTCGCCGGTCAGCTCCAGCGTCACCCCGTGCGCCAGGAACGCGCCGAAGCTCTGGCCGGCGGTGCCCTTCAGAGAGATCGAGATGGTGTCCGACGGCAGACCCTCGTGGCCGTAGCGGCGCGCGACCTCGCCCGACAGCATGGCGCCGACGCTGCGGTTGACGTTGCAGACTTCCGAGGCGATCCGCACCGGCTCGCCCTTCTCCAGCGCCGCCTTCGCGCCCTTGATGAGCTTGTGGTCGAGCGCGGCGCCCAGGCCGTGGTCCTGCCGCTCGGCGTTCCAGCGGGCGAGCGTCGGGTCGACCTTGGGCTCGTAGAGCAGCTTCGACAGGTCGACGCCCTTGGCCTTCCAGTGGTCGACAGCGGGGCGCATGTCGAGGCGGTCGACGCGGCCGATCATCTCGTTGACGGTCTTGAAGCCCAGCTCGGCCATGATCGCCCGCAGCTCTTCGGCCACGAAGAAGAAGTAGTTGATCACATGCTCGGGCTGGCCGGTGAAGCGCGCACGCAGCACCGGGTCTTGCGTGGCCACCCCCACCGGGCAGGTGTTGAGGTGGCACTTGCGCATCATGATGCAGCCGGCCGCGATCAGCGGGGCCGTCGCAAAGCCGAACTCATCGGCGCCGAGCAGGGCTGCGATGGCGACGTCGCGGCCCGTGCGGATGCCGCCGTCGGCCTGCACCGAAATCCGCGCGCGAAGGCCGTTCAGCAGCAGGGTCTGCTGGGTTTCGGCCAGACCGATCTCCCAGGGCGAACCCGCGTGGGTCAGCGAAGTCAGCGGCGAGGCGCCGGTGCCGCCCTCGAAGCCCGAGATGGTGACGTGGTCCGCGCGCGCCTTGGCCACGCCCGCCGCGACCGTGCCGACACCCACTTCCGAGACCAGCTTCACGGAGATGCGGGCCTGGGTGTTGACGTTCTTCAGGTCGTGGATGAGCTGGGCCAAGTCCTCGATCGAATAGATGTCGTGGTGCGGCGGCGGCGAGATCAGGCCGACGCCGGGGGTCGAGTGACGCACCCGGGCGATGTTCTTGTCGACCTTGTGGCCGGGCAGCTGGCCGCCTTCGCCGGGCTTGGCGCCTTGGGCAATCTTGATCTGGATGTCGTCGGCGTTGACCAGGTACTCGGCCGTCACTCCGAAGCGGCCCGAAGCCACCTGCTTGATGGCCGAGCGCATGGAATCGCCGTTCGGCAGCGGGACGAAGCGGTCGGATTCCTCGCCGCCCTCGCCGGTGTTCGAGCGCCCGCCGATGCGGTTCATGGCCACGGCCAGCGTCGTGTGCGCCTCGCGGCTGATCGAGCCGAAGCTCATCGCGCCGGTGGCGAAGCGCTTGACGATCCCGGCCGCCGGCTCGACCTCGTCCAGCGGCACGGACTTGCCGGGCTTGAACTCCATCAGGCCGCGGATGGTCAGCAGGCGGCGGCTCTGTTCGTTGATCGTCTCAGCGAATGCCGCGTATTCGGCCGGCAGGTTGCCGCGCACGGCGTGCTGCAGCTTGGCCACCGACTCCGGCGTCCAGGCGTGGTCCTCGCCCTTGATGCGGAAGGCGTAGGCGCCGCCGACGTCGAGCGCATCCTTGTAGATCGGGTTGTCGCCATAGGCGTCGCGGTGACGGCGCACCGTCTCCTCGGCGACTTCGGCCAGGCCGACGCCCTCGATCGTGGTGGCGGTGCCGGTGAAGTACTTTTCGACGAAGGCGCTCGACAGGCCGACGGCGTCGAAAATCTGCGCGCCGCAATAGGACTGGTAGGTGGAGATGCCCATCTTGGACATCACCTTGAGCAGGCCCTTGCCGACCGCCTTGATGTAGTTCTTCTGCACCTCGTAGGCGGAAAGCGGCAGCTCGTCGCGAGCGCGGATCGCCTCCAGCGTCTCGAACGCTAGATAGGGGTTCACAGCCTCGGCGCCGTAGCCCGCCAGTACGCAGAAATGGTGCACCTCGCGCGCCTCGCCGGTCTCGATAACGAGGCCGGTCTGCATGCGCAGGCCCTGACGGATCAGGTGGTGGTGGACGGCTGCCGTGGCCAGCGCCGCCGGTATGGCGATGCGGTCCTCGCCGACCGCCCGGTCCGACAGGATCAGGATGTTGATGTCGGCCAGCACCGCTTCGGTGGCTTCCGAGCACACCCGTTGCAGCGCCGCTTCCAGCCCAGCCGCCCCAGCCGTCGCCGGCCAGCTGATGTCGATGGTGGCGGTGCGGAAGGCGCCGTCGACCAGCTCGGAGATGGAGCGGATCTTTTCCAGGTCGGCGTTGGTCAGCACCGGCTGGGAAACCTCCAGCCGCTTGTGGTTGCCGGCGTGGTGGCCAAGCAGGTTCGGACGCGGCCCGATCATCGAGACCAGCGACATGACCAACTCTTCCCGGATCGGGTCGATCGGCGGGTTGGTGACCTGGGCGAAGTTCTGCTTGAAGTAGTCGTAGAGCAGCTTCGAACGCTTCGACAGCACCGCAATCGGCGTGTCGGCGCCCATCGAGCCGACGGGGTCATCGCCGGTCTTCGCCATCGGCGAGAGGAAGAACTTCAGGTCTTCCTGGGTGTAGCCGAACGCCTGTTGCCGATCGAGCAGGGTCGAGGGATCGGAGGCGATCGCCTCGTCTGCCTTCACCGGCAGCTCTTCCAGCTTGAACTGGGTTTCGCCCAGCCACTCCTCGTAGGGGTGCTGGCCGGCCAGCTCGGCCTTGATCTCTTCGTCCTCGACGATGCGGCCGGCTTCCAGGTCGATCAGCAGCATCTTGCCGGGCTGGAGGCGCCACTTGCGGGTGATCTTCTCCTCGGGGATCGGCAGCACGCCGCTCTCCGAGGCCATCACCACATGGTCGTCGTCGGTCAGCAGGAAGCGCGCGGGGCGCAGGCCGTTGCGGTCCAGCGTCGCGCCGATCTGGCGACCGTCCGTAAACGCGATGGCGGCGGGGCCGTCCCACGGCTCCATCAGGGCGGCGTAGTACTCGTAGAAAGCCCGGCGCTTGGCGTCCATCAGCGGATTGCCGGCCCAGGCTTCCGGGATCAGCAGCATGACCGCGTGCGCCAGCGGATAGCCGCCGGCCAGCAGCAGCTCGAGCGCATTGTCGAGGCAGGCGGTGTCCGACTGCCCATGCGGGATCAGCGGCCACATCTTGTTGAGGTCGGGGCC